>Ga0209417_1000423_pt1 | contig 102289 bp, 102 predicted proteins | sample RifGroF2_FD_184002 | JGI IMG/M metagenome (GOLD analysis project Ga0209417, IMG submission 184002) | Groundwater microbial communities from Rifle, Colorado, USA - Groundwater F2 (SPAdes) (version 2) | ecosystem: Environmental > Aquatic > Deep subsurface > Groundwater | place: Rifle, Colorado... | reverse complement strand
GATCATTATCTCCTTATCCAATATTGGTTTAATCCACTTATACCGCTCTTCTTTTACGTTTTGTGGCATTTTGATAGTCATTAATTAATAATCTACCAAAAGTGTCATAAGTGTTTAGACATTACCCCTACAACTTGAACAAATCTCAAAACCTGCCGAAATGTTTTAATTATTCATTACTGACACTACATAAATAACTTCACGGTCGTGAAGTTATTTATGTAGAGGTATCACATAGATAATAAAGTCGCTGTTGAAAATTATATATATGTATGATAAATTGCGTTCGGTAAAAAGTTATTTGAAAAACTAAAATTAAAGAGGAGGAAGTTTTATGAACAGTAAGAATATTGGTTTAATACTTTGCGGGGTTATCCTAGGTATTCTATTTATGATGGTGTTAAATTTAACCGTCGATACTCTAACCGCAACAAAAGAAAAAGGAACTGTCTATATTTTTACAAGCGATTCCGGCAATGTCGTTATTGAGCTAAAACCCAATAACAGATATCTGGCCAATATGCTGGCAATGAAAAGTCTCCAAGAAGTTGATGGAAAATTAAAGTTTGCCACAGAAAATAAAAAAGAAGAAGGGGCCTATGAAATAAACGCCAGCAATGAAATTACCCTTATGGCAGATGGAGAAAAAGAACCAACTAACAGGGGTATTTTCTTACACGAACGAAAACTTTTATTCCTCGACGGGAAAGTTCTTTTCGTTAAACTGCCCTAATTAGTTCGCTAGTTATTCCAAAAATATATTCAACCGCCTTACTATAACAGTAAGGCGGTTTATTTTTGTTTAGATAAAATAAAAAACCACCTGAAAGCGAAGCTTCCATGTGGTTTTTTCTTCCTTATTCTTAATTCTTACTTCTTATTTCTTACTTCCTTATCTGAACAGACTTAGCAGTGACACTTCCGTCGGGATTTTGATCCCCCGTTATTGATACTTGCCCACCAACGATAATATCCTCAACTGTTCCTGTTACTGATTTTGCAATCGGAGTAGCTGAAGAAATAAAAACTATTTTTGAACCTCCACTGCCAAGTTTTACAGTGATACTCTCCGCATCTTTTGAAATTACCTCACCGCCAACGATTCCTCCTTCCCTCATTCCTTTTTGACCTAAAGCACCGCCAACCTGAGCCATCTGTGTACTCCTATTAAAATTATTTCTGCCAACAACTCCCGATTTTTTTAATCCTGAATATTTAACACCTGCATAGAACGATCCAATGGCTATCAATAAAACCGTGGCGACAATGATTATTTTACGATTATTTGTCATTTTATTTTAAATTTTTAATTGTTATTTTACACTTTTCTCTTTTATATTTTAGTTTTATTCATACCTTAGTGCCTCTATCGGATTGAGTCTTGCAGCCCTGTATGCAGGATAATAACCAAACACTATTCCTATTGCGGTCGACACTCCAAAAGCAAGTAATATTGAGGTTATGGTTACTGAAGCCTGAATTATTCCGAAATAAGACAACAAAAAGGCAACGAGCCAACCAAGAAAAATTCCTATTCCGCCACCGACAAATGTTAACATTATTGCTTCCGCCAAAAATTGTAGTGTTATATCTTTTCTCTTTGCACCAATCGCTTTTCTTAAGCCAATTTCCCTCGTTCTCTCGGTGACAGTTGTGAGCATCATGTTCATTATTCCTATGCCACCAACAACCAAAGAAATTCCCGCGATAGCTGAGAGTAAAAGCGTGAGGGTTGTTGTCACGCTTGATGCCGTAGCTACCATATCGGCCTGATTCATAATACTAAAATCAAGAATAGTTGGATCTTTTATCTTATGAGAAACAATAAGAAGATCGGTAACTTGATTTTGTATCTCTGTCATAACATCAGCACTTTCTGCGGCAATATTTATATTACTCAAATACTCATCTCCGGAAAAATATCGTTGAGCAACACTTATGGGAACATAAATAATATCGTCCGCGTTAGACATACCGGAACCTCCTTTCGATACTGTTACACCAATAACTTTAAAATCTATTTTATTTATACGGATAGTTTGACCGATTGGATCAGCATCTTCTCCAAAAAGATCATCTCTTGTCGTCGGGCCAAGAACAGCGACCTTAGAACCGCTCTTAACATTCTGCTCTGTTATAAATGAACCAAAATCTATTTCAATATTTCTAACTATCATATAATCAGGGACGGTACCACTAATACTAACATTTGTATTTGTCCCCTTTGCTGTTACCTGATATCTCTTTGAAACTTCCGGGGCAACCCCCTTTGCAAGAATAACTTCTTTCTTGATAATTTCCGCATCAGAAAGAGTAATTGATTTCGCAGATCCTCTACCGGCACTTATCATGACACCTGGTCCTTTTTGAGCCCCTGGCGTAACAACAAGAAGATTAGAACCTATAGAATTTATACTTGATTCAATTGTATTTTGCGCCCCCTGTCCAATAGACACCATCGCGATAACGGAGCTAATACCAATAATAATACCGAGCATAGTTAGACCGGAACGAACCCTGTTCGAAGATAGCGCAGAATATGTTTCATGTAATAAATCTATAATTTTCATTTACCCTGTTTAGTAAAAATTGATAATAATATTTTTTATTAACTAATACCTTTTACCCCTCCGTAGTGCAGATGTCTCTATTTTTATCCATCTAATCAATTTTAAATTTTTATTTTTAAAAAATAAAAATTTTACTGAACAGGGTGAAATTAATAAGATAACTTCTTATGCAGAATTCTCCTTTTATGTTCTTTTGAATCAGAAATTATTAATCCGTCTTTTATATGAATTATTCTATGCGCATGTTCAGCAACATCGTGTTCATGAGTAATAAGAATAATTGTTCTTCCATGTTCTTCGTTTAGTCTCTGAAATGTTTCAAGAACAATCTCCCCTGTCTTTGAATCAAGGTTTCCCGTTGGTTCATCGGCAAGAATAAGTGTCGGATCATTTACAAGAGCCCTGGCTATAGCAACACGTTGTATCTGTCCACCAGAGAGCTGATTAGAAAGATGTTGAAAATGTGCTTCACCAAGACCAACATCCTTAAGCGCTTTTTCTGTGATTTCTTTTCTTTTTTCCGGTTCAACTCCAGCATAAATAAGAGGGAGCGCAACATTTCTTAGAACTGTCGTCCTCGGCAAAAGATTAAATGATTGAAAAACGAATCCTATTTTATCCTTTCTTATATCAGCTAGTTCGTCGTCTGTTAATTTAGAAACGTCCTTTTTATCCAAGAAATATTTCCCGGATGTTGGGGTATCAAGTGCACCCAATATATGCATTAAAGTAGATTTACCGGAGCCGGATGGGCCCATAATGGCAACAAATTCTCCATCCTCGATATCGAAACTCACGCCCCTTAGGGCTTGAAACTCTATCGCACCAGTGTTATATGTTTTTGTAACGTCTTTAACTGAAATCATTTACCCTATTTAGTAAAAATTGAATAATATACCACAACTATTTGCCCAAAATATTTTTATGACATACAAGCGACACTGTATAATTTTATCCCATCAATTTTAAATTTTTATTTTTTAAATAAATAAAAATTTTACTGAATAGGGTTAATTTTTTATCTCCCTCCTCCACCTACCCCCGGTATCCTAATCGTACTAGATGCTGTTGTCTTTGTTTTTGTCTGATTTGTCGCAGTTCTTGTAATAACCAAATCTCCCTCTTTGAGTCCACTTATTATTTCAGTATGAGTGTCACTTGATATGCCAATCTCCACTACCTGCTCAACTAAACCAGATTCCAATATTACACCTTGGGTACTTGTGGCGTTTACTGCTTTTATCTTTTCAGAAAACATTTCAACATAGTCAACACCAGCCTTATTCTTTATCGCGCTATTTGAAACAGATAGAACATCTTGTCTTACTTCTGTAATAATTGAGGCGCTTGTGCTCATACCAGGTTTTATGCGATCATCCTGAGTGTCAAAAATTATTTTAATGTTATAAGTAACGACCCCCTGAGAAACCGTACCCACTGCTTCGATTTCGGCAACTTCACCGGTAATACTAAAATCCTCGATTGCATCAAAAGTTAGAGTAGCCTTCTGTCCTAATTTTACTTTTGCGACGTCAACTTCATTAAGAGATATCTCTGCAATCTTTTGTTTTGTAATAAGACTCCCTATGGCCGTACCAGAGGAAACGGTGTCCCCTATCTTAGAATTTACCTTGGCGATAATACCTGTAAAAGGAGCTCTGACCGTATAGTTGGCAAGATCGGCCCTCAAATCATCTAGAGAAACTTCTTTTTTTCTAATATTATTCTGAGAAATTTGCAGATCTATCGGGTTAACTCCTGTGGGATTATTTATTTTTAAAACAGAGATTTCTCTTTCCGTGTTCAGAATCGATTGTTTAGCACCCGCAAGAGAACTTTCTTGATCAAGAAGGGAGCTTAATCTACTATTCACAGTACTTAAATAACTCTTCAAATTTGTCTTTAGTGTATTTATCGCAGAATTTAAAGTGATATCTCTTTTTTCAGCAATATCAATAACCGTATCTAATAAATTATTTTCGCTCTTAGCCGCCTGGGCAATAGATTTTGTTGTTTCAAGAGTTTCTTTTAATATTTTTTCTATCTCTGACCTATCAGAATATCGGGTAATATTTTTAAAATTAGAAAAATTTTTATCATAAGCCCATCTTGCAGATTTGTAATCCTTTTCGGCCACGTCGGATAAAGAAATAATTAAATCCCTATCTGCCCCGTCATATAAATTTTTAAAAGCAGTTATATTCCAGTCTTTGCTTATTGGACTAAAATCATAACCATACAAAATATTATCAAGTCCGGTCATTACAGTAGGAAGCTCTAAAAATGCATTGGATACGTTATTAAACGAATCCTCATATGTCTTGTCTAGATCATCTTTATACTTCTGAAGGGTTTCTAATTTTTTATCATAATCTATCGGGGCTTGAGCTGAAGCTTTATCAAAATTAAGTTTTGTCTCGGCTAAATCAAGCTCAGCATCTGCTACCGCCTTTTTCGCGTCAGTGCTATCCAGAGAAGCAAGGGCCTGTCCTAAGTAAACAGACTGTCCAACCTTCATACCTATCCAGACGATATCCCCGGAAGCCTTAGGCTTAATGTCTACTTGATTATAAGCAGAAACCTGTCCGCTACCGGAAACAGAGGAAATTATCGTTCCTTTTTCAACAGATGCGAGAATATATCTAGTTTCTGAAGTAGCTCCATAAAAATAATTATAGGCATAATATCCACCAATAAACACAATAGTAGTAACAACTGCACTGGTTATTTTATATTGAATGGTATATTTTTTTACTTTTGAGAAAATAGACATATTATTCTGTATTAAATTTTATTTTATTAACCACCCCTTTTTTCACTGTCTTTTTTATTCCTAATTCCTAATTCTTGCTTCTGTTTAGGGATTAGTGCTCGTAGCAGTCTTCTGTAATGGCTGTATTGGCATTATTCTTATAAGTCGCGCATCTATTTTTCCATCTTTTAAGGGAGCACCGACAACAATCACGCTATCGTCTATTTTTATTTCTTCAGCTTTAATGTTGTCTCTAAATTTTCTCACGAATGTTTTTTTGCTGACTGAAATTATCTTTTCAACACCATCATCTCCTGCAACTATAATATTAGGTAAAGAAACACCTACAACCTTACCAACAACACCATGCGCATTTGGCATGTCCCTATTCATCATTCCACGAAATTCATCTCTAGGTGCACCAAAGTTCTTTCTAAAATTATCTCCGAAATTACAAAAAAATGAGGCTTTTCTAAAACCCATAAATACTCCTGCCTGGAAGACAAAAAAGACGACTGCTAATGTTCCAACGATCTTAATTACTCGTTTAAAATTTTGTGTCTCGACAAACTCCTTCAGATTTGTGATATATGTTTTCATGTTTTTAATTATTTAGACTGCTAAACGTTTCTTTAATGATAAATTACTTATATTCTCAATTACATATTTAATTGATTCCAGGAAGGCGAACGTAGCAAAAAGTAAAATTGCTAGTTCAAGAATCGGCAATGATTCGGCGATAGAAAGAGCCATTTCGCTTGAATAAGAAACGGCAAAAGAAGGGTCTGACAAAAGAATCGACATGTAAGTATATGCCCCGGACTGATAAAACACCTCCATCGCATAATTAAATGCGAGAGCAAAGACGCCGAGAGAGGAAGCTACTCCAAGTGAGGAGAAGAACAACTTTATCCTAGCGGACTTTTTCTTCTGATTATCTATTTTTAGTAAAATTCCCCCCAAAAGTTCTTTTGGCGGGTCTATGTGTTTAAAAACAATGTGTTTTTGGTCCATACCATGTAATACGGACCAAATAGCTATTTTGGTGCACCCCGTTAAATCGTAGAGATTCTGCCTCTAGGATTTTATTTTGAAAACCATTTCCTAAGGCTCAAAATAGCCCTTCTGTAGTGACTTTTAACAGTATTCATGGGCTTATTGATAATTTCGCCTATTTCTTCAAAAGTGAGTTCCCCTGTTTCTTTTAAGAAAAGTACGGTGCGATAATCAGGCGGTAATTTTTTTATTGCTTCTTCTAGAATAGCCACGTCCTCCCCTTTTATAAGTGCGAGTTCGGGTAAGATTTCTAACGAAACAGGACTATCTTCCAAATTATTCTCGCCATCGTCGTTTTCAAAATCAGAAAAAACTATTTCTTTTTTCTTTCTCAAAAAATCATAAGCCGTATTTTTAGTTATTGTGAATATCCAAGTTTTAAAACTTTTAGTGTCGTTGTACTTTTTGAGGTTTTTCCAAACCTTCAAAAAAACCTCCTGCGAAATATCCTCTGCGTCCTGGCTATTCCCCACTAAACGATAAGCGAAACTGTATATCGGCTTCAAATAACGCCCTATCAAAAGTTCGAGCGCACTCTCATCCCCCTCTAAATATTTAGATATAAGATCCTTGTCAGTCACGGCATTAGTTTAGCAGAGGTGTTACTTTTTGAGTAACATTTTGCAATCTGAGATAGTCGCAACAGATTCGCAACTAGTTCCCTTTTTCATTCTATCAAATATATTCTGCTGTTTAGAAAGCATTTGCGGAGCAATATTATTTTGTAAATAATTTGCAATCATTGATGGAGTTCCTGGTGGCACGATAGTTTCTTCGGAAAGCATGAAACAAGAATCATAATTTTTCTTATCCAAACAAAGTCTTACTAAATTCTTTTTTCTTTCGCAAAACGATTTTATATTACCTGCCGGTGCAATGGAACAATCACACTTATCGGCATTGTCCATACAGGCCATTATCATGTTGCCCACCTTTCTGGACGCATTACCCTGCACAAATCCGGCTTCGGCCTGACGAAGTCCGTTCACAAGACTGTCAATCGGACCTAGCGTAAATTTAGGCATTCCTTCAGGTAAATTAGGGCTTCTATCAAGAACCATACAAGCATCGTAATCATCTGCCCGACATTTTATCTGGAGTGACCTGTTTTTTTCACAAAAAGCCTTAGCGTACGTCGGAACAGAATCACACTTACAATTTTCCGGGTCTCTGACACAAGAGGTTATTATTGATGCCGCTTCTTTAGCCCCTTTCGATTTCTCCGCATCTATATAGCTTTTATACGAGGAAGAGAATATTTTACCAAGCCAAACAGGCATTCCTGGCGGATATATCTCAATGGCATCTAATTTATCGCAATAAAGTCCTTCTTTTTTACAACTCATTCCGTAAGACTTCTGGACTTCGCAAAAATTAACATATTCGGGCGAGTCTATTCCTAGCTCCCCGCACTTACAAGCATCTATATTTTTAAAACACTTGCTTAGCGCCATCTTTATTTCACTCCCCGCTTTATCCATTGCCTCCTTTTTTTTGGATTCACATTCAGTCTTTCCTGAGACAGACTCAATCGTGGAACAATCACAAGTACCGAGGTTTTCTTTGCAGGAGACCTCCATTCTCTCTCTAAGTTGTTTGGCTTCGCTAAGTTCTGTTTCGCATTCGCTACGGCCGGAATTATCTCGTATAGAACTACAGTCGCATTTGCTAATATCTTCAGTACAAATCTTTATCATATCCGCTCTCTTTTTCTCAGCTTCATATTTAGCATCTATTACAGCGAGCTCACACTGCTTTTTACCGTTTTCATTTTCTATCTGGGAGCAATCACATTTTGATAAATCCTTTCTGCAGGCATTCTCAATACGCTGTCTCTCAGCCTCCATCTGCTTTATTCCGTTCTGTCTCTGCGCCTCGCAACTATTTTTCTCTGTCATACATCGGCTGTATGCCTCATCCTTTCGGCTATCATCCGCCTGTAAAATATCAGAACAAGGAATTATCTCGCATGAGCAAGAATAAGGGTCCTTACGACATTCGCTTTCTATTTGTGATTTCATACCCTTTGCTTTCTCTATCGCAGAATCCATATCCACCGCAACAGCAGGCACACAAGGAAAAACTGTAAAAATAAAAACAAACGACAAAACATATTTTTTCATAAAGATATTATATCAAAATATAAAAAATGTTTTTACCAAAAAGCAAAAGCTGGTACTTTAAAAATACCTAATTTTTATGCTCATCCCATTAGAAGTTCATCTACGAACATTTGCAATATAAAACCCAATAAGCGAAATCGGTCGACAGAATCATTGTCGACACCTGCCTACCGCAGGCAGGCCTGTAGACGGCCTACGGCTCCTTATGTGATAATAGAAATTACATTTAAAAACTTCTAACAGGACAGGTCCATTGCTACGTTTGAAAGTCTGTCGGCATCTTTATTTTGTTCTCTTCTTACATGCGTAAACTTGATTTCAGGGAAGCCTTCCTTTATTAAATTAGTTAACTTCATAAATTGAAGTTGGAGAGTTTTGTCCTTCACTCTATATCTACCAGTAAGTTGTCTCTGTACAAGTTCACTGTCCATTCTTATTTCAATATCAAGGTCTTTAAGTTTTTCTTTTCCAAAAAACTTTTTCATTTCCTCAAGAGCCAAAATAACTGCCTCGTATTCGGCAAAGTTATTAGTCTTTATGCCCAATGATCTATAAGCTTCCTTTATGACGTGACCGTCAGCATAAGTAATATAGGCTCCAGAACCGGCAATACCAGGATTACCTCTTGAACCACCGTCTGTATATGCAATTATTTTTTGATGTGACATTAAATTATTTTACCTTGTTTAGTGAATTTTCATTAATATATTGATATTAATGAAAAATAAAATTTATAACAAATAATTTTTTACTTAACGGGGTGAATATCAACTATCTTTAATCTCAAATTTGGGCTTCTGCCAAAATTATTTTTTTCTATAGTCGCGACAAGATCAATAAATTTACCGGGCCTCAGAGAAACATTTGGGAAACTGTTTTCATCTATAAAAAAGTCATAAGCGGATATTGTTCCACCTTCGTCTTTTAATATTTCTATTTGGAAATGATCACTCTTTTTTCCAAACTTTTTTACACTATAAATCTCTACATGTTCAAAAAGAAAAACCGGACGAGTATTACTTACACCAAAAGGCGCCATCTTTTCCATAGCATCAAAAATTTTCCAACTGACATCATCTGGTCTTATTTTCTCGTCTATGGCTAATTCTTCATCAATTTTTTCATCAGCTATTTCCATATAAGCACCTTCAAGAATATCTCCCGCTCCGAAAACAGAATTTTTGGATAAAGAAAATCCACCAGCCAAATGGTGTCCTCCAAAATCAACAAAAATTTCAGACGGAACCGTAGACATAAGCTTCACGAGACTTATAGACCCATCAGACCTACACGAACCTTTTAGTGTCTCTCCTTCCCCACCCCACACGAATACTGTCTTTCCAAATTCATCAGACAGCTTACCGGCGACGAGTCCGAGAATTCCCGGATTCCAACCCTCCTTACCAACAAACAGAATATTTTTATGAGAAATTTTATCCACGATATTTAAAGCCTCCTTCATTACTTCCGTCACAAGATTTTTTCTCTCAATATTTTTATTCTCTAGATATTCATATGCTGAAGAAGCCTCTTTGTTGTCCATACTGGAAACAAAAGTAAAAGCAACGGAAGGAACCCCCATCCTACCAGCGGCATTTATTCGAGGCGCAATAGAAAATCCTATATCTTCCTCTGTTATATGATGCGGAACAATTCTCATATTTTCATATAATTTTTGGAGTCCTGGCCTCTTTGTCTTTCTTAAAACAGACAAACCAAACTTTGCTATGGTTCTATTTTCCCCCTGAAGAGGCACCATGTCAGCAATAGTTCCAAGTCCAGCCATATCTAAAAGCCACTTTTCCCACCCCTCTCTTACTTCAAAATTTCCAATAATGAGAAGTGCCTGGACCAATTTAAAAGCAACCCCGGAACCGGACAACATCTTACATGGATATTTATCTCCAACTCTTTTTGGGTCAACAACAGCAAAAGCCTTCGGCAAAATTTCTTTTGGCTCGTGGTGATCAGTGACTATCACATCTGCTCCAAGGCTATTCGCCTCATCTATGGCCTCAATATCCGTCACACCACAATCAACAGTAATAAAAATATCCGCTCCGCGAGAACAGAGCTCGTTCACAGCGCCAATGTTCATTCCATATCCCTCGTTATGTCTGTGCGGAATATATACTTCAAAATTATTAAAACCAATTTTTTTAAAAAAATTATGAAGAATAGCGGAGGCAGGTATACCGTCGCAATCATAATCTCCATAAATAACAATTCTTTCTTTATTGTTTATTGCAGAAATAATACGAAGCGTCGCTTTCATCATATCCGTCATCAAGAAAGGATCATGTAAGTCTTCTTCGTATTTTGGTTCAAAATATTTCTTCGCTTCCTCAATAGTCCTTATTCCTCTATGAAATAATGCCCGTGCGATTATCTCTGGGTAATATTTAAAAAGCTCAGTGTCCTTCTCAGAAATCCTATCTCTTAGTTTCCATTTCATCGTTTTCGGATTATATCATCAAGAAAAAAGATTGCAGGATTTACCAAAGAGACCATTTGTTATATATTATTTCTTATGGAAACAACAAATAACGACTGCGTATTTTGTAAAATCGTCGCCGGAGAGATACCCGCTGAAAAAATCTATGAGGATGAAGATCTTTTTGCTTTCTTGGATATTACTCCAATAAACGCCGGGCACACTCTGATTATTCCCAAAAAACATTATGAGAATCTTTTCGAGCTTCCCGACGACATTCTTAAAAAAATATCCATTAAACTACGTGATCTTGGCGCATCAGTAAAAGAAGCAATGAACGCAGAAGGGCTTAATATCGGAATGAACAATAGACCAGCAGCCGGACAAATAGTCCCCCATGCACACTTTCACCTTATACCGAGATATATAAAAGACGGTTACAAACACTGGGGAGGAAGAAAGTATGACGAAGGTGAAATAACAAAAGTGGCGAAGGAAATAAGAGAGAGGATTAAATAGTCTGGACTTTTTACTGATAATATTGTAAATTCTTAATACCAAAAGCGCGATTAGCTCAGTTGGTAGAGCAACCCGTTTACACCGGGAAGGTCGTAGGTTCGAGTCCTTCATCGCGCACAAAATAACAACCCAGATGCGAAAGCATCGGGGTTGTTTTTATTTTGTAGTGCGATGAAGGACTCGAAGGCCAGAAGAAGTGCCCTTTCTGCAAGAAAGGGAGCTGAGGCGGGGCCGAGAAATTTTTATGAAACAAAAATATTAGTGACCGAGTCCTTCATATAAAAAACCAAGAGTAACACCGTTCTCGTAGAGAAAGAGTCCTCCATGTCTCCTAAAATTATCTGATCCAGAGAAATGGGAAACCCATACTGTTTCTGTAAGCAAAGAGTAGCGCGTTTTTAAAAAATTAAGATCTGCAAAAATTTAGCTTCACAGTTAGGCCATCCTTGTGTTAATCTGTCTTCAGAAAATCGTAACTTGAAAAAACAGATAAATCTTAAAGGAGGCGGTAATAATGAAAAGACGAGACCAAGATCAGTTTTTCACCTTCGATGAAGTAAAAAACTTTGAGGCACCGACCTGTTTCCACGAAAGAAAACTCTGGTTCGACATCAAGGGATACTACATGGATCGCTGCAAAAGAGTCTGGCTCAAACTGACAGAGGAGGAACAGGAACGAAACAAAATATGCGCTCAAATATCCGTGGTTTTTGTCGGTAAAATTATCGGCGAGAATAGATGCCCGACGATCTCTGACTGGGCCGGATTCTCTATAGTGAACGCAATTTCAAAAGTTCTGACCGGAAAGTTTTGTATCCCGCCAAAAGACAGATCGCTAACCGAAGAAGAAGTTGAGAATATTACATGGAAGCTTTTGTGGAATATCACAAAAACCAAGAAAGCCAGAAAAATACTCGACAGAAAGTTCATTGAAGCGATCCTCCGGGACTTTCTGCCACGGGAGCAATATTGTCCGCCCGAACACCCGTATCTCCGCTCCAGATTTTCCGAAAAATGGAAATTTGCGGAATATGCGGATACCTTTATGAGCTCTACCGGGAATATCAGGATCGAAGCAATAGAACAAGCGGAAAGAACAACAGAAGTCCTGCCACCGGAAATAATTAATTCGATCGACAAGATACGGGAACATATTCCCGATGCGCTTAAAATAAGCATGGAATATATTAAAGCGCGATTTAAGTGGTAAAATTTATACCGCTCCACGGGGGAGCGGTTTTAGTTTGGAGTTATTTTTTTAACTATGCCATATTTACAAGGCGCGTAAGCGCCTTGTAAAATAACAGGAATCTTTAGTCGACGGAGATTAACGTCGACATCTGTAGACGGGCTACGCGAACAGTATAGCTTTCCCATTTCAGAGACTCGGTAGGAATCGGTCACAGTTGATTTTTGCACAACAAAAATCATGTCGTAAGATTTTGCATAACGAAGTTGTGTGAAATTTACGACGCACTAATTCTGATTCAACTCTCGGTAGGAACCTTTCGCTACGCGAACAGTATGGGTTTCCCATTTTCTAGAATTGAAAATTCTAGAAAATAAGGGAGAACCCTTTCGATTCCTACACGTGAGCAAAGCAGTTTGCTCACTCGAGAGCACAATAAAAAAGAACACCAGATGGTGTTCTTTTTTATTGTGCTCTCGGTAGGAATCGAACCTACATCAGGAGATTAGAAGTCTCCTGTTCTATCCATTGAACTACGAGAGCAAGACAAATACTAAAACAATTGTAAACTAAACAATAAACTCCGTACAACCTCTATCCATTGTCCGCCCTAGGCGGATCAGCTTTAGGCTGAAACTACGAGGGCAAAGTACACTTGGATGAGAAACACAATACACAATTTATTTAAGAAAGTCAAAAGCAAATCAATAGAACCATCTTACTTCATCAAAAAGTCTGGAGTTTATTCAGGTCTTTTTTTATTTTTAGACAATTTAAAAAAGACTGGGGTATTTTTATCAATCTTTTTTATAAATATTATTAATCGTTAACAAAAGGGACCGGAGGTTGTAGAGAAGGGATTATTGGCAAAAATTCTGTTGTAGAAGAAAAACTATTTTTTATATCCTGAAGAACGCCAGGAAGAATAACGGGGATACCATTTTCTTTCAAAAGAACGGCACCCCCTGGAGGTAAAATAACATTCCCCTTAATTTCAGTTGGGCGATTGTTATAATAATTATTGAAAATAGCCTCCCTTTCTCTCCAGGGAGTAAGGGTTTTATCCAGTTTTGTTTTAGAAATATTCTCTATTGATATTTCGTTGTTTATTGTGTTATTGGTGGTGGTTAAAATACTTTCCTGTGATAAAAACATAAAATGATAAAAAACAAAAAAAGCCACAGATAAGAAGAAAAAAGAAGAAATAATTACCACCCAATCCGTTCTTGGAGATGGGTCTATTTTTTCAGAATCTCTATCAAAAAAAACAGACAGAAATTCCCTTATGTTTATTTTAGGAAATTTATTATTCATTTATGTAACTTAAAAGTTCAAAATTAATATCTCCAGTCCAAGTCTCTTCTTTTTGGGTTGATTTTGTTTTATTTCCAGATACATCCACGATTCCAGATATTGCAGATGAAACACCCGAAACACTAGTCGCCAGCGACATTCTTTTTACTCTTATTTTATAAGGAATATTTTCAATTAATAGTGCAAAATAATAAACATCCTTAAAGCCACCCTTAACCCTAATACTAAATTTAAGAAGGCTTTCTTTTGGTCTTTGGGTATTTTTCTCCACGGAAAGTGTTTTATTTAGTTCCACATTTGCATGTTTTCCCAAAGTCTCAATTTCTTCAATTAAATTGGAAATTGTTTTCTTGTTTATCACAAAAGAATCAAGCTTTTCCCTCTCTACCTTTGTTTCGCGTAAAAGCTTATCATTGGTTAAAAAATTTTGTTGAGCCAATTCCATTTCTTGGAGTTTGTATATTGCAAATAACAGTTCCCCATTTTGTTTATTCTTAACAATCTTTAGCAAATAAAGGTAGAAAAAAACTGCCACTAAAACTATAACCAAAACTATATATAGACTATTTTTTATTTTTTTGTTATTTTCTATCATTACATAGCCTTATCTTTTAAGGTTATTATTATGGAAAAATCAATGTTCACACTATTAACCAAATTAGAAACAGGAGAGTCTATGTTCAAAAAATTCTGATTTGTTTCCAACTCCTTCAAGAAAGAGAGAAAGATATCCCTATCAAAAGCGAATCCCCTTATTGTTATTTTATGAAGTCCGGATTCTTTTATGGTTCCCGTTGTTGTACTGGTATTTATAGACACAGGAACAACTCCCCTCTTTGTAGCCTGTTCATAGGTGATTTGTGTTATTTTTATAGAACTGTTTTTCTTATTACTTAATTCATTTGCTATTGTAAAAACAGAAAAAAAAGATTCTGTTAGATTTTGTCTTGCAGAAACCCCCAGAGGATCATTTAATAAGATCGATTTTCTGTTTGTATCTTTAATTATCTTGGCGAGAGCATCAGTCTTTTTAAACCCTTCGCTTTGAGACATCCCTTCGGTTATATCATTTATAAACTCAACGTTATAAGATATTGCAAAATAAGATATTACAAGAGGAATCATTGCCGAAATAACCAAAATCAACAACATTAATCCGATAACGGTATACAATCTTAGTCTATAATCAGACCTTACTTTTATTTTTTCATTTAAAGGAAGTAGATTTATCATTTACTTTTATCTCTTTTATCATCTGGTAGGCCTTTTAATGCTAAACCTATAGCTGTAACATATTCAAGGGAATCAGACATAGGGATATCTGGGATTGAATCATTTAAAGAAAATACATTTTCCCATGGATTGGCCAATAAAACCGGCAACCCGAGACTTGCAGACAAATATTCTGACAATCCATTTATAGACGCCTGACTTCCACACAAATAAACCTTCTCTATCTCCCCCTGTGTTGCCATTTCTTTGTGCGCATTCCAATACCAATAATGTTTTATAATTTCATCTCTTAGACTTGAAACAGATGGGGCAAGTGCAAAAAGTATCTCTTGATTCTCCGGCGAACGGACAAGTCCCTTTGTAAATTTTATATTTTCCGCTTCTTCTTCAGAAACAGAAAGCGCCTCCGCGATAACTTTTGTAAAAAGAGCGCCACCTGTTTTTATCGTATAGCTAAACCAGACTATCCCTTTACTAACAATAGAAATAACCACATTTGTCTTACCAATATCTACAATGAGAGCCGACTTAGTAAAATCTTTAGGCAGTACAGCCCTCATCATGGAAGCAGCCTCTATCTCAAAAGAAATCGGGGTAATTCCCGTCTTGTTTATAATATTTACATATCTTTCTATAACGATTGATGGAAGTATTGAGACACTTATTTCCATTTCACCATTTTCTAAAATATTAACAATTTCGTAATCAAATATTATTTCTGCCGGAGAGTATGGAACATGTTCCTCTAGCCGAAGCTCTATACTGCCCCTAATCTCTTTTTTTTCTGTTTTAGGAAGTTTCATTTTTAAAAAATAAGAATGTTCTTCGGGCAAAGAAATATGTGCGGCACGAATACCAAATTCTTCTCTAATTTTTATTAAAGTTTTTACGATAGCCTCATCAACTTCGTTCTGAGGAGAATTAGGGGGCATAGCTAAAGAAATAGGTCTTCTTGCATATTTTTCAACTTTAGTTTTTCCTCCCTTTTGGCTAAACTCAATAAATTTTATTGTGTAGCCACAAATATCTATCCCAACTATTGGAAAAGATAAATATTTTGGAACGGGAAAAATATCAAAAAAGGATTTCTTAGTCATTAATACTATTATACCATTCCCAAAAGAAGCGTCATTAGGGAAAAACTTAGTTATCCCCTTATTTGTTTTTATCTATACAGCCCTTAAGTATAATGAGGGCAACAGATATATTCGCCGAAGCAAAACACCAAATAGCTGTTTCAATAATTTTCTTCGGATTATTTATTTTTATCTATGTAGGTTCTGAGTATTATCGCGGCGGCGGAAGCATCTAACATTTCCCCCTTACCCTGAATTCTCTCGGCTTCAGCACTACTTAAAACTTCATTTTCATAAACAACCTCAAGGCCTGTCTCTTTTTCTAACATCTTTTTTAAAATATTTGTATCAGAAACAATAATATTGCACTTACCTTTGTAATCAAGAGACTCTCCCAATATTATTTTTTCAACTTTTTCTTTTTTGCAAATAGAGATTATTTCTTTAGTTAAATTTTTGCTATTTTTTATAACCGAATACGGATAGGCAAAAACACCTGCCTCGTCAGATAAAGCGATACCAACTCTTTTTGTCCCATAATCAATACCTAGTAGTCTCATTTTTTTATTTACTCCTTAAAGTCTACCTAATTTATATATAAAACTGCAAATTTTTTAAAATAAAAAGTAAGAATATTGTAATTTTTATTTTGACTTTTTTACCAGATGGTGTACAATTAGTAGAGCCAAAGAACATTTAAAACTTAATACAAAATAAAAAGGAGGAATAATTATGGCTGACTACTTAAGACTATTATACCCCCTTATTATTCTGGGCGCGTTCTTCTTGTCGCTGTTTTTAACCCGCTTGATGTTCTCCTATTTCAGACACATTCACCCCGAAAACAACAGCCGGGAGAAAGATTTAGTAAACGAAAACAACTCTTGTCTGTTTAAAAAAAACACAACGGATCGCGGAAGTTTGAGATATCGGTGTGAGCCTCCCAGTGATCTTGATATTCCCAAAGAAAACAGGAGGCAACGAATGTCTTTAGAGGAAATAATTGAACTTGCAAAGGAGCTCTTTGAAAAAAATGATGAATTAAAAAACGACGAAGAACTAATTTACTCAGCCGTCGGAAATTGGCTTTCAAGACCTCTCTATTTCATAAAAGGATTTGAGGGCCTTTCCCCTCTCAATATGTTTGAACAACAAAAAGAAGAAGAGCTCATCAAGTGGCTCAGAAAAATGAATTGGAAAGAAGGTGCCGGCTTTCAGAGAAAAAACCGAGACCTTACCCCCATAAAACTTCTGTAGTTAATAAAAGCGAACAAAATTGTTCGCTTTTTTATTTATTATTTATAATTTTTTATTAATTGACTCTCGTAAAATTAAAGTATAAACTCAGTTTGGTTTTTAGTTATTTGAAATAATTAACGTACAGAAAGGAGGTTTATTCATGAAAAAGATTTTACTCAAAATACTGGTCGTTATTTTATTCTTCATTTTATCTATCGTTGTTCTTGCTGAAAAAGAAAAAGGCAATGATCTTAAGAAGCTAACGAATCTGCTAACAAACAACACCAAAGTCGAAAAAATCGACAACGGCTCAGATGAGGTTTTGGTTATGTATTACAGTACAAAGAATGAAACATATCATATTAGCATTTCAATAGAAAAAGAAACAAAGATCGCTAAGGGCATCTGGATAAGCCATACTGTATTTGACACAAAACAGATAATTCCAATGAACAATCTCTATCAATTCAAAAATTTCAGGGAAGAAGGATATCAAAAAGGAAAAGTCATTTTCGAAGAAAATATTTACGACTACCTAATAGATGGTGAAATAGATATCTTTAGGATTTTTACGAGGTCAGGTGAGCTCGATTTTGGATACGTCATCAGAAAAGGGGTCATTGTGGCCCAAGACACCTTCAGAGACACTACCAAAAAAGAAGAGAGGATGATGATGTCCAAATATAGAAATATCGTTAAAACAATCTTAAAACATTACGGGCGACAATAACGATTCAAGGCTTCCAATTTGGGAGCCTTTTTTAATTAAAATAAAAAAGGAAAGAAAAAGGTTATTAATACAAGAGATCTATCCTTCAACAATAGACCTGTCCATTATCTCAATAGCAAAATCTACAAATAAATCCGGCAAATCAAACCAAAGTTCTCTTTCGCTCCAACCTCCTTTTATAAATTTTAAACCTTTTTCTGTTGCCCATTTTTCAACCTTGTCAACAACAGATTTGGGATTTTCTGAAATAAAAGCAACGTGCGAACTAACGCGATTTTTAATTTGAATAGGCACTTCGTCTACCTCAACTAACTGAATATTAAAATCAATTCCATTTTGTCCAATCATTGCCCAACGAGCGCCTCCTTCTCGATAAGACAGCTTGCATCCCAATAATATAAACATTTCAATCAAAGTTTCTAAACTTTTTGGAACGATCTTTCGTGCTCCATGATGTAATTGTGGTTCGTTTTTCATAAAATTAGTATATCAAAATTTAATATCTTACTATAACGACAAACCACCCAAATGCTTACACATTAAAAATGGAGAGATTCGGTCACTCTCGTGAATTGTTATTTCGTCTTCAACTCATAAAAATCTCACTCGCTCGACCCCCACTCGCCGTCTCTGATTTTTTCGTACCTAAAAAATCAGGCTTCGCGACGGCTTGGTTCGAATCCACCCTTCTTCGTTAAAACGTAAAAGCCCGATGCATTCGCATTGAGCTTAACGTTTTATACGGTGTAGTCGGGTTAAGTACCCGAGGTTACAAGTGTTATAAGGGTATTTTAGCACAATTTTAAGACTCGCTTCAATGCATGTGGGTCGGGGGTCTGGTTTAATCAAAATGCGACAAATGCGACAGCAAAAAGGCGTTTCTATAAGGCCAAAAAACTATCATCAAGATACTCCCTCTTAAAGCTATCCTTACCCGATTCTGTGATACTTGAATCTATATGATCAATATAAAAACGCAGCCCTTTAAATATATATTTAAATTTATTTACTTGTTCATTAATTTTTGACTGGCTCAATAATTCTTTTGTCTCTGAATGTTCAGTATCGTCACTAACATATAGTATGGCAATTGAGTGCCCGTGTAGGAGCTTGTTTCTTGCTTCGCAAAAATTTCTCAACTTTCCAATAATACTGTGATATTCATCGGCCAAGTATAGATCGCTTCCGAATTTATAACGGTAGTTATATATAAATAACACCATTTTATCTATAAAATTAATCTTATCTATATTTTTTGCTATCTCTAGTGTATTAATAGTTTTTTGTATTTGCATTAATGATAAATTCCTAAGAAGAGCATTCAAACTCACCTCCATAACAATATGGAGACTAATATAAAAATTGATCATGTCATTTTCATCAAGATCATTTTTCTGCAATAATTCTTTACATTTTTCCTTGTTAGATTGAATCAAATAAACTGATTCTGTCCTTGCTTGTACCATAGTTATTTAGTTTTATTAAAAACTTGTTTAAAACTATCAAAAGTCTTCTTTGCATCTTTTGTTCTAATTTGACCTTTATATTTTTTCATTAAATCAAAATGACAATCTCTCATTTTTTGACCACTACCACAATAACAATTCCAGTGCCCTTTTATTTTCTTCTTAGTTAAGTACTCAACAAATTTATAGACTGCCTTTTTATCATCTATATTAAGAATCTCTTTATAAAACTGAAGAGCCCCGTCCTGTCCGTGAGCGTATGCTTTGTCTTTATTTTGTCCGCCACTAACCTCATATTCAATTTGCCAAAGAAAAAATGGCTCTACAAATATTTTCATAAAATCAGTAATCGTAGATTTCTCACTCCAAAAAAGAAAAACTTCATCTTTAAAACAAAGACATGCTATACCATTTTGTTCATCTAAATGCCTGTCTTTGTTTAGTGGAATCTTATTTCCTGTTTCCCTAACCTCAGGTATTTCTTGAGGAAAATTGTACGGAACCTTAATTTCAATTTGGAAACTATCCAAGACTATATTTTTGTCATCCTTAATCCTAATTGTTCCCTTAATATAAACTAAATTATCCGCAATAGAGACAACCAAGGTTGGATAATTTTTATTAATCTCTAATTTAAAAGAATCAAATAATCCTTTATTTTTAATATGCCAATAATCCATAATCTTATTGGTTCAACCATGGTTTCGGTGATTTGCTCTGATCGGTATTGCTTGTTTTTAAAGAATTAATTACATAACTTTTATCTACATCCTCCACGGTGCCAAATAAATCTTCCCATTTATTCTCATTTATTAACCCAATTGCGTTGGTTGCTGCAGCCGATAAACTACCTTTTACTGCGCTATCAAATAATAAACCGAGATCGTTTCCTGAATTTGCTGGATCCTCAATCGAGACATTATCTATATTAGTACTTAATTCCTCGAAAAACTTCTTAAGACACTTTCCTAGACCGCTATCATCTTTACTTTTATCTAAAACCTTAACCACCAAGAGTTCGAGGACGAATGTTTTTACATCAATTGAATATATATTCTTCCAGATCTTAACCAATTTTATTGTTTTTGTAAGTCCACTATTTTTAATATGACCAATATGTACATCAAGGTTCGTTTTTAGACGCTTTTTATCGCCAGATAATTGATATAGAAAAGTGTCACCTTCTGAATCGTCAACAAATCTACCAGGGACAACGTCAATGTGAAAATCAAATTTATTTTCACCTTGCAAACGTAAGGCAGACTTTTTTGGAATAATTGTGTATTGTTTAGCAAGAGCATCTTTAACGTTATTAAAAATGTCTTCCAGGTTATCGCCAGCTGAATCATCGTCGTGCTTAAAATAACAAACAATATCTAAGTCGTAACTGGCTCGTATCATAGTTTCTTTTTTATAAGAGCCGGCATATCTAATGACAGGACTTCCGTCAAAAACATCCGATATCGCTTTTTCGACTTTGGCTTTTTCGGTTTGCATCGCCTTCGCTTCTGCAGAATCTTTTGTCAAACCTTCTTTGCCTAATATTTGCTCTAAGTATTTTTCAGTCTCCATATTTTTATAGTTAATTAATTGTTAATGAGTGTTTAAATTTGCTCTTATTATACGTGTTATAGATTTTTAATTTTGGGTCAGAATGCTTATTTAATGATCTACCACAAACTATCGCTACTGGGGCAGGGACCGCAGGAAAAACGTCAATATTTTTTAAACCAATATGTTTATTTTTGATTTTACTTATTGCATCAGAAAAACTTTTCTCAAAATTCAGTAAATCTTTTTCCGTTCTTAAAAAATTGTAATTCGGACACTCAGTCAAAGATAGTTCGTATATATGATATTTTTTATCTATACTCGCGGGTAGCAAATCTCGTTTTATCGTTCCAGACAATGATAGTAATAATGCCACCTTACTTTTGTCTTGCCCTTTATCAGTGAGATTTAACTGATAATCAGCCTTTGGTTTTCCATTTTTCCATTCCCAGTTTTCTCCATCACGGTGACGTTGAAATATTTTAGTTTTAATTTTGTTGTCTAACTTTGACCCCAAATGCATCAGAAGTGGCATCGGTCCTATCCCGAAAATCGATACGTGCTCCGTCTTTTCTCTTTTTAAATCAGAATAAAATTTATTGAGAGTACTATTTATATCTTGTGATTTTGCTTTCCAATAGCTTCCATTGTCTTGCCCAGGATTATTAGAAAAATCAATTTCTTCAAATTTGTCTTCACAGGGTATTAATTTTTCTTTCATTAACGCCTTTATAATATCGGGGGTTGCTAATTTAACATTTTCAGAATTTATATTGGCGACCATTTTTAAAACTTTTGTTTGTCTTTTTTGATCAAAACTTGTAGATAGCTGGATTCGTTTTTCATGCTCAGATTTATAATCCTGTAATTGTTGAGCAGTATAATATTTGTCTTGTCCTGCTTTATCAATCTTCTCGTGACAATCAGGACACGCTAATAATAAATTACCCACATTATTTTTATCGGTAACTTTTTTATTAGCTCTGGGACCTTTATTACTGAAAGCATATATATGAGCCATTTCTCCCCATATGAATTGTTCTCTTGTTGTAGAATCTTTAATTACTAACTTATTACAAATTTCACATCTACCAGCGGATTTTGCAAACAACAAAACTTTAGTATTTTCATTAATACCGCGTCCATTTTTAATTTCTGAGATTTCAAGTAAGTTCTGATTTTTAGACATAGATTTTAGAATTTTTTATCTCTTGGTGGACAGTCGTCATTTCCGTAACTGTCCTTATCCTTAATAATTCCTTGCCTGTTGTGGTAAACAGCTTCAGCCTCGGCTTTTTTAGCAAGGATGCGTGTTTTATCTTCTGCATTTGCTTGTGTTCTATGAATTGAGATCGGCCTGCTAACTCCTTCCTTCTTAACTGCCCAATCACCATCCCAAGGAACACTGTGAAAATTTTTCTTAGCCATATAATTTAAAATTAATTTTTAATAACTCTGACAGCAACTCCGTTGACCATATAACCGGAACTGTCTAAATCTGATTCATGTAAAATAATAGGTGGTATTTCTCGTTTGGATTCAGAAACAAGACGAATCTCGTGTTTCTTGTTATCTTTAAAGAATTTCTTGAAATTTGCGGACTCATCAATAATAGATAAAACATAATCTCCGTCGCTCGGTTGTCTTTTGCAGTCAACTATTACATAATCGCCGTCGTCTATATTTTCTTTACTAACACCAACTTTCGCATCATTCAAAGAATCGCCAACAGCTTTAATGGCGATTAATCCGTCGGGTCGTAATCTACCAACAGACTTTTGGGATATTTTTAAATACCCCTGAATATTCTCTTGCGCTAATTCAGTAGCTGGGCCACAATTAGCAGAGCCTAGTACTGGAATATTGAAAAAGTTATCCACAGTAAAGGCCTTTGGCTTTGACACCCTTTGCCTCTTTTTTGTATCTAAATACAACAGTCCTTTCTTCTTCAACTGCCCTAAGTGATAAATAACAGTTTGAGGGTTTGTAATACCAAGTTCACGGCCTATTTCTCTGAAACTCATCTTAGAAATATCCTTTTGTTTAGCCAATTTTATAATTTTTTCTTGGTTGTCGTTCATAATATTAGAAAGTGATTAAAAATATCTTTTTATTTATAATTTCTTAATAACTACTTCTAGTATATCAGAAGCGATTTCTAATGTCAACAAAAATCTATTTACACCCTTGACACCTTGTTTGCAATCGACTAAACTATAGGTATGGAAATTCAAAACAGTAACAATCGAGTGGAGCGTTGCGGTTGTGGCACACCAGTTGTCAGACGACTAAATAGTCGTAAGTTTGAGTTTCTTAAATACAGTAAAGGACAACCAGTTAAATTAGCGACTGAATACTCTGGTAATAAATGTGTTGTGCATTGTGAAAAATGCGGTCGAGACATCACTTTTTTAACCAATGAGGTTCAGTTAGGTTTAAGTTACGTAGTCGCTCCCCTGAAAAGTTAGGGGCGGTAAATTGAAAATTTAATCGAGCATCGTTCGGAACGCCCGAACACATGTTTATACCAAATGGTATGAGCGCGTGTTCGGGCGTTTTTTTATTAACATTTATTAACTAAACAAAAAATATGAACAATCAAAAAATAAATATCGTTGAAGTTCCGATCAATGAACTTCGAGTATTGGAACGAAACCCAAGGAAACATTCCAAAGAACAGGCTGACCAACTTAAGGAATCAATAAAAAGGTTCGGTTTGGTTGACCCTGTCATCTGCAATAGCGCACCAGAGAGAAAGAATGTAATTATTGGTGGTCACTTCAGAGTTGAGGTGGCCAAGGAAATGGGAATAATAAATGTGCCAGTGGTTTATGTTCAAATAACTGATTTGACCAAGGAGCGTGAATTAAGCCTCCGCCTTAATCGTAATCAAGGTGAATGGGATTTAGATCTTCTGGCGGAATTTGATGAGTCATTTCTCGCAGACATCGGCTTTGATAGCGAAGATCTTGATGACATCTTCCCAACAGAGGAAAATGTTGAGCAATTCGATCTCAAAAAAGAATTAGAAAAGGTGGGTATTGAAAATATCACTGTACAGAAAGGAGACATCTACGAATTAGATGGCTCGAGATTGATGTGTGGTGATTCAACCATTGAGTCAGACATGAATACTCTTATGAAAGATGTTAAAGCCAGTATGTGTTTTACTGATCCACCATACATTTTGGATTACCTAAGGGGCAAGACAAAACAAAAAGACGGTGTAACCACAGGATTTGGAGCAAAGAAAAATAGAAGATATCTGGAAACTGATGAATTGCCAGATAACTTTACTGAATTGTGGATGGGCAATATCAGCAAAGTAGCTAAAGAAAACTTCGCGATTATTTGTTATGAAAACTGGAAGAATATTCGCACTATTTGGAACGAGATGGAAAAATATTGGAAAGTTAAAAACATGATCGTTTGGCACTTGCCTAACAGGGTGCAGGGATTCTCGGCAAAAGGTAAATTCTTCAATAAGCACGATATTGCAATAACCGGAGCAACAGATGGATTTGTTCTTAATGAGGAAGATGAGGGTGAATTACTCGAAAATGAATATGAAACAGCGCTCTATGCTATAAGTGGTAAACCTCACTGGGAATCGTATGAGAAAGGTAAGAAAATTTGCCCGACTGATTTTATTGAATTCAAATCAGCCGATGAAAAATCATCAGGGCAAGGTGTTATCTTTGGAACAAAACCAACAGAGATACTAATTCCATACATCAAGGTACTTACAAAACGAGATGATTTAATAGTAGAACCGTTCGGCGGTAGTGGGTCGACATTAATCGCATCAATTAAAATGAATCGTCGTTGTTACCTTATGGAAAAATGTCCGACTTACGCCCAAGTAATACTTAAACGCTGGGAAAATGAAACTGGTAAAAAACCGATCAAAATAAACTAGTATGATTGATGACACGACAAAACAAAAACTGCTTAAAGAACTTGAAAAAAGCGGCAACGTTTGGTCGTCTTGTCTTAAATTAAACATTCACCGGTCAACATATTATCGCTGGAAGAAAACAGATAAAAAGTTTGGGCGGACAGCAAACACAATGGAGCGACACGGTCGAGAAAATATGTGCGATATAGCAAAGCACGCCCTTATGCTTAATGTGAAAGACAAAAAAATGGATGCAATAAAATATGTCCTGGGTCACTATGATCCACTGTTCAAAAGAAACCAAACCAGCAATGTGGTTATCGTTCACAAAAAAGAGTCTCCTATGCTGAATATGCCAATCAAAACACTCGAAGACTTATTTGACGATGACGCAGAAAGGGCTCACCAAAAAAGCTTGGAGCTTCAAAAGAAGTTTACTGGGTCTGGTAAAATAATACCGAATAAGCCCGACGGTAATCCGATAGAATTTCACGAATTAATAAAATACGAGGCGTATATAGAAGATTGGCAAAGGTGCCAAAAGCAAAACAAATCTACTGACACTGCGGACTCAATGTCCGAGACGGATAAGCCGACAATAGCGCATCAAGAGAATCAAATGCCATCAGATAACTTGAACTCAAATTCTGCCAGTCAGGACACGAGGCAGGATAATAATACTTAGAGGTGCGATATGAGGAAGTATAGTACTTGCCAGTGCTTTGGGTCGTTGAGGGTTGAGAGGTGGTCGTTGAGTCAGAAGTTGTATCGCCATTACAGGTAGTCGGTGACCACAAACCACTCAGATTTTCCTGAGCAGATTTCTGTGACGCCTTAAACTCGGCTTGATACTTGTAAGGGGTTTTGTATGTGTACTCATGAGCGTAACCCTGCTCAATCATATGCTTGTTATAGAACAAACCGTCTTCACGATAAATATATGCAAGTCGTCGACCGTACTTATCAAGCTCGCCTTGAGTTGAATCTTTTTCAATTCTGACATTTTTGCCAGTCAATAACTCTTTAGCTTTATTGGATGCTTCTTTCCCAAAACATTGAACAGGTTTTCTAGGGTCAACCGTCTCGGGCGTATCCATACCAATAAGACGCAGAGTCTCAATCGTGCCATTTATATTAACTTTTAAGGTATCGCCATCAACGACACTTGAGACAGAATAATATTCATATTCTGAATTATTCTGAGTAGCTGGAGTTGGATTCGTGGTTGTCTTTTCTGTTTGAGTCGTTTGAACATTTTGAGGCTGTTGAGCTTCTGGTCTGGATTGATCGTCTGTGATCGTAACAGGTTTATTGTCGGCGATATCTTCAACCTCGTTAACTTGTGATGATTCTTCGGCATCACTTTCAATAGAAGCGACTTCATTGTCAGTTGATTTTTCTACCTGCGGAGCAGTTATAACAATACCGAAAAAAGAAACAATGATCACCGTAGAGCAAACAATGGCGACTGTTTTTCTTTTAGGAATTACTTTAATTATTCGTTTAAAAATCGACGGCTTAATAAGTCCGACTGTTAAAGCAACGATTGATGATAGTAATGTTAATAAAAATATGTAGGACATATGGATGAAATAAAAAACCAGCTAAGTGATAGCTGGCGATAGAGTTTTGGATACACAGAACCCCGCGCCAGCTAGACCTTGCGGTCCCATACCAGTTTCCCGATATGACCCAACGAAGAGTCGCTGAACGCGGGGTTCAGTATCTTCGTTGGGTTTCCACACCATATCCGAAAGAAAATCTCTCGGGGTTAGGTGCCTGGCCTTCCGACCAGTAATATTAAATTGTTAAATACATTTTACCAGAAAATCCAAAGGATTTAAAGGTCTGCTTGTACCTTAGCTTAGATCATAGAATTTATGTAATCGAGTTACCAACAGATGAACATAACCATTCTCACTTAGTAAGTTTCTGAGTTGTCTAACCTGCGGAATAAGTGGGAAAGTAGACCAAGAGCATCTAAACAATCTTGTTCAGTGTAAAGACCAGAGTCTTTTAAATCAGCGGCGAGTTCGTGATGAATAGGGTTTCTAAAAGCAAGCCACATAGCGCGTGCCAATAATCCATGCCCTTTTGATATATTTTCAAGAGTTAGTACTTCAAAGTCTGTCCCGTTGGGTCTTTTGAATTTTTTTACCACTGACAGCTCTGGTGTAATTTGAGGTGCAGGAGGAGCAGGTTGATCTGGGATAAAAGCATGCTTAATCAATTGAGAATCAGTTAAGCCAGAAGATGAATGGCTCTGCACTTCTCGAATGTATTTTATTACCCCCTCAGATACTGCTTTGTAATAATCCTCACTTTTATAAAAAGGAAAAACTAGGTTATGTAGTGTTGGGTGTAAATTTTGCCAGTGAAAATACGGGTATGGTTTAATTATATTTTGTAACCCCTTTAAACTGCTAACCGCCTTATCGTCAGATAATTCAGCATCTTTGGTTAAAGCATTAATTATTGAATCAAGGTTATCATTTATATTTTTTGGAATGTGTTCTCTCCATTCACCAATTTTTATTCCTGTGCTGGTCTCTAATTTTTTCTGTTTAATTTCTGCTCTTTTTGCACGCCAATCTGTCTCGAGCCATCTCAACATCTTCTGTAAATATTCTCTTAGTTTAACCATGTCAGGATGTTCCCAATTCAATGACTGGCGATTGGTTCCAATGACATCCTCACCAAAGTCATCGATAAAATCTACTTCGAGCCATCCTGTTAGATAAGTGAAGAAGTGACTTGAAGTACTATCTGAGAAATATTCAGGCACATTAACCAATTTTCTACGGGAAAATAATGTGATTCCCTTCATGTTGGTAGCTGGAGGAATAGGTTTTTCCGTGGCTATTAGATGACCCTTAACCTCAAGTTTTCTCTCGTAAGTATTATCAAAATTAATATTATCTGGAACATCCCATTCAATCTCTTGAGTAAGATTGGCATATTTTCTTTCATTTTTTATTAAAATTTCTTCCTCGTCGTTGTGTTTTATGTAGATGTTGAAATCTTGATCTATGATAAAAAACCTTGATAAATTATCTGCTAACGTTTCGGCGTTAAAATCACTGATGCGCTGTATGTCTCTCAAAATTATAGTGGTTCCTTTTTCTATTTCAGAGACAACATCATTCTCTACGGTTGTTGGGGAATAATCTTTTTGTTTGTCTCTTTCTCCGTCTGATAATATGTCGCCCCATTTCATTATAAAAGAATTCCTTTTATAATTTTGGGTTGTCCTTACTTCTATCTCGTGGGCAATACCAAAAAACGACAATTTGCCTAAACCTTTTTTTCCGATAACCTTTCTTCCTCCTGGAGATATCTGGCTTCCTTCGTCACTTCGTCGGTTGCGTCCAATTCTCAAAAACTTCTCGTTAATATCAGTAAAAGACATGCCGTGCCCATTATCAGAAACGACAATTTCTTTATTTTCTTGGTCTTTGAGATGAATATTTACCCTGGTTGCATCAGCGTCTTGAGAATTAGCAACAAGCTCTGCAACAACAGGTGGCAATGTAGAATACATTCTCACGCCTAAATGCTCAATCGTATTAGGAGTAAACGTCATCTTTAGCTTTTGGCTATTGTTATTTTGAGGCATGATTTTTGATTATAGTTAACCCGAGTTTTTTTGCATACAACGGCGGAACAGCATTTCCAATCATGCGAGCTATTGATGAAACACTGGTACCAATAAATTTATAAGTTTTAGGAAATGTTTGAAGCGTAGCACCCTCCCTTAGTGAAATTGGACGATCCTCATCTGGATGGGCAAAACGACCGTTTGAAATACTAAAAAATTTTGTTGTAATGGTTGGGGCTGGCTTATCCCAAGACATTCTTCCGTAGGTGTCATTAAAAGAAATGTTTCGATCCTTTTTCTTATAGGCTTCAAGCTGTAAGTTTGTATTAGCCCACGATTCCCGGGAACCCCCATTCTTTGGCGTAAGCTTTAATCTTTTTATATTATCTTCACTAAGCCCTGCTGTTGTGTGCATAAAACTTGTTGCATCCTTATGACCAGCCGAAATTTTAGGAAATCCATTTTTTGTTCCAATGAAATCTGCGACCGTTGGACGCGAATTATTTGGTTCTGGAAAAATTTCTTTATCTGTAACTCTATTAGCAATTAAAGAAAATCTTTTCCTTGTTTCTGGAACACCATACTCATTAAGGTGTACAACCTTGTAATGGACAGCGTATCCTCTTTTTTTCAAATCGTCTACAAACAGATTGAGTCCACTTTCTTTTTGTTTATTTAAAATACCTGGCACATTTTCAACAACGACATATCCAGGATTATAGTATTTTACAAAGCGATGAAATTCGTGGAGTAAATCCTTTGATTTTTCTGATTTATTTTTACTTGTACGAATAATCGTCCAATACTGGCAAGGACTACATCCGATCAAAATTAAATTATCATCATTCTTTTTAATGTCGATTTCTTTCGAAAGGTCTGCTTCTTTTAGTTTAGAAACATCCGCGAGTATGTATTTTGCCCCTTTTATATTAGATTCATATGTTTCTTTGCAGTCTGGATCAAAATCTATTCCAGCAATAACATCAATTCCAGCTTGTTGCATACCAAAACTCATCCCACCACCTGAGCAGAAGAAATCAATAGCCTTTAATTTTTGAACTTTACTGTTCAATAAATGCTTCTCCATATTTACTATTTTATCATTTTTTCCTGTTTTTAGACAGACTTAATTCCGCTCCTTTTCAGCTCATTCCTGATCTCAAGATAATCAGGCATCATTTTGGCAACCAGATTCCAAAATTTTTGTGAGTGGTTAAATTCTTTTAGGTGACATAGCTCGTGAACTATAATATAGTCAGCCAATTTCTCGGGGAGTAGAGCGATTTTGTAATTAAAATTCAGATTACCTTTTCTTGAACAGCTACCCCAACGAGTTTTCTGGTTTTTTATATTTATCTTGTTGAATCTAAAACCGTAAGTTTTATTAAAATATTCAATTCGCTTTTCAGCTAAAGCCATTGCATGGTCTTTGTATTCCGTATAATCCTTTTTAGTGCCTTTAGCGAATACTTGCCCAGAAATGCTTTTGAAATAATCCAACTTATCAAGTATCCACTGCGATTTTCTAATTATGAATTGCTCGATGATATTATCGCTCATATTTCGCGGAGCAGTAACCACAAAATTGCCATCACAATAGATAGCCAGTCTCATCCGCCTGGCTCGCTTGCTCACCTTGAGGGTGTATTCGACTTTCTTTTTGTGTAGCTCGATTTTTTTCTTCATAATTAAAATCGCTTTATTACAACATCCACTAGCCTATTGAGATATTTGTGGAAATCAGAAACTTTTATTTTGTCTTTGTAATCCTTAAGAATCAATTCTTGCAGAGTTCGTTTTGCTTCTTTGAGAAACTCTTCTCTTTTTGATGAATCTTGCCAATTCTCATCAAGAACATCTTCAAGTCGTGCGGCCATTTCTTTTACAAACTCCTTAACAACATCCTTGTCAGATTCGCTAATAAACTCATCGGAGATTACAAACAGGCCATATTCGCGGAGGGTGTAACCCAACTCCTTTGCTTCTTCTGTCTTTGTTTTGATATCGTTTAGAAGTTCGTAGTAGCGTTTTATTCTTTCCGCCAAATCAATCTGATGTTTTTCAAACTCAACACGAATAGCAATAAGTCGCTCGCTGAATTTTTTGAATGCCGGATGAGTATCAATGTTAATTGAAATCTCACGCTTTAACATTTTTTCAAGATTAAGAGCTTTCTCTTCTTCGGGAAGTTTATCCAATTTGTTTAGGGTAGCTAAATCGTGGATATTTAATTCTCGGAAGTTTTTAGTGATGCCCTCGTAGTCAATCTTCTGTTGAATCAAGCTTTTTATTTTCTCTCCGTATTCGGCAAGTGAAAAAGCATCCACATCATCAATTTGGAATTCTTTTACGAATGCCAAATAAAAACTGGTAATCCATTCAAACTTGCGGAGGTACTCCATTAAGAATGGATCAGGCGAAAGAATCTCAAACAACATTTTGAGTCGGCTGTATTTATCTTTGAAATATTGCTGTTTACTTTGATTTTCAATAAATATCTTCAGGCATCGGCGCAAGTTGTCTATGGATGGATCTTCAATATTTACTCCTACAAACAATTCCATTATTTCGCCGATAACTTTTGAAAATTCTTCTTTGAGACGGTTGATATCCACCATGGCGCTATCAACCACACTCTCGTCAAAATTAAGTGCGTCGTAAAGGTTTTTAGTCACGCCGTAGTAATCAATAATCTTTCCGCATCCTTTGTTTGGAAACACTCGGTTTGTACGGGCGATTGCTTGAAGTAGGTTGTGATCACGAAGTGGTTTGTCCAAATACATTACCTGTTCAACTGGAGCGTCAAAGCCAGTCAAAAGCATGTCGCAGACAAGTAAAAATTTAAGTGGATGACTTGGATCCTTGAATTGTTCAATTATTTTCTCTCGCTTCTGTTTATTGGTATTGTATTTCTTTAAATCATCACTTTCGCTATTGGGATCTCCTGGGGAATAGACAACCTCAGACCATTCAGCTGGGACTAACTTATCAAAAAGTTGTTTGTATTTTGCTGTGGCTTCGCGGTCATAACAAACGACCTGAGCTTTAAATCCATTTGGCAAAACGTAAAGTTTGTAATGCTCAATAATATCTTGAGCAACCGCTTCCATCCTTTTGTCTAACTTAACCAGAGCCTCCTTTTTGCCGTATTTTTTAGTGAGCAATTCTTTTTGCTTATCATTCAAGTCGACAGTAAGTTCATTAAATTGTTGATCCACTTTTTCCTCATCAATAAAGAATTTGGAAAGACGGGCTTCATAAGTAACTGGCAAAGTAGCGCCATCATCAATGGCTTGCTGAATGGAATAATAATCAAGATAACGTTCTCCTTCTTCGCCGAAGTTTCTGTGAGTATTGAGAGTTAGCTTATCAATTGGTGTTCCAGTAAATCCAAAAAAGAAAGCATCCTTAAAAGCATTACGCATTTTAATTGCTGAAACACCCTCGTTGTCTCGGTGGGCTTCGTCAGAAAGCACAATAACGTTACCATCGATATTTTCTATCTCTTCCAACTCGCTGAATTTCTGAATAGTTGAAATAAAGATACCTCGGTCGGCTCCTTTGATTTTCTTCTCAAGGTCTTTGCGTGACTCCACTCTGACGAGGTTTTGTCCACCCCAGCTTTCAAATTCTTCGTAAACTTGATCATCAAGATCAATACGGTCAATCAAAATAAATACCTTGGGATTTTTCAATTCAGGGTTATAGCGAAGCTTCCACGCCGTGAAAAACATCGTGAGTGTTTTGCCGGACCCTTGTGTATGCCAAATCAAACCCTTCTTTCTCTCGCCGTCTTGAACACGAGCAACGATTTTATTGGCCGCGTAAAATTGCTGATATCTGGTAATCTTTTTAGTAATCCCGTCTTTCTTTTTCTCAAAGACAATAAAGTTTTTAATAAGATCAAGAATCTGTTTTTGATCAAGCAAAAAGAAAAGCGTGGAATCAAGTTCTTCTTCAAAAACTTTCTTTTCTACCTGTGGGTCTTCGCGCCAAGCAAGGAAGTACTGCTTTGGGGAATAAGTCGCTCCATAAACGGTTTTGAGGCCATCGGTAGCGATATTAAGGCAGTTAGGCAAGAAAAGCTTTGGTGCGACTTTCTCGTATCGCTTTAGTTGGTCAATCGCGTTTTCAAAGTTAACACTACTGGAAGCAGTGGGGCTTTTGGCTTCAATATCGCAAATCGGTAAACCATTAAGAAAAATTAATACATCGGGTCGGATATTTTCGGTTACTCCTTCAAAATAGAATTGATTAGTAATAACGAAGTGATTGTTTTCTGGATTATCAAAATCAACTATCTTATAGTCACGAAAATTGCCGGTGTTTGGATCTTTCAAATTGATACCGTTTCGCATGGCAAGTAGAAACGCTTCGTTCGTGTCTGACTTTTTAACTTCTCTTACAATGCTTTGCGCGACAACATCGTCAATATTGTTGATTTTCTTTACCGCTTCTAAAAGATGGGAAGTAATAACATACTCGGTTTCAAAAGAGCGGAGTTTAGAAAATTCTTCCGCAGGAATATATTCATAACCGAGTTTTTCTCGTATGAATTTTATGATGTGGTATTCAATTGTATATTGTTCGTTAAATTTCATATTATTTTCTTTATGTGTATATGTTTTTCCAACATTTCTTTTTCATCTTCCACCCACACTTTATCAAATTCTAGTTCCCATAAAGATTGACTGGAAATGGCATTATCTGCCGATGTGATGAGCTCAAATTTATATTTTCCAGAACTAACTATGTTTGGATATTTATCTCCGTCAACTCTGTATGGTTGCACAATAATATCAAATCTCATTTGTGTTTCTGTGTGGTGAATAAGATCTCGAATATCACCAATGTCACAATGTCTAAATACGCCGGCAGGAATACGAATATTGTTAGTTCTGTAATGGCTCCATGCTAAATTCATTGGCAAAAAAGTTTCCACAATTTTTTCATTTCCTAATTCATCTATTTCCCATAATTTAGAAATCATAATCTCTGTATTTTCCGCAGGTTTTCTACCAACGTTTGTAACTCGTGCTCGTAAATAAATACAATTCTGAATAAAATTTCCGTTCTGTCCATGAAGTCCTATTTTATGACAATCAGGAGGAGTCATAGAAATCTTTATTTCTAGTTCTGCCCGATTCCACAATTCTCTAATCCGATCCTGAAATAATGCTATCAATAAAGCAACAATAATGGCTGAAAAAGTACCAATGGTCGCCCAATCAAATGGAGTGGCATGTTGAAAATCAAAATTACTCCTTAAGGGGTATTGCTTATAAATAATTTGTTCGTTAAATTTCATATTATTTACCATGACACTTTTTATACTTTATTTCACTTCCGCACGGGCATTTATCGTTTCTGCCAACCTTTGGTACTAAATCTTTCGGGTTTCTTTTTTTAATACCAATTATTGGTCCTGTTCCAGCCATTACAGCAAATGGTTTTTTACCTCCGTAAGACATTTTCTTTTGAGGATAATTTTTTACAAAAGTACGTAAAACTTCGTGGGCTATTTGTCTCATTGCCGCCAGCTCGGCACCTTCTGGCGGTTTATGTTGTTGGTTGTTTGCCGACCCTTCCCATCCAAGAGAATTATTTTTAGCTAAATCAACATACTTCTTATCCAAAAATGGATCGACATGCGAACCACCATCTTTATTCGCTACGGCAAGAACAATCTCTTTACGTGTAAAAGTACCGTTATTTTTGTCGTAAAAAACAATTCTATTCCAATAATCCTCGTACTTAGCGTGCTTTGGGTTCTTGCCAGGGATATCATCCAGATATGGCACATAAGTGGTTTCCTCACTGCTGATACCAATTCCAAAAAGTCCGGCGTAGCTACCTAACCTTTTTACTTTCTCATAATCTTCAGGGATGCCATCAACAAGGCATGAATCAAAAAAATCCGTATCTTCTAACTTAAGTTGGGACAGTAAGGAGTGAGACTGCTGAGTTTTATGTAATAGAACCCTTATTGAGGATGCGATTGATTTTGCAACCACGGTTTGTCCTTGATCATATAAATCAGACAGTACACTTAAAAGCTCCAACTGTGAATCAAGTTGTTTTTGCAAGTCTTCTGTTGTTTGTTGAATTTGGCTCATACCTTTACTCTTTTGTTTCCACTTAACAAATCCTGCATTAATCCCTTTTTAAGATCAGTAAGTTTGGCTCTCATTTCTTTATTAAACAGTATTTTGTTGTCGATTGAGGATAAAATGTCTGAAATCTTTCTTTGTTCGGTTAAATCTGGTAATAAAAAATGTATTCCGTAAAAAGCGCCGTGATTAAGGTCTGGTATAGTTGTTGTGCCTGCTCGCTCCAACAAAAGTTTTTTGATTGGCTCGCCTCTCAAATAATAAACTAGGTAGTTTCTATCTATTCTCTTTCGGTCAAAATCAATAAGAAAAAAATTATTATGAAAGACACCTTCCACATCAGTAACAACTACACCAGTATTACCAGTTCTTGTCATGAGAACATCATCTTTTTTACAAATCACGCTTTCTTTGGGTGATTCTATGTATTCATAAGTATCTTCTTTGATATTTTTAAGAGTAATATATTTATATCTGTTTTCTCCTGGATCCTTAAATCTTTTAGAGATAGGGATCTGTAATCCTTGGCTTACCGTACAAATATCTTTCATTTTCAAAAAATTCCATTCTTTTGGAATGTCTCCGATCTTCGTCTTCTGAAATTTATCGTGTCCAACACCTCTTGTGAAAAGGTGTTTCGAAATCCCATTTTTTAAATTTTCAGTTTGAGCAATTATTTCACTGGTCTTATGAATTTCTTCATCAACGGTAGACAAAATTTCTGCGATCTTTTTTTGTTCCGCAATCGGTGGCATTTTTACTTCTAAATATTGATACTGAGAGATATAGTGTCGTTTATGATTAGCGATTTGAAAATTAATCGACTTCATCAATTCATAAACAAATCTTAAATCATAATTCTCTTCTTTAGATTTCAAAATTTTAATAGCAGAAGACTTAACTTTAAATGGAAAATCCACGAACTTACTATCAGTAGTAAAATCATCAAAAATGATAGCTGGAATATTTTTGTATATACCAAAATCCTCGTTTGTATAACCTAAAATAAAAGATTTGTTAGCCGTGAGAACTGGAATATTGTTTTTTTGATTATAGCTTTCGCTCTCGACAATATAATTATCAGGCCGTTCAAAATTCAACAGATCACCAATTTGTTTTACAGACCATCCTTTTGGAATTGTATTTTGAGATATGGTCATATTAATAATTTAATTCCTTAAGAAATCCGTCGACTTTTTTATTTATTGTCTCACGCTCTTTTTCTAGTTTCTTTAAATCATCCCACGCAGATTTAACATCGATTACCTCTTCCTGTTCAGAAGTGTCAATGTATCGATTAATATTTAAATCATAGTTATTCTCAGTAATTTCTTTTATATCAACTACCCGTGCATATTTTTCGATATCAGAATAAACATCATATGCTTTTACAATTTTATTTATATCCTGTGACCTAAGAGAGTTTTGATTTTTACCCTCAAGGAAGTCTTTCTCAGCATCAATAATCAAAACCTTATTTTTCTTATTTTCTGGTTTATTTTTATTAAGAATCAAAACCGCGGCTGGAATGCCTGTGCCATAGAAAAGTTTAGCTGGCAAAGCGATAACGGCTTCAATAAGATCGTTTTTAAGAATCTGCTCACGAATACGCCCCTCAGCACCGCCTCGGAATAGAACCCCATGAGGAAGTACAATACCAGCCCTGCCGTTTACGTTCATTGATTTAATGATATGCAAAACAAAAGCGTAATCCGCATTTTTTTCAGGAGGCATATCGTATCCCTCAAGTCGTCCATATTTGTTTGTTCTGAAAATTTCTGACTCCCAATCTTTAATTGAGTAGGGAGGATTTGCGACCGCGATGTCGAATGTTTGTAGATTGCCATTTTGTGTTAGAAACTGCGGATTAGCGAGTGTGTCGCCACGGCGAATGTCAGCACTATCAAGACCATGTAAAAACATATTAATTTTTGCGATGGCAAAAGTACTGATATTTAATTCTTGCCCATAAAGATAGAGTGTTTTGGCAATCTTTTCACCAGATTTATGTTTTAAGTAATCATATGCTTCAAGCAGGAAGCCCCCTGATCCAGCAGTTGGATCATATATATGATCTTTCTGGTGGGGTTTTAAAATTCCGATAATAACTTTTTCAACTTCACGAGGCGTGTAGAACTCCCCACCTTTTTTCCCTGCATCTGCCGCGAATTGTTTGATGAGATATTCGTAAGCATCACCCAAGAGATCGGAGCTGATATAGGTATTACCAAAATTATATTGAGAAAAGTGGTTAATAAGTCTTTGGAGTGTTTCATTTGGAAAACGATCTCTATTTGAAAAATCAAGATCATCAAAGATTCTGTCCAACTTTGGACTATTGGCATTGGCGAGTTTTTCAAAAATATCATTTAACTTTTGACCGATACTTTCTGCTTGTTCAGTAACAACTGCCCATTTGCAATCCTTTGGAACTTGAAAACGGTGATTATAGTCGGCGCCAGCGATTATCTTATCGTTATATCCTTTCATTACTGATTCGTATTCTTCATCCCACACATCACTCATTCGTTTATAAAACAAAAGACCGAAGATATATTTTTTATAATCCGAACTATCAATTTTCCCTCGAAGAATATCTGCACTCTTCCAAAGGAAAGCTTCAAGTTGGGGCAGGGTTAATTTGCTACCCATTTTGTCCACGATCGCTTGAATATCTTGCGGACGATATTTGCGATCTTTGCGTGGGCCAACTCTAAGGGGAACGAGGGTGCCGTCTTTCTCCCAGTTTCTTAAAGTGTCTTGGTGAATGCTAAAAATCTCTGCTACCTGACCGATAGAGAGTAACTCCAGCATTCCTTTTAGTTTTTCTTGTATGTCTTTTCTCATATTGTTTAATACAAGTCTATCAGACTCCAAATATAATGTCAAATGTTCATAGGTTTTCATAGGTCTGTATAGTAGCTTAAGCCGTATAATATGGGTAATTTACTTATCTACAGCTTATCTACTCGGGACGCTCTGGACTCCTGAGGCGAGTTGCGTCATTCATTAGATATATGAAAATAACAGCCCCAAAAGGTTATGAGGTGCCCCAAATACAGCCTCAAGCGGTCAAAGTCAGGTATTGCCTATATGCCCGTAAATCAACAGAATCCGAGGAAAGACAGATACTTTCCATAGATTCGCAGATAAAAGAGATGCTTCAGCTTGCCGAGCGAGAATGTTTAGAGGTAGTTTGTATGAAGCGAGAAAGTCATTCAGCTAAGGAAACTGGGCAAAGACCAGTCTTTAACGAAATTGTAGATGAAATACGAGCCAAAAAGTATAACGCTATTCTCACATGGGCACCCGATCGTATCAGTAGAAATGCTGGTGACCTCGGCAAGATCGTGGACTTAATGGATGCAGGACTTCTCCAAGAAATAAGAACATTCGGTCAAAAGTTTTCAAACAATCCAAACGAAAAATTCTTGCTGATGATTCTCGGATCACAAGCAAAACTTGAGAATGATAACAGGGGTGTAAACGTGAAGCGTGGACTACGAACGAGAGTTGAAATGGGATTATGGCCGGGCGTAGCACCGCTTGGATACCTGAATCAAAAACACATGGATAAGAAATGCCAAGTAATAGTTGATCCGCAAAGAGCGCCAGTGATTAAAAAGATATTTGAAAAAGTGGCATACGAAAAACTAAGTGGTAGAAAGATATACAATTGGCTTCGATTTGAAGCCAATTTTTACACAAGAGGAAACAAACCACTAACACTTGCTGGTGTGTATCGGATACTGGAAAGCCATTTTTACTACGGAACATTTGAATCACCGAAAGGTAGCGGTAATTGGTATCAAGGGAAACACGAGCCATTAATTACACAAGAACTATTTGAAAAAGCTCAGGCGCAACTGAAACGAGATAATATACAAAGAGAAAATAGAGAATTCGCATTTACTAAATTATTTACTTGCGGATATTGTGGAAGCGGAATATCTGCCGAGGAAAAGTGGAAACAGCTCAAGGATGGAACGCACGCTAAATACATCTACTATTCATGTAGCAGAGCGAGAGATAGAAACTGCAAGAATCATTATATACGCGAAGAAGATTTGATAACTGAACTACTCAAGATATTGGACAAGGTAAATATCAATGAGTTGGGTATGAGACAGAAACTGGAGGATGAAATTGCGAGATTTAACATCTTCCAAAGATCAGTGCTTGGTGCAACAGAAAAGATTAAAAACAATCAGGATACTGATATAAGAAATTTCGCCAAGTATATCCTCAAAGAGGGTACGGTTGGCGAAAAAAGAGAATTACTGGCGAATCTAAGATCGAGAATAATTTACAAAGATAAAGGATTAACCTTCATGGATTAGATAAAAAATTGTTATAATAAGTTTATGAACTCAGGTAATAACGATCCATTTGCATACCGTTCCCAAGGGGGTGCTTTTAATGTTGGATCAGAAGTTGGCGACAACTTATCTGCTCTTGTGGGAGTAGATGACCAACTTATGTGTATTACCAGAAAGAATATCCGCATGGTTTTAATGGCTGATTCAGTTGACCCACAGAGAACAAACCCAAATATAGACCACAATGTACAGCACATACTTCCATATGGTTCGGATAATGAATTTGTTGGCAGAACATTTCAACAAGCTAGTTTTCTATTTAAAGAACATACCCTACCCAAAAGTGTAGATCATAATAAAGGCATAAGTATTTCACTTTCTTTCTTGAGAGAAATTACTGCGCTAGATAAACTAAAGGACGAATATATAGCTGAAGAAGAAAGCATAACCTCTAGTATCTCTTCGCAAGGAAAGAGTCTTCAAATACCAGCGCTTCCAAACTTGGAACAAAAGGTAAAGGGGTTCATCTCAAATACCGATCATGCAATGAGATCAATCATGGAAATTACCAACTTATTTTATCCAGACGTTAAAGGGAAAGGGTGGGAAGAACTTTTGTGTAAAACAATCAAAACCGAATTGGGCGATGATGATCCTTTTACTATTTTCATTCAAACATTTAAAAAATTTACGGAAAAAACTCGCACAATACGAAACAAAATAGAACATCCATACGGTGAATTGCGGGACGATGTTTTTACGGTAGAAAATTATAAATTAAATCTTACGAACAACATTGATCTACCCTCCATATCGTACAAGGGTAAGGAATATAATCTATCTAAAATGCAGATTGCTGTCTTTATGGAATCAACAACTCTAAGTTTGTTAACAATTTTTGAACTATTGATGGTTTATCTATGCAACCTGCATGCTGAGCCGTTTGCAGGAGATAAAAGAATTGTAGTGTCGGTACCAGAAGACAGAAGACAGGAATCTGAAAAACATGTAGGGTTTAAATACGAGGTTCTTTGGACAAAATAAAAACAACAGCAAAGTTGTCGTTTTTATTTATTATTTTTATAGCGATACTAATTAAAACTTACCTAATTTTACGGCAATTTTTTCTTTAGATGTTAAAATCTTCTTGGTATGGTTAAAAATATCCTGTCTTATTTTTTGACCTTCAAATAATTTTGGAAATAGTCCATATGACCCTGTCGGATGCGGAATTCCTAAAACTAATCTATCGGGGAAACGATAACTCAATATTTCAAAAGCTTGGTTGCCAATTCCGAATAATGGCCAATTAGCAGGAATATTCTCTAACTCGGGAAAAAGATATTTATTGATATCATCTCTAATTGTCTGCACGGTCAATTGTCCATTTTCTTTGCCTTGGCATTTCACAAGTTCAGTCCATAGGATAGGACCGTCGAACTCTAGCTCATCAGCAAGTTTTCTAAGTCGTTTGTAGTAAGGATGTTGAAGTACGTTTTCTTTCCAATACAACAAAAATCTTTCGTAAGAAAGTGGTTCGGATTTAAAAAAATCTTGCTCTTTTTTAGTTGCCTTGCCTGGGTTAAGGCCAACCATAACACATCCTACTGCATCAACATTTCGATTATCCTCTTCATACATTAATCCTCTTGGAATAATGCCCTCAGATAAATTACATTCCAAATCATCATATTTTGAATATGAACTATCTGTTGTTAGTCTTTCGCCTATGCTATATATTGCTTCACGAATTCTGGAATTCATATTAATGATAGGTTAAACTCGTCCAACTTAGGCACTCGGGTCGCACATTCGTCATAGACAAATGAGTTGACTCCGATAATAAATTGTCTTGGCGGAAGGGGTGAGATTCGAACTCACGGTCCCCTTGCGGAGACTCCAGTTTTCAAGACTGGTGCAATCGACCGCTCTGCCACCCTTCCAACATTTAAGGATACTAGCAAAAACGATACAAAAGTTAAAGGGGGTGCCTGTCCCGTTAAAAGTTTGTAAATTAAAGACAACATACTCACTACAGGAGCCGAAGGCGCTTCGCGGATAAACAAAAACAGACCACATAATTTTGTGGAACTTTTAATGGGATGTTATAATTTAATAACCTGTCCCGCTAGAAGCCGTGTTCGCTGTTAATTTTCTTAAGTATGGTTAATTATGAAAAAAGGTCTCAATATTTTTAATAAATTAATTTTAGTAGGCGCGAACGCGACCTGCTTCTAATGGGATGAATAATAATGAAACAGAAATTTTAAATCCTATAAGAGGCACCACGGAAATATCATGGGAAACTTTTGAGTATGAGCACAAGCCGGTCAGCAACGATTGGTATTGGGCAGTTGGACTCATTGCGATAATCGCCTCTGCTACTTCTTTTTATTATAACAACGTTGTTTTTGGAGCATTCTCCCTCATGGCAGGAATCACAATGATAATGTTCAAAATAAAAGGTCCTAGTCATGTCCGCGTGAGGTTAACCCCGAGAGGAGTAATCATTAAGAACACAATTTATCCTTATGGAAGAATTGAATCTTTTTGGATATACGAAGCAGATGGAGAGATAACTCAAATCAACGAACTCTCAATAAAATCAGACCGCGCCTTTTTGCCACAAATAATAATTCCACTAGGAGATGTTGATGTGGAATTAGTTAAAGATTATCTATCAAGATATATTCAAGAAGAATATCACGAGAAGGCCATGTCGGATATTATTTCTGAGTATATTGGCTTTTAATCATAATCTACATATTTCCTAATTTCCGTCATCCATTCGCTACCGTCTTTGCGAGGGCGAAGCCCGTGGCAATCCAGGATTTACTTGAAGTGGTCTCTGGGTTGGTCGATGGAATTCACATCGACACCTGCCTACCGGACAGGCAGACCTGTAGACGGCTTAGTTTCACTCGCAAAGACAAACAATAAACTTTTTATTTTTCCCCTTTTGTGCTATTTTCAAAACACCTCTCGTAGTTTAATGGATACCCGCCCGAACGGCTGAAGCCATTCAGTCGGGCGGGGAACAGAAGACTTATAATCTCCTGATGTAGGTTTGCCCACTCACATTTTTTGATCAAGATAGAAAAAGAGAGAATCCTATTGTGTAGTAAAACCAAGTCCCTTCGTAGTTTAATGGATAGAATAGGAGCTTGCGGAGCTTCTGATGCAGGTTCGATTCCTGCCGAAGGGATATTAAACAAGAGTTTATATAAAAAATGTGTTCGGGCGAGATTCCCTACCCTAAACACCACAACGCTCTCAATAATGATAATTTCGTTCAAACCACACTCAAGAGAAGAAATACCGCTTAGAGTTAAGTGGCTTAACAATCGCGAAGCAAACAAATACGCTATTGAAAATCCAGAACACGAAACGACTACTGAAGAGCAAACCGTTTGGTATGATAGATACGAACAAAATCCTTACAAAAAATTCTTTACAATTTTCGACGATGAAAAACCGATAGGTTTCATGGGGCTCTCCGACATAGATAAAGAAGCGGTTGCATTTATTATGATTGGCGAAGATGACTATCGCGGTAAAGGTATAGGAAAAATATCTCTAAAATATTTAATAGATTATGGATTCAAAGAACTCGGCCTCAAGAGAATGACGGCCTCTACCGATCCTAGAAATGAGCCTGTTATAAAATTAAACAAATCCGTAGGTTTCAGAGAGATCAGTCGGGATGAAAGAGACATAAGCTGGGAGATTACCAAATAAAAAACACCTTATCGTTTGATAAGGTGTTTTTAAATTTGTTATTTTACTGAAGCCTTCTTGACGAGCTGTGCAAGTCTTGATTTCTTTCTGGCAGCTGTATTTTTCTTTATAACCCCCTTCTTCATAGCCTTGTCTATTGCTTTGTAAGCCTCTGACAAGTTCTTTTTGGCTTCGTCAATATTTTTAGCCACAACTAACTTTCTGACATCCTTTATAGAAGATCTCATGGCTCCCGCTCTCCTTAGGTTGAAGACTCTCTTTCTTAGAGATCCTCTTGCTGCTTTCTTTGCTGACTTTGTTATTGCCATACTTTAAGAATAATGAATTATGAATAAAGAATTACGCCAAAAATTTACTGCGAGATAAATACTACATCAATATATCTAAAAAAGCAAGACTTTGTAACCACTCGCAATATTAGCCTAGCTTTGGTATTCTTAACTCATAATTCTTAATTCATAATTCTTTTTCAAATGATATCTCAAATTGAAGGTAAATTATCTCATATTGGCGACAAATTCGTAATAATAAACGTTTCGGGCATTGGCTTTAAGGTGGCGGTTACAAAAGACCTGCTTTTCCAGTTTGAGAAAGAAGAAACCAAAACGGTTTCACTTTTTACTTATCTTTCGGTTAAAGAGGACGCACTCGACCTTTATGGCTTCGAGGACAGAAATGACCTAGATTTCTTCGAGAAAATTATTTCCGTCTCTGGTATCGGGCCGAAGAAAGCTCTTGGAATAATGTCCATCGCCCCCACCCAAACCCTCAAAAAAGCTATCGCCTCGAAAGATATTTCTTATCTAACACAGGTCTCGGGTATTGGAGCTAAAAATGCTGAGAAAATTGTTTTGGAACTTAAAGATAAAATGAGAGAAGGAGAAGACGGCGACGGAGAATTCCTTAAAGAAGAATCTGATATTATTATGGCTATCAAGTCTCTTGGCTACACTGCAAATGATGCGAGAAAGGCAATTAAAAATATGCCGACGGAATTAAAAGGATTATCACAGAGAGTGAAGTGGGCGTTAAAGGAATTAGGAAAGTAACATTTTTTAATGTCATCCCCGACCAGATCGAGGATTCAGTAAATATATATTATGGAAAAAACACTAAACAAAATAAAAAGCATAATTCCCAGATCTGCCTTTGATAAATTAGTACCTATTTACCACTTCTTACTATCCCTTACAGGAAATATAGTATACAGCAAACCTTCTAGAGAAATATTTGTTATCGGGATAACCGGCACAAAAGGAAAATCATCTACAGCGGAAATACTAAACGCCATCCTGGAGGAGGCCGGATACAAAACAGCGATATTATCGACCGTCAGATTTAAAATTGGAAACGAATCGCGTCCGAATATGCTGAAGATGACAATGCCGGGAAGATTCTTTGTTCAAAAATTCCTACGTGATGCCGTCATTAAAAAATGCGATTACGCGATAATAGAGATGACGTCAGAAGGTGCAAAAAATTATAGGCACAGGTTTGTCGACATGAATGCGCTAATATTCACGAACATCTCCCCCGAGCACATCGAGTCTCATGGTTCTTTTGAAAAATATTTAGGGGCAAAACTTCAGATAGCAAAAAGGCTCGAACATTCGCAGAAGTCAAGCAAGATAATTATCGCAAACAAAGATGATGAAAAAGCCGAGAAGTTTATGGCAATAAATGTACCAAACAAAATCACCTACTCCATAAAAGAAGCGGAGCCGTTCACTCTAGCCAAAGAAGGTTCTGTGATAAATTTGTTCGGAACAAGAGTTCAAACTTATTTACCGGGAGAATTCAATATTTATAATATTTTGGCTGCTGCAAAATTCGCACAAAGCCAGGGAATAAAAACAGAAACAATTAAAAAAGCAATCGAAAAATTAAAATTCATTCCCGGAAGATTGGAAAAAGTAGAAATAGATTTAAGCAAATTCAAAACAGAAGATAATAATAAAACTTTAGGTAACGGAATTTTTCCTGACTTTTCAGTTATAGTCGACTACGCACACACTGCAGATTCTTTAGAAAAAGTTTATAAAATTTTTAAAGACGACAGAAAAATTTGCGTTCTCGGAAGCTGTGGTGGAGGAAGAGATAAATGGAAGAGACCACTCATGGGAGAAGTCGCCGACAAAAATTGCGACGAAATAATTCTCACAGACGAAGACCCATACGACGATGACTCAGAGGAAATCATAAAATGCGTAGCGGGAGGAATGAAAGATCATAAACCAAAAATTATCTTGGATAGAAGAGAGGCAATCAGAGAGGCAATCAGATCTGCAAAAGCTGGAGATGCTGTAATAATCACAGGTAAAGGAACTGACCCATTCATAATGAAAGCAAAAGGAAATAAAATTCCTTGGAGTGATAAGAGGGTGGCGGAAGAAGAGATTCTCGCACTAGCTCTTGAGAAATTTAAAAAATAAAATTAGCCATCTCTTTGGGTTTGCCGTCATTGCGAGGTCGACGACTATTCCGTCGACCTCGCAATGACGAAAGAATAAATTATAAATCTTAAATCGTTTTTGAAACTACCATGCCTGAGTTACCAGAGGTAACAACTATTGTTTTTGGATTAAATAAAAAAGTAAAAGGTCTTACCATAAAAGACGTTTGGACCGATCTGCCTACCGGCAGACAGACTGGTCTGCGTAAGCAAGATATTAGATCATTAAAAAATCCTGAGTATTACAAACAATTCAAAAAAGAAGTTATCGGAAAAAAAATATTAAAATCAGAGAGAGTCGGCAAAAATGTTTTAACTCATCTTTCAGGAAACAAAACTCTTCTTTTCCATATGAAAATGACAGGGCATCTTCTGTACGGAAAGTGGAAACAAGAAAAAGAAAATAATAAATTAATTTGGAAACCCATAAAAGAAGGTACTCCCCTTTCTGATCCATATAACAAATTTCTACATATTATTTTTTATCTTTCTAACGGTTACGAACTCGCTTTTTCTGATGTGAGAAAATTTGGAAAAGTTGTTCTCCTTGATAAAGGAAAAGAATTTGAATCAAAAGACCTTAAACACCTCGGCCCCGACCCAATGAAAGAAAATTTTAGTTTCACGGATTTTAAAAAGGCTCTGATGAAGAAAAAAGATGGAGCGATAAAACAGATACTTATGACGCAAGAAATAATTTCCGGCATCGGCAATATCTACTCCGACGAGATACTTTGGCAATCTGGAATAAATCCAAAAGAACGTCTGAAAAACATTTCGGAGCAAGATTTCAAAAATATTTTTAAAGCTACAAGAAATATTCTCGATAGGTCCATAAAGATGGGAGGAGATTCAATGTCTGACTTTAGAAACATAGAAGGAGAAAGGGGTAAATATCAAAATTGCCATCTCGTATATAGGCAAACGGGCAAGGTATGTAAAAAGAAAGGATGCAAAGGTGTCATCCTTCGCACTAAAGTCGGAGGCAGGAGTGCGCACTTCTGTGAAACACATCAGGCGCTAAAAAAATAAAAAACGATTAAACTGTCAAACGTTCAATAACCTGAAGACAGTGATTCCGGTAGCCACAGCTACATTGAGCGATTCCTTCTTCCCTTTCATTTTGATCTCGATTATTTTATCGGAAGATTTTAATATATTTTTTTTAACACCAGCAACTTCATTGCCGAGTATAAGAGCGGTATTTTGTTTTAATTTAAATTTTTTATAATCAATAGAATTATTTGATTGCTCTAGAGAAACAATTTCAAATCCGTCTTTCTTTAGTTTATTTATCAAACGAGAAACAGATGAAACTTTTTCCCAGAACACAGTGTCTTCTGCTCCTAGAGAAACTTTTTTGAGTTCGCTGTTGTCCCTACCAAATCGATCAACAGGCGTCGGAGTTATACCACCCAAAAATATTTTCCTTACACCAGCACAGTCAGCAATACGAAAAATAGAACCGACATTAAAATTGCTTCTGATATCGTCTAGTATTAAATACAATTCTTTTGTTTTATTTTTGGCTTTCATAAATTATGCTAATATTTAAATATTATTTGAATCTTACTTAACGGTATAAATATGGAAAACATACTCATAAAATATTTTGGTTTCAAGAAGATACTAAGCATTTTCCCGGAATTATACAACTACCAGCAGTACGCTCCACTCATATTGAGATTGTCTGTTGGTTTAATATTTCTAGGTGATGGGTGGCAAGATATTAAAAAAAAGAACGGTATAAAATTATTAAACACATCCACAGGTTCTCTAAAAATAATTTCAGGACTTGCTCTTGTTTTTGGAATTTACACTCAGCTGTGGGCATTGGTTGCCGGTTTGTTATCACTCTTTAATATGGCAGTCTCTCTCAGAGATGGAGACTGGCAAAAACTTAAATACGACCTCCTTATGCTAATAATTACCCTCTCTCTTCTTTTTTCCGGTCCTGGCCTATATGCGATAGACCTCCCTTTATAAACCCCTCCCCACTACTACAATTAAGCCAATTTTCTGTATACAGAAAATTGGCTTAATTGTAGTGGGGGTTTGACAACGCCGTATAGCCAAGTAGGATAAAATAGATACAGTTCCTTGTCATTAAAACAGAATATAAATAAATTTGGGTTAAAAAGGAGATGATTGCTATGTGGACGCCGCTTGACCATGAATCTCTCAGTCAGGAAGAGTTAGGGTATTTTGATTTTTTTGATCGCAATGTAATAGGACAAATGCGAGCCAAAGAAAAATTAGCCAGCAAATTAGCCGCGTACAAACACGGCTTAAGAGACAAAATGAAACCCGCAGGGGTGCTTTGCTTTCTCGGACCGTCCGGTGTAGGAAAAACATACCTCGCAAGAATGTTTGCTCATATGCTTTTAAATAATCCTGACGCCTTTATTAGGATTGATTGCTCCACTTACCAGGAAGAACATTCCATATCCAGACTTATCGGTTCACCGCCGGGTTATGTAGGCTTCAATGGCGAACCAGAACTCTCTCAAGATAAATTAAATTTTTGGGGAATAAAGCTTGAAGAAGAGTTAAGAAAAGAAAAACAAAGACTTGAAGAAGAAAAACCTAATTTTGAGATTAACGAAAAAGACAGATTTGAAATGCTTCTTATCGTTGTAGAAATACAAAAACTCAAAGACAGAAACAAAAAAATTCAGGAAGATTTGGATAAACTCGACCTAGCGATAGATAAAAAAGAAGTAACTCTTGAAGAGGAGATAACTTATTTTGAAGAAACAGGTAGGCTCACGCGCGAAAAAGAATGGAACGAATTAAAGATCGAAGAGCTTGACCAAAAGATCAAAGACATAATCCACAGTAGTAACAAAAACAAAAAAGAGAGCCAAGAAACTCTCCCTGTCAGTATCGTTCTTTTTGACGAAATAGAAAAGATGCACCCCAAAATAACGAGGGCGCTTCTTCCGATGTTTGATAATGGTATAGTTCCGCTTGCAAACGGAAATCGTATCAACTTCAGAAATTGCTTCGTTTTTATGACCTCAAACATAGGCTCGGAAGAAATAGCCAAAAAACTTTCGGGTAGAGGCGGACAAATCGGATACAACACCAAAGAAGAAAAGGAAGAGGAGAGAGATTCTAAAGACTCAATATATGACGTTGTCATTAAAAAAGTTGAAAATTCTCCTCACTTCCCCACCGAACTCATAGGCAGGATCGGTAAAGAAAATTTTATTGTTTTCCATCCACTTGAGGATAACGACATCAAAAAAATAATTGACAACCAACTGTTCATACTTATGACCCGCTTCAAGAAAACAATACCTAATCTCAAAATAGAGTTCACTAAGGCTATCCGCAATTATATATTCAAGGAAACAAGAGACCCCATGAACAGATCCTTGGGTGCTCGTCCAATAGAGAATGTCATCTCGGCAAAGATTGCTTCAGCTCTAATAAACCTTGTCATCAAAGCCGAGAACGGCGGTATAATTGCCGGAGACAGAATAAGCATTGATATTAAGACCGTGGACTCAAACGGAAAGAAAAAAGAAAAGGTTGTTATTAAAAAATTTTCTCCCAATCCAATATTAGAAATTCCCGAAAAAACTTCGGAGCCTAGAAAAGAAGACTAACTCGCATCCCCGCCACAGACACCTGTGGCGGTTTTCTTTGTCCGTAAAAATTTTAGCTAATTATTCCTTAAGTGGTATAAAATAATGAAAATTAGTTATATAATATAGACAATATTAATATTTTTTGTTATTGTCTTTTTACATATAAGCGCCCATAGCTCCCCAAGGTAACTTCGTTACGGGGCAAGAATTGGTAGTGTTTATATCAGTAAAACGAATTTTGTTAATTTCGAAAAATAGATAATATTTTGCGCCCATAGCTCAGCTGGTAGAGCAGTTGCCTTTTAAGCAAATGGTCGCAGGTTCGATTCCTGCTGGGCGCACAAAACAAACACCTCAAATGCGAAAGCATTTGGGTGTTTTTTGTTTTGTAGCGCCCAGCAGGAATCGAAAGCTGGAAGTGGGACCCATTCTGCAAGAATGGGAGCTGAGGCGGGGTCGCGAACACTTTGATTTTTATGAGCATAGCGAAATAAAAAGCTTAGTGATTTGTGACCGATTCCTGTCTTTTCTAAACGTAGGCGAAGATTCCTCCAATCGGGATACTGTTCGCGTAGCCCGTCTACAGGTGTCGCCTATATCTCGGCGACTAAAGATTCCTTGCAACAGAATAAGTAACCTTCTTTATCAATTTGGACGTTCCATGTCCAAATTTTTTTATCTTTACTTTCATTCAGATAAATGGTAGTTTTTTGTTAAATAAATAGTTATTTTGAAAATTAAAGGAGGAATACTTATGAAAATTAATCCTTTAGGTCTATCTCAGGCAATAACCCAGGCAAGGATTGCCAGTTTCCATGGAAAAAAAGTTTCAATTGCACTTCCCACCAATAATACCGATTTCCAAATAATAAATTTTAGAGACGGAGAAATCGATAGCGTAATTACGCGAGACGATAGAAAATTAAAAAGAGGAATGATTGTACGCATTTCAAGCAAATACACAGGAGAGGGAATCGCCATAATCATCGGATTTAACGTCGGAGGTAAACTACTACCAGTAACAGTTTCCATGGGCGGAGTAGAAGGAGAATTTGTTGTTTGTGTACGACTTGAAGAGATTACAACATTTCCTCGAACAAACCACGCCAAACCTGCGATAATTACCATTAAAAGTTAAACTCTTATCGCTACCTAAAATCTTTACCTCCCCTGCCAGGGAGGTATTTTATTTAATAAAAAACCGCCGGAATATCCGACGGTTGTATTTTTATCATTTCTCTAGCGACTCTCTTTCTTCTTTTAAAAAAGAGTCAATCTCTTCCTTTGTAAAATGCAGAACTTCTTCTATTGCGATAAGCTCTTTACTCTTAGTATCAAGCTCCTTCCAGTCATAATCACTTAATTTATAGAAATATGGAAGAACGCTGTTGGTCTCCTTGATGTTGTATTTTTTCTCCATTTCCTCGCAAAGCTTTAAATAAGCGAGTAGCTTTTGTTTATAAACAGAAACAGCCTTAGATATATCCAAAACCATAACCCACCTCCTCTATTTTTTCTGATATTCAGTCGCGATTAAAGCTTTTGCTTCATCGTAGTATTGATCAATCTCATCTTGTGTCAATTCAAGAACTTCACTGATACCACTCAATTCATGACGCTGATATGCTATTTTTTCACAGTCCGCATTTCCAATTCCGAGTTTTTGGCCCCAATAATAGATGTGTTCGTCAAAACACTGAAGACTGTAATAACTCTTTATGCTTTCAAGGAAACTCAGGTGTTCCCGAAGTTTTTGCTTATACTTTTTGAGAACCTCCGAGATGTTTTTAATCATAGAAACTTCCTCCCTCATTTTTTCTGACATTCAGCCAAGAAAATTTCTCCTGCAGCTTCCTGGCATGTAAGACGTTCTTCTTCTGTTAGTTCAAGAAAATTTTCAAGATTTTTTATATCTCTTTTTTGACGGAACAATTTATTCCAATCGTTATCGCTTATTCCAAATTTGGTAACCGTTATCCAGCCAGGATAAATAAAAGTTTCCATATAATAATGAGTAATATGGTATTTTTCCTCTATCTCTTTCTTAAACCTAAGATGTTCCAAGATATTTTGTGTATATTTATCCAAAGCCTCCAGAAAATTATCGAGCATAAGTACCCTCCTTTTTGCTTTTAGCTATTTATTATTTCAAACAACTATTTTGGGTCATTATTACAATAAAGAAGTACTGAGTCAATCTTATTAATAACTATACAAAAAATAAAAAACTGGTCGTTATTAGACGACCAGTTTGTTTTCCGCGCGTAAAGCTGCAGTTTTTAACCCAAACACTCAATCAATGAGAAGAAATCGTCTTTCGTGAGAAAGATAGATCCTTCAAGAGACTTCCTTGATATATCAAGGTGCTTATCCCTACCCACTGTCAGGGTAAGCTTTTCACAACTAACGCAAACGGAGGCCTCGATTTTCAACGAACAAATGAAGATGCGCTTAACGGAGGGTTCCTTCCTGACTAAGTTTGCTCAAGGCGAAACTTAACAAGGATTCAAATTGACGCATATTCATTTTTTATCTTCTTTGAGTATATCAAATTATAATAATTTTGTCAAGTAATTTGATATCAATTAAGCAGATAGTCAAAAAAGTCTTAAAAACAAGCATTTTTCTAAAGCCCCAATATAAAAGCCTCTAGTGCCGTATCAAAATCAGAGAATCCTCGTCTGGATTCATGATAAAGCGTCACTGTCTTTCCAAAAAGACCCCTGAGTTCAGATTCTGTAAAATTATTGGCATATCTTTTTGCCTTTGAAAGCACGAAGGGGCTTATTTTTAATTTCTCTACAGCTCTATCCCCCTTTTCAATAGCCACCTTCGCCAAAAGCATGTTCTTTATCTGCCAAGAAAGCTTCCAAAATATTTCTTCCGCACTGATTCCAGCTCTCTCTGCTTTGTTCATAACAACCCAGAGCTTTTTCTTGTCCTTCTCACCTAGTGCGTCACATATAGAAAAAATATTAAATCCCTTCTCTCCCTTTTTGTCTTCCGGAATATCAAATTTAAAAACTTTTTCAGCATACTTCTCAAACTTTGTAGTTTCAGGCTTTTTCAAATCCTCTTCAATAAATATAAAAACATTATGAGAAGATGCTGTCGTTTTGAGATTATCAAAAATAAATTCCTTGGCTTCTTCGTTTTTACATACTCCATCTAAAATTATAAGGAACTTGTCGGCAAACAAACTTTGCCCCCCTATGTGTTCCAAAAAAGCACTGGAGCTAAAATCGTCCGTACCCATACGAAAAATATTTGAATGGGGGTTCTTTTTTTGAAAAGACGCGATAGTGTCGCTCATCTTTTTTCTGCTATTGGCGGTGTCTTTTCCGTGTAGGAGGTAGTACATAGTTATAATGTTTTAATGTTATCAGGTTATAAAGTCAAAAAATAAATTTTGCTGTCATTGCGAGGTCTTTAGACCGTGGCAATCCAGGAAATAATACGGAACAAAATCTGGATTGCCACACCTTCGGCTCGCAATGACGCTAAAGAACCTTCAACTTTTAACTTCTTTCAATTCGCTCCAATTATCTCCCGTATATGCATTCACAAGTAGCGGTAAATTTATGGAAACAACATTTTCCATCGCGTGTTTTATGAGACCGACAATATTCGCGATATCCTCATCGTCCTTTACCTCATAAACAAGCTCATCGTGAACTTGTAGAAGAAGATGTATTTTATCGCTTGGAAGCTTTTCCTCGCGAAGCTTACCGTCAACGTGCGCCATAGCGAGTTTTATAATATCAGCCGTAGCTGTGCCCTGTATTGGCGCATTCATAGCCATCCTCTCTGACTCTGAGCGAATATATGGCAAATGAGAATTTATCTCGGGGAAATATCTGCGCCTTCCAAAATAAGTAGTTGTGTATCCTTTGTCGTGAGCCTCTTGTTTTATTCTTTCAAAATATTCTTTTACTTTCGGGAACTTCTCAAAATAATTATTGTGAAATGTTTCCGCCTCCTCCATCGTGGAACCGAGGTTTTTCTTGAGAGCCTTAATTCCCATTCCGTATATTATTCCGAAATTTATAACTTTAGCCTGACGCCTCATTTCTTTTGTAACTTTATCTTCCGGAACGCCAAACACTTTTGACGCCACCGAGGAATGAATATCTTTACCATCTCTGAAGGTCTGTATAAGTGTCTCGTCGTCGGTCAGATAAGCCAGTACCCTCATCTCTATCTGAGAATAATCAAAAGCTGCAAGTTTGTATCCGGGGGATGCTAGTATCGCACGTCTTATCTCAGAACCTTCCTCTCCTCTCGCCGGAATATTCTGCATATTTGGATCTGTGGACGACATTCTACCTGTTGTAGTACCTGTCTGATTTAAATGTGTGTGTAAACGATTTTTCTCATCTACCAACAAAGGAAGATTGTCTATATATGTAGAAAGTAGTTTCTGAATACCTCTATATTCCAATATTTCTGCAACGATAGGACTCGCATCTTTTAATTTTTCCAGTTCGGATTCTTTTGTAGAAATCGCGCCACCGGCGGTTTTCCTTATCCCCTTCTTTGAAAGTGCCATTTTTTCAAAAAGTATTTCACCCATCTGCTTTGGCGAATTTATATTAAATTCGGTTCCCGCTAGTTCATATATTTTATTTTCGAGAGCTTTATGCTTTTTATGATAATCCTCTGAAAGTTTCTTTAGATAATCAACATCCAGAAGTATTCCTCGTTTTTCAGCATCTTCTATTATAGGAATAATGGGTAATTCAATTTCGTAATAAACCCTCTCAAGCCCATCCTCTTTTATTCTTTCTAATATTTTTTTCTCGGCAACATTAATATCTTTTGTCTCTCCAAAAGCGTAAATATCCTCAAGTTTGGGATTCGTTAGTTCTGAATTTATAAGCCAAAGAGCAATAAAAAGCTTTTTAAGACGTAGTGGGTCTATCTCCTCATTCACCCCATCTATATTTTCACTTGGAAGCGAAGCTTCCAAGTTGGGAGTAGGAGCAAAAATTCCCAACTGCTGTTCCATTCTTCCAAATAATGTCCTGAATTCTAAAACGGAAAACAAATTTTTAACCTTCTCCATATCAAGACCGCCTTGCCATGTCTTTTTTGGTAAAGAAAAATCAATTGGCGCATCACGTCTGATCGTCGCCAGATTTTTTGAGAAAAGTGCCTCTTCCTCCCCTTCTTTCAGAAGCTCTATCATTCGCGCCTTTATACCGGCCTTGAGTAAAATATTTTCATCTTTCTTTAGGGCCTCATAAATTCCCTCTATCGTTCCAAAGTTTTTTATAAGTGTCTCGGCAGTCTTCTCGCCGATTCCCTTTATGCCAATTATATTATCTGAAGGATCTCCACGAAGCCCCTTGAAGTCCGCCATAAATTTCGGACCAAAACCGTATCTTTCTTCTATTCCTTTCTCATCATAAATAATTGTATCTTTTATTCCTTTGTGAAGAGTGTAGACGACAACTTTCTCGTCTTCTATAAGCTGAGTTGTATCCAAGTCTCCTGAGGCAATGACAATCTGTAAATCTTTTTCTTTCTTCGCCATTTCGGCTATTGTGCCAATCATATCGTCAGCTTCAAAACCAGCCTTTTCATAAATAGGTATGTTAAAAGCGGTAAACACATCACGTGAGCGTATTATCTGGTCAATAAGAGCAGTATCGGTCTCCTTCCTCCCCGCCTTGTATGCATCATAAAGTTTCTTCCTAAAAGTCGGCTCTGGCAAATCATAACAAGCAGCAATATAATCGGGCTTCAGTTCGCCAATTATTTTTATAAGCATCGAAGAGAGTCCATATAGACCACCCGTAGGCTCACCTTTTGATGTTGTAAAATCTGGAAGCGCGTGATAAGCGCGATGAAGTATCGCGTGTACATCAAGAAGTACAATTCTTCTCTTAAATTCGTGTTTATCTGAAGCTGTTTTCATCCGTATATTATGTACTGTAAACTATAAAATTCAAACACCCAGTTAGAAGTCTCCGAGAGTTTATGTCTTTTTGTAAAGAGTAGAATATGAAGTTTTCTTTTCCCATTTTTAGACATAGAACGTCCAAAAAAGCATTAAAAAACCCCCGAATTAACGAGGGCTTAAACGATTTAAAAAGGAGTTTATTTTGCGAGATGAATTATTGCGACAGAAAGAATAATGAACTCTGTGAGCATTAACGTGACTGCCTGTTTGACGTATTTCATTTTTTCTTTTTCTTCCACCTCAAGACTATCTCTTATGTCAGCAAGAAGGAACAGGGATATAATTGCTGGCAATAACGCTACTGTCAACCAGAGAGTATTTAAATAAACAAAACTGAAGGAAAAGGTATATGCGGTCAGCGCGACCGAGGTAGCAACCAAAATTTTTAAAGTTGAATCAAAAAAGTATTTGACAGATACCGACATGATAGCGATCTGTACAAAACCGAGTACAAACTGGCTGGTGTAACTGAAACAAGAATTGTTTAATAAAACCTTTGAAAGATACAGTGCCGTAGTAGTCAAAAAAGTTACAATGAAAGCCGAGATAATAAAATTCTTCATTTAAACTCCTCCTTTTACATTTTAAAAGAACATTGTTGAAAACTTTGTTAATCTTTCTCTTTGCATTATACACCCAATCGTCCTATTTGTCAACCCTAAACGTTAAAAAACATTGATAAATATAGGTATTTATCAATGTTTTATCCCCAAAAGGTGGTAAAATATGGCTTTTTTCTAAATAATCTCTAGTTTTCTGGTTTCAGGGTCAATAAATTCAAAAACTATCTTTTTAGAACCTTCAGGCAAAAGCGGGGCTATTTTCTCAGGCCATTCAACAAAAATAACATTCCCCTTCTCTTTGATAAGATCGTGCCAACCAATGCGAATTATTTCTTCCGGCCTCTCCAAACGATATGCATCTATGTGTACCAGATTTTTAAAATTTTTATGATTCTTCATCTCATATCTTTTCTGAATAACAAAAGTCGGACTGATTATTTTGTCATCTATATCGAAATGTTTTGCGACCCCCTGAACAAATGATGTTTTTCCCGAACCAAGGTCACCAGAAAGGCCAATAACGATAGCACCTTCGTGCATTTGGTCATTCTTCATTATCGCATTCAAAGAAGCCACAAAATCTTTTGCGACATCATGCGTTTCTTCTAAATTTTTTGTTGTTATCTTCACAAAAAGGATATTAGCACTAAAATTTTACCCTGTTAAGTAAGATTTGAGCCTACTCTTGATAAACCTCTTGCCATAAATAGTTTTTAAATATTTTTCACGCCTTATTGCATCCTGTTGATTAAGACATGCTTCGGAATAAATTAATTCAAAGGGTCCCCTATTTCTCGTTGATTCAACTTTTCCCTTCTGATGTTGCTCAAATCTAAACTTTAAATTATTTGTATAACCAACATATTTCTTACCATCTTTCCTCGATTTTAAAACATAAATATAGTGAAACATTAGAAAATATTAACAAATAATTTAAAATTTTACATAACAGGGTGAATTTGCGCAAAATTAAAAAACATATCCTGTTGATAAAAAGTTTGTCTATAAAAAGAAAAAAAGTAGAATAAGCATATAAGAACAAACAAATGCCAATTTTTGACGACACACAAAGCTTAAAAAAACTAGAAGAAACTAAAATCCGAGAGGCGGAAGACCTCGCGCAGATATTGTCGGGAAAATACGGTATTCCTTATGTAGATCTCAGTACCATTTCAATAAACACTGACGCCTTAAGACTTATTGAAGAAAAAGTGGCCAGGGATGCGCAAATAGCAGGATTCCAAATGACCGGAAAAAAAATTAGCGTCATAATCTTTTCTCCAAATAACCCAACCCTAAATGAAGTTTTGAACGACCTTAAGAATCGGGGATATATTCCTACACTATTTATGGGCTCACAGGTAAGTCTTGAGAGGGCCTGGGGACGATACAAAGAGATATCACTAGCGGCAGAGACTAAAGCCGGACTTGTAGACATATCACCAGAACTCTTAGCATCTGTAATTTTAAAAACAAAGACCGTTGGAGACGTTAAAGACCAAATAAAAGAACTAACAACAGGAAACAAAAGTCAGGGTGTTTCAAGAATATTAGAAATCGTTATCGCTGGAGCACTTGCAACAAAGGCTTCAGACATCCATCTTGAACCTCAAGAAGAATTTGTAAGATTAAGATACCGACTAGACGGTATGCTTCATGATATAGATTTCTTTGATCATCATATCTATAAGCTCATCGTCTCAAGAATCAAACTCATTTCCGCCCTTAAACTTAACGTAAAAAAGAGTTCTCAGGATGGAAGATTTACGATATCAGCAAAAGATAGAGATATAGAAGTTAGAACATCAGTTCTTCCGGGTGTTTATGGAGAAACGATAGTTATGAGATTACTTGATCCGAATTCTATTTCCGTAAATCTTGAAGATATGGGCATCGAGGAAAAACTACTCAAAATATTCTTAGATGAAATTAAAAAACCAAACGGCCTAATTCTTACGACAGGTCCGACAGGCTCCGGTAAAACAACCACTCTTTATGCCTTCCTTAGAAAAGTAAATGATTCCGAAACAAAGATAATCACTATAGAAGACCCTGTTGAGTATCACATGAAAGGGCTTTCTCAGACACAGGTCAACGAAGATGCTGGTTATACATTCCTAGAGGGACTCAGATCGGCTCTTAGACAAGACCCGGATATTATAATGGTCGGAGAAATCCGAGATACAGAAACAGCCAAGATTGCCATCAATTCTGCTCTTACAGGACACCTCGTCTTCTCCACCCTGCACACCAATGACGCCGCTGGTGCTATCCCAAGACTTGTAGACCTTGGGGTTAATCCGAAGATTATAAGCTCAGCCCTTACTTTAACTATTGCCCAAAGACTTGTCAGGAAACTGTGCGACACCTGTAAGAAACAGGCTTTACCAAAGGAAGAGGATGCAAAAATGATTGAATTAGTTTCAAAATTAATTAAAGAAAAGAGACCAGATATTGTTGTCCCGGATGGAAAGCAAGTATGGGTCGCTGGAGAAGGGTGTGAAGTATGTAATGGTGTCGGTTATAAAGGAAGAACGGGAGTTTTTGAAGCAATAATTGTTGATGCGGATGTAAGTAGGGTTATTACAGATCAAGTAAACGCCAGAGATATTAAGATCGCATCAAACAAACAAGGGATATTAGATATGAGGGAGCACGGAATACTGAAAGTTTTACAAGGAATGACATCGATTGAAGAGCTGGAAAGAGTTGTTGAGTTGAAGATGGCAGAGGAAGAGTATTAAAAGGAGTGTTTCGTCATTGCGAGATTTGAAAATTTTAAAAAAGAAGCTCAACCTCTTTTTTAGGAGGTTGAGCTTCCAAAATTTTTAAATCTCGCAATGACGGAGAGGGTTTAGTTCTTTAAAAGGAAAATAAAAAAATAACTGCCCAGTGTAAACTAAGCAGTTATGTATAGAGCATTTGATTCTCTAAGCAATTCTTTTGATGATGCATCAAAAGTTAGATTTTTTTGTAGGATAGTTCCAGCGATTTCACTCTAAGGTGAAGACCAGAGCGTCCTCCGTAAAAAACCATTTAAACCCGTAAGTTTTATTGCTTAGAGAGCCAAATTCTCTATCTTTATCCGAATAGATTTATCAACAAACAAGGCAAAAATAAATAAATTATATTATTATTGCCAAAGACAATTGATAACACGTAAGACTGTCTTTGTAAACAAATATCGTCGGATGAAAACAAGGTTAGCATAAAAGAAAAAAAATGTCAAGCACTCCCCTGGAAAACGAGATGGAACTTGAGGATACTTCCTCGCAAAAAAGCGAGGTTTTTCTTGATAAAACACTCCGTCCGGACCGATGGGATGACTACGTCGGGCAAGAGAAAATTAAAGAGAATTTAAAGATATTATTGGGTGCCGCAAAAGAGAGACAACAGCCTCCTGAGCACCTCCTTTTTTATGGTCCGCCAGGGCTCGGAAAGACTACACTCGCCCACCTTATTTCCAAAGAAAACAATTCTCAAATAAAAATAACATCGGGACCTGCGATTGAAAAAGTTGGCGACCTTGCGTCACTTCTCACAAATCTTTCTGCAGGAGATATCTTATTTATAGACGAAATACACAGACTGAATAAACTCATTGAAGAGGTACTTTATCCTGCAATGGAATCTGGAATGTTAAATATTATTATCGGCAAGGGTCCATCAGCAAGAACAATACAACTCGAGCTTCCTCCGTTTACCATGATCGCTGCTACTACCAAAATAGCGCTCCTCTCCTCTCCCCTGCGCTCACGTTTCTCGGGAGGAACTTTCCGTTTAGAATTTTACACTGACGAAGAAATAGAAAGAATTATAAACAGATCATCAAAAATTCTCGGCGTCTCTTTGGAAGAAGAAGCGGCAAAAGAAATTTCCAGAAGAAGTCGATTTACTCCAAGAATCGCAAACCATCTCCTGAAGAGGTGTCGCGACTATGCTCAGGTCAAACAGCAAGATCTAAACAAAGAGACTGTGGGAGAAGCGCTCGAGCTCCTCGGCATTGATCACGCGGGACTAACAATAATAGACAGAAAGATAATCGAGACAATAATAAATAAATTCGGTGGTGGACCCGTCGGTCTTGGTACAATCGGAGCTGCTATTTCAGAAGAAATGGACACGATAGAAGAGGTCAATGAGCCTTATCTCATACAGCTCGGCTTCCTAGAAAGAACCCCAAGAGGCAGATCGGCAACACCAAAAGCTTACGAACACCTGAATATTGAGATACCGAAAGATAAATTGTTTTAATCTATGGTTATAAATCAAAGGTTGATGGTCAAAATTATTGACCATCAACCTTTTTTGTGCTTTACTTGTACCCAATAAGTTGTTTGAAAATTCACCCCGTCAAGTAAGAATTTTTTAAAAATTCTAAATTTTGATTAAGCAATCAAAATTTTACTTGATGGGGTAAAATTAACCCGCCAAAATTTTCGGATATAAAATAAGTCACGGATAAATGTAATTAAATGACGTAATAATATGTCCCATGATTACAGTTTGTTTGGTAAAAAATTTAGGAGGGTAAAAAAAGGAGGGAGCTTATGATTCCAAATCCAAAAAAGATTGACCATCGACCTAAGGACTTAAATTTACCATATCAATACTCAGCAGGTTATTTTTCAGAACCAAAGGACATAGACCCATTCTCCCTGCTAGGAATCTTTCTCATGATTCTAGCCTTCTTACCGTGCTTTTATATTTGCTCTTGTTTGTTTGCCAAATCTTAAATAAAATAAAAACAAGGAGGGATTTGAATGAGCGGAAAAATACTTAAATCAGTTGAATTGGTTGAAAAAACTTTTGAAAGAATTCATCAAAAAGCCGGTGGCTTAATGGTATCTGGAACTAATTATTACGTTGGGTACGATAGGTGTAGCGATTGTAATGAATCTTGTATTTGCGGATATGAAATAAATAAATCTATCCGAATAATAAAAAACAATAAAATAGTCGCCTATTTCGCTTTAGGATACCGAACAGTGTCGGGAAGAGGTTGCGGTAGAGAACCAAAAAGAATAAGGCTTTTTCTTTATAAAACTACGGAATATGAATCTTTTAAAGATTTGCAAGAAGCAATCAGGCGACCACGTAACAATATAAAAGCTCTACATCTATTAGAAGCCGACAAAGAACAACCCCTAACATGCAGATTTGAACTTCCTAAGGTGGTCCCTTTAAGATTTTCTCCAAAAAGACTTAAGGATAAAACCGAGCACGAAGAAGGATTGGTAGAAATTTTATCTAACTGCCTTTTAAAAGAGGCCGAAAAATAGAAACAAGAACAACCAACACAAAGTGTGTTGGTTTTTTTATTATTGATTATTTTCATCCATTCAATTCCAAGCCACGCTTTACAACACTTTTTTAATCTCATATAGTGGGTATATAAGATTATTAATGGTTATTTTGCAATTTTTGAATTTTAAACTTCAATTTTGCATTTTTATTTTTAAATTTTAAATTTACTTCGTATGTCAGGACACAATAAGTGGTCAAAAATAAAGAATCAAAAAGGTGCGGATGATGCAAAAAAGAGCAAGGTCTTCGCGATGCTCTCAAAAAAAATAACAGTTGAATCCAAACTCGCAAAGGGAGACAAAAACAATCCTTCCCTTAGAAAAGCTATTGAAAAAGCAAGGGAGGCAAATATGCCAAACGACAAGATAGATGGAGCCGTGGCCAAGGGTACAGGTGTAGGAGGAGCTGAAATGACAGAAGTCAGATACGAAGCATATGGTCCAGGCGGAGCTGCAATAATTGTAGAAGGCATCACTGATAATAAAAACAGGATGAGCCCAGAGATGAAACACATAATATCAGATGCAGGAGGAACATTCGGAGCAGAGGGCTCAGTTATTTGGGCGTTCGATAAAGTTGAAGGAGAATGGGTAGCCAAGATGCCTATGGAAGTAAGCGAGACCGATAAAGTGGCGCTAGAAAAACTCCTAGAAAAAATAGACAATCATGAGGATGTGGAGAACATATACACCAACGTTTCCAATTTAGGATAAATAGGAGATGGGTCATCATTGCGAGGTCGACGGAGATTAACGTCGACACCCGTAGACGGTGGAACGAAGCAATCCCTCTCGTTATTGTTACTCTCGCAATGACGAAAAATCAAAGAATTAATCTTAAATCATCTTTTATGAAAGTAATCGGTGTCGACCCAGGCTATGATAAATTCGGTGTCGCCATCCTAGAAAAAAGGGGTGGTTTTGATGAACTAATTTTTTCCGACTGTCTAAGATCTTCAGCCAAACTCCCCCTCTCTGAAAGAATGTTCATAATAGGTTCTGAGTTTGATAGAATTATTAAAAAATATAAACCAGATACACTGGCAATTGAAAAACTTTTTTTTACAACAAACCAGAAAACAGCTATGGGAGTATCTGAAATAAAGGGCGTAGCCACATATATAGCCAAAAATAACGGACTGAACACCCATGAATATACACCGCTTCAAGTAAAGATGGCCATTGTGGGATACGGTAAAGCAGATAAAAATCAAGTTTCAAAAATGGTCCCTTTGCTTATCAAAAACTTCAGTAAGGGGGAGAAAAAAAAGATGGAGGATGATGAGTTTGATGCCTGTGCGGTAGCGATAACCTGTCTTGCTATAGAAAGGCAAACGGTGGGCAAATAAAAATCCTTGCAAAATAATTCAGACTTTGCTAATAATGTTTATCTAACTGTTATATAGTAGAAGATTATAAGTTTTTATAGAGTTTTAGCATAAAAGAAATGCCTAAACTAAAAAAACCACAAAAAGAAGAAGGTGAGTCCACAGAAATTTACGAAAGCTTTGATGAGGATATGGATACCGCTCTTAGCGAAGACGCCCTCGATGGGATTGTCGGAAGCGATGACGATTTCAATCCAGAAGCCGTGCTTGGACTAGACCTTGGGGTTGGGAGTGACGGTATATAAAAGATTAGCAACAAAAAACGCTCTAATTTTTAGAGCGTTTTTTGTTGCTAAAAAATTTTATAATCAACACCTAACCTAAACAGTAACATCGGTTTTAAAAAATTTATTACCATTTTTTATGTTTTCAAAAGCTTTTTTTATTGCTTCAGCAATTTGTTCAAGTTTTTGTTCATAGTCAGCCTCATCAGGATCAGGTGCACCACCTTGCATTCTTATTATTACATTTGCCTTTTGATTCTTTGATAGCTCTCCCCTCATTGTTACATCAAGAGTTACTAAAGCAGACTTTTCTTCTTTCTTATCATCCTTTTCAACTTCATAATTTATTTCAAAAAAAGAATCAATGCCATGTTTTATATCCAATGGGGTTTTTAGCGCACTGTAAAAATTAAGGTCTTCCATATCTTCAAGGTCTAATTTTTCAGCCAAAGTAGCATGAAGATCGTTTGCAAACTTATTCTTTGGATCAGAGGGGCTAGATCCTCCTTCCTGTTTTTGAATTTTTTTAGCTAATTCAATGGACCTATCATATGTAAGATAGCCATTATTTTTAAATTCTTCCTTTTCTTTAATGGTGAGATTCATTTCCTCCACAGCTTCTTCAACTTTCATTTTGTTAACATCTCCAAAAAGCTCCCATTCGAGAACTCCTCCTGTATATCCACTTCCTCCTCCCTCAAATGATTTAGCCATTTTAGTAGCTTAAACAAGCTTAATAAATCTCTTTTTACCAATTTTTATAACAACCGGAATTTTTTCTATTTTTATCTGAAAATCAGAAATCTTTTCTCCATCAATAGACACCGCCCCCTCTTCGACAAGTCTTCTAAAATCAGACTTTGACTTTACTAGCTCTTTTGCGCTCAAAATATCAACGAGCATTTCCCCTACCGTCACATTAACCTCCTCTATCTCATCCGGTATTTCTTTTTTTTGAAAAGTATTAACAAAATCTTTTGCAGCCTTTTCAGCCTTATCGTCGCCGTAATAAATTCTCACAATTTCATAAGCCAACCTCATCTTTATATCTCTCGGATTTTTACCACCGACAATCTCCTCTTTCATCTTTTCAATTTCTTGTTCGCTAACATTCGTACAAAGCAAAAAAGCATTCCACATCAAAGAATCTTCCCAGCTCATCACTTTTCCAAACATCATATTCGAATCATCTATGAGTGCCAACATATTGCCCTCAGTCTTTCCCATCTTTGTACCGGCATTGTCAGTCAAAAGCTTCATCGTAATTACAAATTTTTCCTTATTCTTAAGCTCTTTCATCAAATTCCTTCCCACAAGAGCATTGAAAGTCTGATCGTTTCCGCACAATTCGCCATCAACATCCATAGCAACGCTGTCATATCCCTGCATAAGAGGATACATAAATTCATGAAGGAATATCGGCCTCCCCTCTTTCATCCTATTTTCGAACATATCTCGTTCTAGCATCTGGCTTACTGTCATCTTTGAGGCCAAACTAAGCACTTCTTCAAAATTCATTTTTGCGAGCCATTTTGAATTATATTTAAGTTCGGCAGGATTGCTTCCTTTAAAATTCAAAAAAACTGATGCTTGTTTTTTGTATAATTTACAGTTATTTAAAACCTCTTCGCGAGTTAGTTGTTTTCTTGTCGCTTTCTTGTCTGTCGGATCGCCTATCATTGCAGTAAAATCACCAATAAGAAGAATTATTTTACATCCAAGAGCTTGAAATTCGCCTAGCTTCTTTAAAGCTATAGCATGTCCCAGGTGGAGTGTCGGCCCCGTCGGATCAATACCTAGATAAATAACCGGTTTCTCTCCCCTTTCTAACTTAGCCTTTAAAAAATCAACCGAGGGATATATATTTTCCACCCCGCGTGTTAATAATTGATTAATTTTTTCTTTATTTTCCATCACATTAATTTAGCACATTTAAATTACAAGAAAAATTCGCCAATGACATAAAAACGTGTTATTGTTTCAATATAATGAAAAAAAGCACTAAAGTATTTAGGTTTATAAAGAAGGAAATTGAAAGAATTTTAATAATAGGGGTAATTTTAGTATTTTTAGCAATGGGCGCAGGAATAATCTGGGTTGCGAACCTAAAAATTCCTGATTTCGGATCATTCGAAGCCAGAAAAGTTGCTCAATCAACAAAAATATTCGACAAAACAGGAAAAATACTTCTTTACGATATACATCAAGATATAAAAAGAAAAGTTATCCCCTACGAAGACATCTCTAAGGATATAAAAAACGCAGCGGTTGCTATTGAGGACTCTGATTTTTACAACCATTACGGAATAAAACCAATGGCTATTGTTAGAGCGGTTTTTGTTAACCTTACATCCGGGAGCAAAGTTCAAGGAGGTTCCACTATCACTCAGCAGGTAATAAAAAACTCTATTTTAACTCAGGAAAAAAGCTATACAAGAAAAATAAAAGAGTGGATTTTGGCGATAAAACTTGAAAGAGCTATGGGCAAAGAAGAAATTCTCTCTCTTTATTTAAACGAATCTCCTTATGGAGGAACTGTCTATGGTGTTGAGGAAGCCTCTCAAAGATTTTTTAACAAGTCAGCGAAAGACGTGACTTTAGCAGAATCTGCTTATTTGGCAGCACTCCCACAAGCCCCTACTTTCTACTCCCCTTACGGACAAAACAAGGAAAAATTGGATGAAAGAAAAAATGTTGTATTGAACAGAATGGTTGAATTAAATTTTATAACAGCAGAAGAAGCTGAGAAAGCAAAAAAGGAACAGGTTGTGTTTATTCCGAGAGAAGAAAAAGGAGGAATAAAAGCGCCACACTTTGTGGAATATGTGAGAAGTTATCTTGAAAATAAATATGGAAAAGAAGCACTGGAAACAGGCGGACTAAATGTAACAACAACGCTTGATTGGGAGCTTCAAAAAGAGGCTGAAAATGTAGTTACCGAATATGGAAAAATAAACGAAACCAATTTCAATGCTAAAAATGCGGGAATGGTAGGAATTGACCCAAAAACAGGACAAATATTAGTAATGATTGGTTCTCGAGACTATTTCGATACCACAAATGACGGTAATTTCAATGTAACCTTAGCACACAGACAGCCAGGATCCTCTTTTAAACCATTTGTTTATGCAACAGCCTTCAAAAAAGGGTACACACCAGAAACCGTTCTTTTTGATCTTCCTACAGAATTTCAAACGACTTGTACTCCTGAAGGTTTTCCAATATCTTCTGAGGTTGATCCTGCCGATTGTTATATGCCACAAAACTATGATGAAATATACAGAGGACCTATTAATTTAAAAAATGCACTGGCACAATCTATCAACATCCCTTCAATCAAATTGCTTTATTTAGTAGGTATTGAGGATGCTATCCAAACTGCTCGTGAACTCGGTATTACGGGGCTCACAGACGCAAATCAATATGGTTTAACACTCGTCCTCGGTGGTGGAGAAGTAACTCCACTTGATATGACTAACGCTTATTCTGTTTTTGCTAATGATGGAATAAGAAACCCATCAACTCCAATATTAAAAGTTGTTGATTCTGAAGGATTTACTCTCGAAGAGTATTCACAAAACGGGGTAAGGGTTTTGGATGAGAATGTTGCCAGACAAATAAATGATGTTTTGTCTGATTTTACTGCCAAATTACCGGCTTATGGAGAAAACTCTCCGCTTCGATTCTATGACAGAGAAGTTGCTTCAAAAACAGGAACAACAAATGATACAAAAGACGCTTGGGTTGTAGGATACACACCAAACTTCGCACTAGGAGTATGGGTTGGAAACAACGACAACACTCCTATGGTTAAAAAAGTGGCCGGAATGATAACAGCTCCAATGTGGAGGGCTTTTATGGATAAAGTTTTACCAACTCTTCCTGTAGAAAAATTCACAAAACCGGCACCCTTAAACGAAGAAGGTATAAAACCAGTACTAAGGGGCGATTGGAAAGGAGGATTTGAATATATTATAGATAAGGCGTCCGGAAAACTGGCTACTGAATATACCCCTCCTGAAATGAAAGAGAAAAAAACTGTTACACAAGTCCATACTATTCTTTATTGGTTGAATAAAAGAGATCCTATGGGCCCTGCGCCAATATATCCACAGCAAGACCCACAGTTTACCGCTTGGGAAACTTCTATTAGGAAGTGGGTATCTTCTCAAGGAATAATGGAAGAATCAGTAAATGTAATACCGACCGCCACAGATAATATTCATGGGCCTGATTTTGCACCAAAAATAAATATCGTTTCTCCGGATCAAAATAAAGAATATTCTTTAAATGAAAAAATAGGAGTATTTTTTACAGCGGTGGGACAATCAAAATATCCCATTACGCAGGCCGATTTCTTTATAAATAATACTTTTATAGGTTCTTCAAGAACAGCTCCTTTCTCATTTTATTTTGTTCCATCCGAATTACCACAAATAAAAGTCATAAATGAACTAAAAGTGGTCATTTACGATACTGTAAGAAATTCAGGAGAAAGTAATTCTATATTTAAGGTTTCTATTTAATATCCCTTATATTCTTTATTCCGCAAACATTCTGGATAGTATCCAGAATGTTTTTCTTTTTGAGAAAAAGCTCATTCTTGAGAATAGAATTGTGAGTTTTTATATACACCACTCCCTCTTTTACCGAGATATCTTTTTCAGGAACATCTGCGCCTATTTCACTTTTTATAGCTTTAGAAACGGATTCTCTTATTTGAATATCCGGTCTGGAAAATTTTTTAAACCTATCGAGAAAGAAAGAGATGCTTTGCATATATCTACTTAATCATCGGCATCAAAAGGTATGTGAATGATTCATCGCCAATCCCCTTTATTATTACGGGTCTCTGGTGACCATTAAAAGAAATACTTATACTATCTTCTTTAATAGAATTAAGACAATCAAGAAAAAATCTCGAATTAAAGCTCATATCAATATCTTCCCCTTCTAGAGTGGCATCTATTTTTGTAACACTTTCTCCTTTGTCCTGATTTCTTGAACTAATTTCGAAAAAACTATCGGAGGGAATTATTTTAAATGTTACTTGATTGAATTTATCAGAAAAAATAGAAGATAATTTTATAGAATCAACCATTTCCTGTTTTAAAACAACAACTTCGGTTTTCTTTTCTTTAGGTATTATTTGTCTGTAGTCAGGAAAAATCCCTCCAACAACCCTAGAAGTAAAATATATTTGGGGATTTGAAACGGACATTTGATTCTTATTAAAATCAAGAATGACATCCCCTGTTATATTTTCCATTATTCTAACCAGTTCATTAGCATTCTTTATAGGGATAATAGAGGAAGAGAAATTTGATTCGCTTTTAATATCAAACTTTTTTTCAGCTAATCTGGATGAATCTGTAGATACAAAATATAGTTTACCGTTATCCACATAGATATACACACTGGAAATTTCCGGCTTTATATCTGAAGCTAAAGCAGAAAAAGAAACAGCTTTAATACCAGAAACTATTTTAAATGCTTCAATACTGAGAGATTCTTCTTTTTCTTCAACTCTTGGAATATTAGGGAATTCGTCAGCAGAATAACTTTTAATAAGAGTGGAATTCTTTTTTGTAGAAACCGAAAGATTGTTATTTATGGCCTCCAAACGAACAACATTATCTCCTTCTAACATCTGTATAAAACCACCCAATAAATAACCTGGCACAGCCACCGCTCCAGGTTTTTCAACTTTTGCAGGTATTCTAACTTCTAAACCGATATCTAGATTGGTAGCCTTAAGAACTATCTCTGAGCCTTTTGCTTCAATAAGAATAGATTCCAAAATCGGCAAAGATAAATTTTTAGCAGAGATCTTTCCTACTTGAAATACAGCTTCTTTTAATTTTTCTTTTATACACTCTGCTTTCATAAATTTTTTTTCTTTTTAGTTGTGTAAATATATTTATATAAAAAAATTATTACTACTATTAGCTCTGTTGATATGTTAATAACTTCAATTTATCTTTTACTGTTAATGTAATTTTTGAAGTGCCCCTGTGTAATACTTTGTGACTCTAAAATTATTAATTTGGGATTAATTCCTGTTGTAAAAAAGGATGAATAGTTCTTCCCATTATTCACACAACTTTCCTCATCTTTATCCCCACGTTTTTAACAGTCTTAATATATATTTATGACCATCATTGTGGAAAACTATATAGAGACAGCCGAAGACATCCTGCTTTCCGGGCCAAAGAGTAATGTTTTTATTTGATCAATCTCTCTCATTAAATTATCACTCTTTTTAATGTCCTCTTTAATTTTTTCACAAGCATGCATAACAGTAGTATGGTCTCTTCCCCCTAGTTTCTCCCCTATTTGAGGGTAAGAAGAATTATAATTCTCTCTCAGAATATACATTGCTATCTGTCTCGGTTTAACAACTTCTCTTTTTCTAGTTTTTTCGTACAAATGTTTTTCCTCAACATTATAAAATTCAGCTATAATTCTAACGATATCTTTTATTGATAAGCTTTTCTGTTGTCTGGAATTATTTTTAAGAAGAGTTTTAACATCACTCACCGTTAATTCTCTATTTTTAAGTTGAGACTGACAAATAACGGCATTTAGGATACCTTCTAACTCTCTAATGCTCTCTTGAACACTAGAAGCAATAAAATCCAATATTTCAGACGGAAGCGAACAATTTAAGGCTTTCAGTTTATTGTTAAGAATGGCCATTTTTGACTCATATTCCGGTTTTGATATATCAACTATCATTCCTCCTTCAAATCTAGATCGCAGTCTTTCTTCAAGGTCTTGAATATATTTAGGGGGTTTATCTGAAGAAAAGATTATTTGTTTATTGTTATTATAAAAATCGTTGAACAAATGGAACATTTCCTCTTGAACTTTATCTTTTTTAGAGAAGAACTGAACATCGTCAATAATAAGGGCATCGTATTTTTTATACTTTTCTTTGGTAATATTTATTGTGTTATTTGTAATTGAGTTAATAATCTCAGTTACATATCTTTCAGAGGCTAAGTAAAAAACTTTTGAGTTTGGTTTACTCTTTTTTATATGATTTCCTATTGCTTGAATAAGGTGAGTTTTTCCTAAACCGGTACCACCATATATATAAAGAGGGTTATATGTAGAGCCAGGGTTTTTTATAACAGCTTGAGCTGCTGCATAAGCTAGTTCGTTGAATGGACCAACAATAAAACCATCAAAAACATACCTTGGATTAAGATTGTCTTCTCTATTTACATAAGGTTCGTTAAATTTTAATTGAGCCGAGACTGATTTGTTCTCTGTTTCTAATGTAATTTCCTTTGGAGCCTGAGGATCTTTTTGAATAATATATTCTACTCCTCTAATATCAGGTATTATTTCGCGGAGAGCTTTTAATATTAATTTGTGGTATTTGTTTTGAAGCCAGTCTTTTACAAAAGCACTCGGAACATTTATATATATAGTCCCCTCTTCTTGTTTTGATATATAAGTGTTTTTAAACCACGTACTGAAGTTTGCTTTTGAGACACCTATTTCTATTTCTAGAAGAGCCTCATCCCAAATTTTTTTATAATCAGTCATGTTTAATTTAGATCCTACAAAGATAATTATATGCCTGGACTTTGAAAATGGAACTAGACTTTTTTGTTTATAATAGGTGGATTATGTGTGGATAACTTTAGAGGAAGTTTTTCTTCTTTGTTTACTTTATTATTGACGCTTCTTCTTAAATTGTTTATTTGTTTATTATTTGTGTTTTGAACGATAAAAATAGATTTTTTTATAGGAAAGATTTTATTATATATTAAAATAATAGGAAGAAAGGTTGTCTGATTTTTATTTTTTATTTACCACCTTTAATTTAGCGAGGTAAATCCCAGTGAAATAAGAGAAAAATTGTGAAAAAAGGTAAATCTCTTGTCCCTGTAGGAAAATTCGAATAAATTATTTTGGTTATTTTTATTGTTTTTCACGATAGCGGTCGATGGAACTTACATCGACAGCCGATGGGGATTAACATCGGCACCTGCCTACCGGACAGGCAGGCTTGTAGACAGGTCTGCCAAATATAGGCAGACACCTGTAGACGGTCTAACGGCCCAGTTCTTTCTTTGTTTGTTTTTGATTAGAAATTTCCTACGGGACGGCGTAAATGTCTTTTGATAAAGACATTTACTTGCATTTTTAATAAAAACAAGATAATATCGAGGAATGTCAAAGACATATAATCCTAAAAAGAGAAAGAGAGCCAAAACACACGGTTTTTTGGTTAGACAAGGAACTCCTGGGGGCAAGAAAGTTGTCCAAAGAAGAAGAAGAAAAGGTAGGAGTAAATTGACTGTCTAATCCTGTCTAAATGATTTTTTAAAAATAATAAAAATTACGAATGCTTAATTCGTAATTTTTTCTTTTTTATTCTATTCTTTAAATATAATGTTAAAAGTGAGCAGAGAAAATTTTGAAACAATTCTTAAAAAGGGTAAGAATATCTATTCCCCTCTTTTGTCTTTCAAGTACGTCGTCCTTTCTAAAGAAGAGATGCTTCCAAGCTGTTTTTCTTTTGTTGTGTCTGGAAAGATTGCAAAGAAAGCAATAGAAAGAAATTTATTTAAAAGAAGAGGCCGTCATATTGTAAGAAAACTGAAGGACAAAATTAATCCAGGTTTTATGGGAGCTTTCTTTGCTAAAGAAGGAGCAAACAAAGTATCTTTTGCGGATCTTGAAAAGGAGATTATTTCTTTGTTAAATGTGGCTAAAGTGTTACTATAAAAAAGTTGTTATTTTTTTGAGTGGGCTTAATTCTTTATTCATAACTCTTAATTCTTTCTAAAAATGTTTTCTTTTATTTTTGATATTTTTTATTACCCTCTTTATAACGCTATTGTGCTTCTAAGCGCACTCTCCCCTAGCAATGACTTCGGTTTGGCCGTTGTTGTTCTTACTGTTTTAATAAAAATTTTAATTTTGCCTCTTTCTCATATTTCTATAAAGGCTCAAAGAAAACTTAAAGAAATAGATCCGGAAATCAGAAGAATAAAAGAATTATATAAAGGTAAACAAGAAGAGCAGGCTGTTAAAATAATGAATTTATACAAGGAACATGGAGTTAATCCTTTTGCCAGTATTTTTTTGCTTTTTATTCAACTCCCGATGTTTATTGCTCTCTATTATATATTTAGCAACAACATAGACCTTACTTCCCCTGTAATTTTTTCTTTTAATTTAATACCATCAACCATAAACACAATGTTTTTAGGCCTAATTGATCTTTCCGAATCTAATATCTATTTAGCTATTTTAGTTGGTTTAACACAATTTATTCAAACAAAACTTTCCGTTCCAGAATTGCCAAAAATAAAAGACAAGAACCCCTCTTTTGCTGATGATTTTGCCAAAAGTATGAATTGGCAAATTAAGTATTTTTTGCCTATTTTTATAATCTTTATAGCCGCTAAGCTTAATGCAGCGGTTTCCGTTTTTTGGATAACAAGCAATGCTTTTAGTATTGCTCATGAAGTCATGGTAAAAAGAAAGGCTGAGAAAATTAGATAAGAAGCAGGAATAAAGAATCATGAATTAAAAAACCGCCCCAACAAGTGGGGCGGTTTCTGTTTACTTTAATTTAATTGTCCAAATCTTTCCATCTTTCTTGTTGATGAGCGATAAGTAGTCTTCATTAGTGCTTAATATGAGCCCTGTTGCATCCAATCCATCAGGTTGACCTGTTACCACTATCTTTCTTTTTGAGTTAACGTCCAGGTCTATTCTGTAGATATCGTCATTAAATGATATTATCCCCTTATACCAAGAATCGGGATATTTTGAGCCAATTATATTTTTTGGAACCCCACAATAAACAACGTTCTCGTTTGTTTTACTCCAGACACATTTTTCTGGTAGGGTCTTTGCAGGAAATACTTTTAATTCATTATTTTGTTTGTCTAAGATATAAGTCATAAAACCAGAACCTGTGGTTTCTGAATATATTATTTTTTTACCACTATTGCTTACAATTGCAGTTAATCCTGTAATATCACCGAGTAACTTCTCTTGTTTGTTGTCTTTTGGAACGAGGAGGGAATAAAGAATACCGGAAACATTATAGGCGGGTTTGGTTAATAACATTATTTGGTCTTGTTTTGGCCAGGTTATTTGCCACTCTGATATAGGTGAATTCCAAATATTTATTTTTTTGTTGAAAGGGTCAGTTCCTTTAAAATCAGAAACAGCTCCCGTCACTGAATCGCCATTTTTAATTAAATAAAATAGCCTATCTCCCTGAGGTGACACTGCTACATCAATAGTATTTGAAGGAAGAATCGTTCCGTTTAGCGTACCTACCTCCCCTTCCGGCATAGTTGAAGTACTTGAACCTGTTTCTATTATTCCATAAACTGTTTGAATATTATTATCTACACCATCTAATCTTCTTATAACAACAGAAGATCCGTCTTTGCTCCATAAGGAATTGACTATTCCTAGTATTGTGTAATTTGAAACTTTTGTAGGAATATTTTCATCAAAAGCGATTTCTTTTATGTGACCTGTTCCTTTTTCTATATATCTAACAAAGGTTGTTTTAGTTCCATTTCTATCTTTTTCAATAAAAGTCATTCCTCCGGTGGCAATATCTGCTGTATTTTTTATCTCTCCAACGATTGTCCCTTCTTCTGTTACCGCCACTTCTTGTTCGGTGGGGTTTATTTCCGGAATAATATTTTGTGTGGTTGGGGCGGTTTCTTTCTCTGTTGAAGTTACATTTTCTGATGTTGGAAAGGAACTCGTATTACTTTTTGTTTCTGTGGAAGATGGTGCACTTTGTGTCACCGTTGGTTCTGGAACAGTTTCTTGCCTAGAAAGGAGAAATACGGTTAGTACAACGACTAATATTATGACCAGTGATATTACAATTATTAGTGTGCGATAGTTTTGATTGTTCATATTTATTTAAAATTCACTATAACCCCCCCCTCCTGTGGCTTTTCCCTGAACAAATCCCGCATTGACTCCCGCGGTAATTCCAGTAGTAACTCCTCCTGCCGGTGCTGTTTCACAACTTATCCCAGCTTCATTTAGGTTGAAGGCAACTAATTTTGGATTTATTGTATTAAGTAATAAATAGGCAGTTAAAGCTATTAAAAGTCCAATTATTGCGTTTTCTATTCTATTTTTTGCTTCACCTTTTTTGCTTTCGCTGGCCCAAGTAAGCGTGTATTCAAGACCTCCAACAATCATCATCAATATAGAAAGTGCCACCGTTAGCCCCAGAACATACCAATATAAGCTTGTTATATATTCCATAGGATTTGTAACAACTTTTTGTTGTGTGTCACTGAATGTTTCAAGGAGTGTATATTTTGCGGCAAAAGAAATTATAGGCAACGATAAAACAAATATTAGAATAATTATTTTTTTTGTATTTTTTCTAATCATATTTTAAAATTTAAATCCCGCTGTTGATTCCAATATAAAATCGTTTGTTGCCTCTTGAAATACTTTGTAGGCGTTCTTGATAGACAGAGAAATACTAGACGTTAATCCTTGCCCCGATTCATTTCTTAATGTAATTATTTTTGGCGTTCCATCATTTGGTAGGACTCCTTTTTCATTTATATTCCAGCTAAACATAAGGTTGGCTTCTTTTGCTGAACTTGGATAAGAGAAGAAAAACGGTTCTGCTCTTACGCTAATTTCTTTTTCTTCTAAATTTACATATCCAGTCAGTGAATTATTATATTCAGTCCCTTCCGTTGGGTTTTCTTTGTAAAAAATAATTTCAGGGTCTTCCGGAATAATGGTTATTATTTTTTCCGTCGTTATTTGCCCGTTTCTGTCAGAAACCAAAAGTTTTATCTCCTCCTCTGCTAGTGGGCTACCAATGTCTGTGTTAAAAATATTTTTTCCGAGCCCAGAAAGAATAATCGCTGTTCCTTTTTTCCATTCATATTTAAGCTCGTTTGTTGGAATTGTTGTTCCGTTTTCTGTTTTGAATTGAGGTATTGCTATTATTTTTATGGAGCTTTTTGGGGAGGCCATCGCCTTTCCTTTATAAGAGGGGTGTACGTATGTATTAGCTTCCCATACGATATCAACTTCGGCTGGAATTATTGAAATCGCTCGGCCCATTCTTTGACCATTAATATCAGCTATCATTTTTATTATAATAGGTTTTCCTATGGACCCTGTTTTAAAAGAGAAAATATCTTTTCCAATGCCTTCCATTTCTAATTTGTCTCCCAAATACCATGAAATATTTGCCTCGGTCGTGTCTATTACATAACTAGAAACCTTTATCGTTGCTTGAGAGTTGGGGCCTGGATTTTTTGGTTCAAGGGTAAACATAACGTTACCTCCGATACTTGGGTAAACCGTTGCTGTCAATCCAATTAGTGGAGAGAATAAAATGAACGCTATTATTGTCTTAAGTATTTTTTTTCTCATATTTTATGCTTGTGCCATTTTGTTTTCTATTTTTTGTCCAGAAGCTCCTGCTACAATTCCAGCCAACGATGTTCCGGATGATTTTATATAACTTTTTCTCGCTCTATAAATAAATGAAATCCACATTGGTAATATGGTGCCGGCAAAAGGAATCCCCTCCACTAGAAAGTTTTTCCCCATAGAAGTTAGAAATTTAAAGTCGCCGATTCCTTTATTTCTCCATACGAGAGCAAAGGTTAAAAATACCATTACGGCAGTTAGGTTTAAAATAACACCAGCAACACCAAATGTGGCGACATCTATACCTAATGCCAATATCCACCCTATTACATCAAAAATAACGGCGAATTGAAAAAGTATGAACCAGTGGACAGACGTCATTTTGTTCTTATTCTCTTTCATTTTTTTAAATATTAAACTACCCGCACACTATTCGCTTGCCTTCAATTCTTCTTTTGATCTTTTTATGGACAAAAGCTGTGATGGGTCTGACGTGATTATCTGATCTTCTGTGTATGAAGCAATAACTTTTATTGCAACATGCTTGAGTCCTGCAAAAAATATCCCCTCCCCTACGTTGGATTCCAGTAATAAATATTTTTCTTCATCCGTGAGGTTAAATGTCTTTTGAACTATATCTATGGATGCTGTTGACTGTTTGAATAGTACTTGCATTGAAGAGTTTGTGATGATTGGTACTCCGTACGGTGATTCCAAAAAGTCTTTCACGTCCTGAGTAATAGTAGTGAGGCCCAGGAAATATTTTCTACCTCTTTTGGCTAGGCTCAACATAAATGAGGCCGTATCAGGAGATTTCATCATCCACCAGGCTTCATCAACGATAAGCATTCTCTTTTTTAGTTCTCTTCTGACAGAACCCCAAATATTGTTCATTACAATATGCATTGCGACAGGCTTGAGTTCATCTTCCATGTCTCTGACAGAAAATACTACGAATTTTTTGTTTATATCGACGTTTGTTGGTCTATTTAAGAAACCGGCCCATGTTCCTTGTGTGTATTTGAGGAGTCTTTGCGCAAGTGAAGCTCCTCCATCCATTCCTGCGAGAACAAGCTCAAGGTCTGAGAGAAGTGGCGGTGTTGCAGATGAGAAATCAGACTCTGCTGTAATATCTTTTAGGGCGTAAGTCTCCCTAATGGCATTATCCATTACAGCGTCTTCCTCGGGAGTCATTCCTCCCATCATTATTCTGAAAAGCCCGACTAGATTTATTATATGAGATCTTAAAACATCCGCAGGAGCTTCATCGTCTCTCACAAAAGGCAGGTCAAAAGGATTAATATGGTGTTCTGAAGACAATGAAATGTTGAAAAATCTTCCACCGACAGCTTCAGCTAAGTACTCATACTCTCTTTCTGGGTCGATAATAATAACATCTACGTCAAACATTAACGATCTCAAAATCTCCAGTTTTGTGAAGTAAGATTTTCCTGAACCTGATTTTGCGAAGATGACAGAGTTATAGTTTTCCAAAGAAAATCTGTCAAAAATTATTAAACTGGAATTATGTCTATTTATTCCATAAAGAATTCCTTTGTTGGAGGTTAAATCAAAAGAGATAAATGGGAAGATACTAGATAGTGGAGAGGAATTTAATTTTGTGTTGACCGATAATTTATCCGAAGCAATAGGAATAACACTATCAAATCCTTCTTCTTGCTGGAAAAGTGCCGGTTTAACATATACCAGCCTTGATTCCATTATTGTTTTTACCTCCGCCTCTACTTTGTTTAATTCTTCCTCAGAACTAGCATAAATAGTCATATACAGACCAACATCAAATACTCTCTCCCTTGCTTGTTGTAATTGGTCTCTTAGTGACTCTATGTCTTGATATGCTGTATCAAGCATTGGGTCTCGAACTAATCCTTTTGTTTCATTGGCGTGTATTTGACTTTGCACTTCGGCAAGCTTCTTTTGAAGCTGTCTCAAAACCATTGATGTGTCTATCGGATGTATTATAAGTGAAATATCAAATATTTTGTCTAAATTTATGATTGGAGAAAACCAATTTTCCGCTAGAAACCTAGGGTAAGAGATAACATAGAAAGTCCTTGCCACCTTCTCTCCTATTTTCATACTATTAGAGCCAATTTCAAGAGCTGACGGTGAAATAACGTCACGTAACTCAAGAGTTCCACTAGAATAAATATCTTGAGGAAGTACCGCTTCTATTTTATTTTCTTCTTTTCCACCAAATATGGCCATATTAGTTAATTACGAATTATCAATTACAAATTAAAACTTTGGAACACCGCCTGATTCTTCCGGATTGAATATTTTATAAAAAAGCTCTATCAATTCTTCTGTACCAAGCGCAACAGATCTGACACCGCATCTCATTAATCCTTGCGAAACAACACTGGCCCTTTGCTCTAATTGAGTTCGGTTTTCTTCAAAAGTTAAAAGTTCTTGTTTTTTTTGTTCTCGACTGTCGGTTTTTCCTCCAAAGATATTGAATATTTTTGATGCTACTCCCCCGCCATTGCCAGATGCCTGAAATATTGGTGGTTGATATGGAACTACCGCATAGAAACTTTTCTCCATTATACTCACTCCTTCTGTAAAGCTTCTTATAAAATTTATATATTCTTTTAATTGTATTTTTAGAAGTTCATTAGATTGAAGTCCCATTCTTTCGGAAAGAGATGTTAAATATGGCCTAATGTCCAGTCGTCGGGATTGGACAACTATTTGAAAGGTAAAATCAAGGGAATTTAAGAAGTTTTGATATTGTAAGGTTATCGCCTGTTGCTCATCTGCCGATTTTAGAGCGAAGTTTAAGGACGAGCACATGAAAATCATAAGCATTGTTCCGTCTTTTAGAACGACGATGCCGTCTCTTATTTCCTTAACTTGTACAAAATCTTGTGTTGCTTTAGCTTCAGCCATTTTAAAAGTGTAAAACTAAAAACTAAAAGCGAAAAACAACAGTGTAAAAATCAAAGTAAAAAAGTTGTATTTTCGCTTTTTATTATTAAAATATTCGACCTTGATGGTATTTTTTTTGTTTCTTTTTAATTTTAAATTGTTATTTTGCATTTTTCGCTTTTCGCTTTACGTTCCTCTTCATTATTTTAACACCCTTGCACCTCGTTTCCTATTTTTTGTCATTGCGAGATTTGAAAATTTTGGAAGCTCAACCTTCTAAAAAAGAGGTTGAGCTTCTTTTTTAAAATTTTCAAATCTCGCAACAACGAGTCCTTTATCTTAATTCCTACTTAATCTTTTCCTTAATATCTAAACTCCATGCAATATCTTTTAATTTACCGGCGGTCAACTTGGGTACTATCGGTTTTGGAATAGTTGTTTTGTTTATCATTCCTTCTATTTCCATAGCCTCTTTTTTTATTGTTGTGGCTTCTTTTTTCCATAAATATCTTTTATTTCCAAGACTGAATTTGAACCATGACTCAACCATTGTTGTGAAGGGACGATTATTTACTTTATAGAAAGCGAGGGCCAGGCCCAGTCCTGCAACGGGGGCGATAAGGAGGTATGAAAATGGAGCTGGAATAATTCTGTATATGGCGAAACTTCCTCCTCCCGCTCCTAAAAGAAAAAGGAATTGTCTAAAAGTAAACGGTCCTATGACCTTATCTTCTATTTCAATAAATTGTGGTACTTGGAATTGCATTTTATAAGAATAATGAATTTTTACCCTCCTCTTTTTGTTATTGCGAGATTTTAAAATTTTGGAAGCTCAACCTCCTAAAAAAGAGATTGATCTTCTTTTTTAAAATTTTCAAATCTCGCAATGACACAAAAACCATCACCTTCCTTCTTTATATTTGTTCTCTATATGGATCTGATTGTTTGCTTATGCCATTTTCAGACTTTGGAATAGAGAAACTTCCATTCATCTTTTCTTCCATAATGTTGAGATTGTCTGTATCTTTTTTTTCTGAACTAAATCCCAGTATCTCTGTATTTTGCCTTTTTTCTGCTATTGGGATATTCCCTTTTAATATATCAACAGTTTTCTTTGGAACATTTAATTCCATGGCTGAAACATTTTTAATGATATTTGGGGTTGTAGCTAAAACAGGTTTATTAACCGGGGTTTGTGAGTGTATTTGTCTCAACGACTCCTTAACGGGAACAAATATTTTTTCATTTATGTCGGTCACTATTTGGCTAGCAAGTGTCTTGTCTATGTTTAAGACACGGCTTACATTTGCTACAAATTCCATCGGATCAGTGACTCCAAGCAATACAAATCCTGTTTCTGCTCCAAGTTGTGCGATTTGATCCATATGTAGTTTGAATTTGTTGCCTATTTCATATATAGATTCAGATGAATCGACAGAAGCAATAGCATTCTTTATATCTTCGGGAAGGTTGTCATATATATCATTTAATTTATTTTTGTCGTGCACTGTATTTTGAGGCCCATTTTTATCTATGGCGGCAATTGGTCCCGATTTAAAAATTTCTAGTAGTGTTGGTTCTTGGTTCATAAATTTAACTTTTTTAACTTTTTTCTCTTCAGGGGTTTAGGCTTACCATGTTTTCCCTTGGGCTATTCCTTTTGCTTTTACTTTGTCTGCTAAGACATTTCCTCTTGTCTCTCTAATTTTCTTTAAATCATTTTCTTTCATTGCTTCAATTGAATAATCTTCAAGTAGAATGTTTTCTGGTAATTCGGCTATGTTCTTAGAAGCCATCTCTCCTATATATTTTTGTTTTAAGGCATCACCTGTTGCATCATTTGCAATACCCGCCCATCTATTTTGAACTATATCCGTTTCCACAACCCTCTTTCCTCTCGTATTAAATTCATTATCAAACAAAGCATTCTTTATGCCGGCTACTTTTGTAGGGTCAAAGTCACTCTTTTCTATAACAGCCTTAGATTGAGCTTCATCCATCCATTTAGCAATTTCGTTTCCTTGTGCTGTAAGCATTTTTTCTCCGAGTTCAAGTATTTTGTCTCCCTTGAAATATTGAAGGTTCTCTCGTATTCGTTTTTCCGCAGCCCTCTTGGCATTATCAATTTTCAACTTATCGTTGGCATAGTTTGGATCTGCTGTATTGAGTTTTGATTCATCAATATTGAGTTGAGAAATAACGCTAGAATCATTATTAAGCTGTGTCTTTGCCGCTTCAATTTCCCGTTTCTTTTTGTATTCTTTTTCGGCTTTTTCCTGTTCTTTTCTTTCTTTTTCTCCAGGCATAATATCAAACCCTGTACCCGACTTGATCAAATCCCCAGTTAATTCAAGGGGGCTCTTAAGTTTTTCTTTGGCCGTATCGTACGCCATCCCCACTTTTGTTTTTAGTCCTCCCCCAGTCTTACTCCATTCCGTTCCAATATTTGAGAAAACAGCGGCGGTTCTTCCTTGTCCTGGTGCTGGTGTTGTGGTTAATCCTTTGTAAGTTCCGCTTAAAGTACCTTTAGCTAAACTTAGCGCTCCTATACCAGCTCCGAGGGTTGTCCCCATTGCCATTTTAGCTCCGGTCTGTGCCAAGCCCATACCTGAGGCTCCTAGTTCTTTGGCTACGATAACAGCACCAAACATCAAGCTTATGGTTATCATGTTAAACATAAGCATTTCCATAGAACCACCCCTCCCTATACTAACAATATCTGCGCAGGATATAAATTTCATTACAAAATATAGACAAAATGTATATGCAGGAGCAAAAAGAGCTTGATTCATTAATTTTTCCCAGTAGTTTCCGCTTATTTTACCCCCATATTTTGGTACCGCGATTCCTATCCAGGGCAGAGGTGACAGTATCATCAAAAAAATTAACGAAATAAGACGTATGATAAATAAAAATCCACCGAGGAAAAGAACATAAGAACCTGCCAACATTAGCACGATGCTACCAATTGAGCCTATCGTTATAGTACCGAGAGAAATTGCATCGCTGACATTTGTACTCTGTTTATTTGAAATTTTGTCCTCCAGTTTAAGGCTTTGGAACATTAAAGTAGCTACTCCCGGTCCATTTTCGCCACCCTTGGCTTGTTCATAAAAATAAACAGCAAAAACGTTAGTTACATCAACTACAACTCTTGTGATTGTCATGCTGAAATTTATAAGTATAGCAGCCATTATTATTGCCCCGATTTGTTTTTTCCAATTCACACCCTCTAATTGAAGCACTGTTCCTATGGCTATATACATCATTATCATAAGGAAAAGCATGTTTGTTGTGTCCCTCAATACCTTCCAGGCCGTCAGGACACCGCTAGAATCGGCGTATTTTGCAATACTATTTATTGATTGATCAACACTAAATTCAAAAAACATTGCCGATATTTCCACAACAAAAGAGAACAACCAAACTACCTTAGAAAGAATCCACGCAATTCCATATTCAAGACAAGCCCCAACACTCCACGATAACAAAGTACACGAATTTGGGGTTGCGCCTGCAGATGGATCGCTATCCTTGTTTGTATTTTTTGTATTAAAATCGTCAAATGCTTTTTTAGCATTTGCTAGTTGTGTGGCTTCTTCGTGGGTAATAGTTTTTGCTTGTTTTTTAGCATTAAGACTTTCTATTTTATTTAAAAATTTCTCTCGTAGTATGTCGTCATTTTTTTCATTTGCACCAATGTCCGTCTCTCCAAATATATTATTGTAGGCATTATATAAGAAACTTCCCGTGTCGGCACTTGTTTTTTGGGGAAAATTAAAAAAACAAAGAATTAAAACGAAGATTATCGCCAATATTTTTTTATTTTTTATCCAAAAATTCATTTTTTATTTAAAAAATTCTATTGTTACCTTCTTTGTTGTTTCTTTGTCCGCTGTATTTTTGCATGCGAGTTCATAAATTGCAGAAGCGGGTATATTTGGAACTGTTTTTGTCAGAGTAAGGGTGTTTTGGTTGATTGTTTTTGTTATGGCGCTGTAGATTTTACCTTTTTCTGTCGTCGGATTGACGCTATCCATTGCTGATTTTATTTTCGCAACCAAGTCGGCTTGTGTGTCTCCATCAGAGTAAGACACCGTAATTATTTGATCACTATTTATATAGATACTAAAAATATCACCATCAATAACTCCTGTTATGTTTGGAATATAGTTTATTGTTTGTTTTAATCCCGTCGCCTCTTTAGTAACAGTTGTCGTAGCAGGTTGTAATATCTGGCCAGGAATCACTCTATTACCACCTGTTACATTTACAGCAAAAGAGAAGGCAGATGGATGTTCTATATTGTAAGAAGCATCTGTTTCTATTTCTTCATCTTTTTGAATTAATATTTCGGAGGCAGTTGTCGCTATGCCGAAACCTAAATAGGTTATCCAATCATTTGTTGCTCTGCAGGAAACAGCGCCATTCGCAGACCAATTTAGTTTTGTGCTAAACATACCGTTATTGGTTGTATTAAATGAAACAGTAGGTGGCGGTATGGATATTGGTGTGCTTGACTCAGGCTCTTCGCTGTCGCCCATGTTTACTATTTGACTTATTAGGTCTAATAAGTCAAAACCTCCGTCGCCACCTCCACCTTCATTAATAATTTCGTTTATTGTATCCCCGCCTGTGTTTACGGTAGAATTATTGTTGGTGTAATTACTTCCGCCACCTTCAGTACCTCCTGGGCCACTTCCTTCTGCCCCAGATGACTCCGCTATGTCTTTAGTATAATCTTCTGCAAGATTTGAGATTTTCTTTTTTTCTCCTGATGCTGTTGTTGTTTCGGCTTCGTGAGAGATGTCGTCAGCGTTAGCCGTTTGTTTGAAGTTGTCCTTATAAGCCTCTTCCTGGAGACCTCCAAACAATTTTGCTGGAGTTATAATCTCCCATTCTGTACACATCTCGCCACTGTCAGTTTTTATTGTTTTTATACATTTTTTGGTTCCGATGATTCCCTGTCCGGAAACATATTCATCTTGTGCATTTTTTGCCGCAGTTGCCTCCATTGTCTGTTTTTCCGATAGTTGTATCAAATATTGACCAGAAATATTGTTTCTTGGGTCGGCTATTTTTTTAAGGCTATCAAAGTATGTTGCACCCTTTTGCTCCTTAGCCTGTTCGACAACTTTTTCGGTGTCGATTGTTGGGCTTACTCTTGCCAGATAACTTGCAGAATCATTTTTATCAAGTTCATTTTGCTTTTTAAAAACCTCTTTTACCTTGTCGTTAACTTTTGTTTTTTCTAGTTGGTTTAAGTGCTTATTCCTTGCTGCTTCGGTCTCCTCTTTTATGAACTCAGAAATTGTAGGATAAAAAGATTTCTCAGCCTTTAAATCATTTGAGGCTTTTCTTCCTTTTTCACGGAATTCTTTTAATTCTTTTTTAATTTTTTCAAGTGTTTCTTGAGATTTCTCTTTAACTTTTTTGTCTAGCTCAAACTCTTTCTTCCAGAGCTGTTCTATTTTTTTGCAAGTCTCTTTATTTATTGTTCTGATATTTGATGTAAAGTCTACAAGTTTACCAGTAAGGTCAAGTAATGGTCCTGGTTGTTCTATCACTGGCACACCATTACCACCTCCTCCACCAGTAACACCCGGAGATGGTTTATCACAAACGGATTGTTCTTTTCCTTCGCCAGGAAGTCCTGCTGTTTGGAATTCGTCACTTATAGCTTCTGTGTCGGCAACATTGTTGACCTGGTCGAAAAATCCACCTGCTTTTTGTTCAGTTGAGCCGACAATGTCATTTAATTTTTTTTGAGCATCAGCAACAGCGCCCTCGGCTTTCTTTATTGCTTCAGAACTTGAACCACCAAATGTTTTTAAGTTTTGGAGAGTCTGTTGTGCAGATTGAAGTTCTGAAGCTGCACTTGATATGTTTGTGACTTCTTTTGCAATATCGGTTATTCCTTTATCTATACTACCAAGATTGCTTATTCCTTTTGTTATTTCATTATTTGCCTGGCTAAAACCGGGAACGCCTAATGACTCTAATTGAGAGAAGACGTTTAAGATATCAGAGGCCCCTCCACCTCCTTTGAAGGAAGTAATAGTAGATACAAGACCCTGTATTTGAGATATTTGAGAGCCTACGTTTGCAGGGCTGATGCTTTGTGCAAGATTTAAGAGGTCGCCTATGTTTTTACCTTGTCCCCCGAGCTGGTCAAGGAATGATCTATATTTAGCAAGATTATTTTCGAAGTTTGTTTGAGTGTTAGAGATGATCGGCATATTTGATACGGCGTCGGCTGCTTGTCTTCGAATTAATTCCAAGAATTGTTTAGCGCCATCAGCGTTAAAATTTCCCGATAAGAACTGGTCAAGACCTGTTCCGGAAGGAAGAATTGATTGTGCAAATATTTTTGTCGGATATATTGAAAAAGCGACGATAAATAAAAGTATCGAAATATTTTTGAAAACTATTTTAAATTTTTCATCCGTCTTTCTCATTTTTTTATTGTATTCCGTTTATGTATATCTTTATTTTTTCATTTTTACTGAAATCAATGTTTTGTTCTGTAAAAAATTTGTTTATATCAATAATGGAATTTATAAATCTATTTGTCGTTGATTTGTATAAATTAATGGCATCTATTCCTTTTTTTGTGTCGTCAAAAGCATTTACCATTAGCTGATCGGCATAGGATAGTGTCTCTATATCATTTAAAAGAAAAAGGTGTTTAAATTTTATCTCTTCCGGAACTTTTAATTTTTTGAGTTCTCCTGCAATGACAAAGTGGAGTTGGCTCATCATGGCAACATTTTTAAGATCTGTTGCGTTACCGCTACTTAATGCTTCCATCGTTATTTCCCTCTCGTTTGGAAGGCCAGGCGTTGAATATGGTTTAAGTATGGCCACCAGGCCCTTACCATAATTTTCGTAGTCTGATTTCTTCGCTCCTTTAAAAGAATTTAATTCATTAACCGCAGTTCTTTCAAGTCCGCTTAAAATATTATTGTCATTTAAGCCTTTCGTTACTGAAGCGAGTGAGTCATTTTCTAATATTTTTTCTTTTGAAAGATCTCCCCAGCTATTAACGCTATCCATATTAGAAGAGGAGTTGTTTCCTGTCCTAGAAAATACTATTATTCCCCCACTATCCTCTACCAAATCTTGTTTTGAGGTATTTTTTTCTCCGAAAAAGTAAAACCATCCTAATGTTACAAGGGATATCGCAAGAATTTTTTTGATAAAGTTTTTACTTGGTAGATAATCCATTAGGTTAGAAAAATCCCCAATTTATTATACCACTTTATTTGTTGATAAAGTGTGAAAAGCTGTGGATATCTTTTGAGATTTATCTTTTTAACTCTTCTATTCCAATAAGGTCAATTACCTTATCCCTTAAGCTGTGAGTATTCGTAACATAATTGATATTAAGCTCACCTTTTCTAACCCTCTCAATTATGTCTTTTAGCTGGGAAGCACTATAGAATTGTTTTGAGCCTTGTACCCCACCTATTTGTTCCAGTGCCTGATATAGCTCGATAAAGTTTTTGGAATTGCCAATCGTTAATTTACTTTCCACGGTTTTATTCGCTGATTCTTCATCCTTTTTTACTCTTGTTTTCAAATACTCCTTAATAATTGGTATTTTTTTGAGATAATTTTCATAAGCGTCAATATACATAGTCCTTCCAACCACTTTTATTACTTCAGGATTACCATACTCTTCTATTTGAATTGGATATTCATAAGCTGGAGTAGACAGGTCGCCACCGTCTATCCATGTCTTTCTTAAGCCCGTTGACTGTATTTCGCTGTTATCTTCAATTCCCCCAATCCAAACCCTGCCCACAGAATCTTTGCAAAACATAAATTTTAATATGCCATCTTTTGAAGGAAAAACTTCAATAGAAATTTTTCCATATAGACTCGTTACCTCCTCCCAATTCGCTAAAACCGTTGAAAAATCCGGAGTTTCTTCTTTTTTGAGCTGAATTTGTTCAGGTGGAGTTTTTCTTTCTTCTTTATAGTTTAAATTACTCAGTTTTTTGGACTCTTCTTTTGTTTCTTCATAATAATCAGCATCAAATTTGCCAAATTTTTTAGTTGTACCCGCAAAAATAAGTTCAGGACTTTCTTCTGTTTTTATTATGGGGAGATTGCTAATAATTTTTGAAAGTGCTTTTTGTGTCACTATCGGTAATGTTAAACTCTCTTCTCCATATCCCTTTCCATACCATTTCATTTTTCCATTTTCGTTTACTGTGTAGTCGGGTAAATAACGCCAAACACCCTGTGAATTACTTCGATAATACGAACAAGCCTTTATTTTTCCGTCTTTTTCCACATAAGCAATCACGGCGATTCTTCCCTGCCCTATATCGTATCCTTTAGATAAATAACAGTTTACGGAATTATCCATTCCGATTTTGTATTTTGGAATTAAGTCCTCCTTCTCTAAAATTTCTTTTGTTAAAAGTTGACCATTAAAATCATCCCCATGTATTTCTGTTCTTACAAGAATTTCTTTAGATTCAGTTTCTTCTAACGTTTCAATTTTAAAATTATTGGGGTCTTTTTTTATTTCCTCCTTATTCTCCGGTGCGCTCTCTTTCGTTTTTATCAAACTTTCAACCTTGTCTCTTAGTCCATCTGTGCGGGTGATATAACTAATATCAAGCTTACCTCCCCTGACTTTATCTATTATCTCTTTTAGCTCGGAAGCTTCGTAAGATTTTTTTGAACCATTTAACCCCCCAACCTTATCTAGCGTTTGGTATAATTCTTCAAAATTTTTAGAGGCAATAATTTTAAATTTATTTTCTTCCTCTTTATTTTTTGGTTGCTCAAAATTGTTTCCCTCTTTCATTTTTTTTTGATGTTTTATAAATTTCCGATAGCCTCTGTTATTTTTCTCCAATCTTCCAATTTCAAATCTTCCGCCCTCACCTTTAAATCTATTTTGTATTTATTAAATATTTCGGTCAACTTCTCTTTGTTCCCAAACACTTTTACCAAATTGCCAAGTAAGAATTTTCTTTTTTGACCGAAACCGGCGTGCAAGATATCAAAAAACATTTTTTCTTCCCCCTTTTTAAAGTTTTCTTTTATGTTGTCTATAAGTATTATCGCCGAATCAACATTTGGTGCGGGAAAGAAAGAACCGCGGCTTACCTTAAGGATATATTTCGGTTCGCCATAAGCTTTTACACTGAGTGAGAGGATGCTTTCTTTGTCATCCTTAGCCACAATTCTCTCTGCGACCTCTTTCTGGACGAGAAGAACCATCTTTGTCGGCTTATGGGTTGCAGTTAAAAACTTTTTTATTATTTGTCCCGTGATGTAATACGGAATATTGGCTATTATTTTATATTTATTTTTTATTATCGGCTCACCCTCAGGAATAAGATCCAAAATATCCTCATTTCTGATTATGAGTTGTCCCAATTCCACTTCTTTTTGAAATTTTTCGCAAAGAAAAGATACAAGCTCGTTGTCTTTTTCTATCGCGAGGACCTTCGCCCCGCTTTTAAGTATCTCTGCTGTGAGTGCCCCCTTCCCCGGTCCTATCTCTAGTACAATATCGTCAGATGAAAGCCCCGCTGTCTCTATTATTTTACTTAGAGCGGATAGCGACGTTAAAAAGTTCTGCCCCAGTGATTTTTTAGGGTGTGGGTTGTTCATGTTTTTTATTTTATCTTTTTTACCAATTCATCTCTCGTCATTCCGAGTTTACCGAGGAATCGCTTAAAATTCAAATTAAAAACTCGTTAATTATTTCTTAGATATTTTGTGGAGATGGTTTAGGGCACCTTTATCGTTATCGAAAGAGATTACTTTCCCGTTTTTTACCTGTTCTAGGAGCGTAGTTAATTTTGGGTAAATAAAAAATGTAGTTAAATATGACAATTTGGAATATAACACAATGGAATATTATTATATAAACATATGAGAAAAATAATATTTTCTAAAGAGCATAAGAGTATGATAGAGCAACTTAAAAAGGCTCGTATTGATAAAGGCTTAAGCCAAGTTGAAGTAGTGAAGATTTTAGGAAAAACTCAATCTTATCTTTCTAAGATCGAAGCCGGTCAGTGTCGCATTGATATTGTCTCGCTGAAAGAATTTGCAAAAATTTATAATAAAGATTTGGGATATTTTTTAAAGTAACATGAAAGATAAAAAACAAAAATCTTATATTGATAAGGCATTAGATCTTTTTCGGTCTAAGCTGGGAAAAATTGTAAGATCTGAAGAATTAGCACAGCTGACCGGAACAAGCGGTAAACCAATTTCTCACAATATTAGAAGAATTTTCGAGTTGAGAGATGAGCTTGGTTATAATATCGTAAATCATAAAGATAACGATAAGACAGGATTAAATTTAAAAGTGGACGAATGGGTTCTTTTAGATAAAGATCCTGACCCCAAGAAAATTAGGTCCAGAGGGGTTAATAAGAAGATAATGTTTGAAGTATTCTCTAGGGATAATTTCACATGCCAAACATGTGGAAGGACTATTGAGGATGATGACCCTTTTAAATCAGGCCATAAAATAAAATTGCATGTAGGGCATAAAATAGCGCACAAGAGAAAAGAAGGAGAAGCTACAGACAAGATTCTCACCAAGGATGATTTTATAACCATGTGTAACGTTTGTAATGAAGGTGCAAAAAATAACGATTTAATATCGATAACCCTGTTTGACCGAGTTAAAGATACTGATGAGCAAACCCAAAGAAATATATACGATTTCTTAAAGAAAAAATTTATTTAATTTTTAGGTATATTTTTAGCAATGTGATACGCCAGTAAATATGGAACGGCATTGCCTATTTGTCTGTATTGTGAGGAGATTGAACCTTCAAAAATAAAATCGTCTGGAAAACATTGTATCCTGGCGGTTTCTCTCGGTGTCATGCGTCTCTTTAGGCTGGGGTGTGGAATAATAACAGGGCCACCTGTTCCCCCTCCTCTACCAACAATTGTGGGCGATGGTTCGTTCCATTTTGTTGCTCTATTGCCGATATGTCCATTTATCTTAACTTTGTGTTTTGTTCCTATGTGATTTGGAATTTTGTCATTAGGGGTTATTGGAAGATCAAAAATTGCATCTTTTACTGTTTTCCATTTAGGTAAATTTTTGTCTCCGGTTTTTGAATGTGTTGGTTCTGGATGAGAAAGTTTTTTCTTAATATCCATTCTTGTACCTAAAATAATAACTCGACGTCTTTGTTGGGGGACGCCAAAGTCTGCGGTATTCAATATTTTAAATTCCACGTTATAACCATTAGGTATGGCATTTTTTAGCTCTTGTAGAATGGTTTTAAAAACTCTGCCCGTGTGATTTTTCTTATCCTCATTATTTTCATAACCGCCTATAGAGCAAATTCCGGCAACATTTTCAGCAATAAAATATTTTGGTTTTTTATCTCTTATTACTCTCAAAAGCTCAAGATATAATTTGTTTCTACCATCTTCGGTGTTTCTGTACGGATTGGCTATCGAGAATCCCTGGCAAGGAAAGCCCCCTATTACAACATCTCCATTCGGTATTTCAGAAGACAAGACGTCTTCGATATCTCTGCATACTGGTTTATGATTAAAATTTTTTTCGTAAGTTAAACAGGAATCCGGGTCATTGTCGTTTACCCAAATAATCTTATGACCTGCTTTCAAAAAACCAAGATCCATGCCACCAGCACCTGCAAATAAGGATATAATTTTCATTTGATTTCTGGAATTCTATTTATAATTTTGTATTATAATTCACAGTTTAAATAAATGCAAGCTTCTATGTTGAATATTGTGTTGTATAAAATTATTTAAAACACGAAAGCCCTCAATAAGATGGCTTTCGTGTTGTTTTTGCGGAGCTTGTCTGCTCTATTCGATATTGAAGAGGAGGTGCTAGATTACTGGATTGCTTCGTTTCACCGTCAACATTGGTAGGTTGCCACGGGGCTTTGCCCCTCGCAAAGACGGAGAATAGTAGAGAGTACCCTTACACCAAACAGTCCCAGATAATATCATCTTCTTTCTTCTGCCAACTGCTACCTCCCCCACGGCTGTGCCCTTCATAGAGATTATTTTCGTTTTTTTCTACATCTGCGATTGTATCGTCGATATCTTCCAGGAATTCTGAAGGCATTTTCATTTGCCTTGAGCCGAAAATCATTCGGGAAGCTGCGTAGGAGATGAAAAGCTTCTCTTTTGCTCTTGTGATTGCAACATAAAATAGTCTTCTCTCCTCTTCCGTATCTGTATCCTCGGCATCTCCCCATCCTCTGTGTGGGAAGAGATCTTGTTCTAACCCTGTCACAAAAACGTATTTAAATTCAAGCCCTTTTGCGGAGTGGACGGTCATAAGCCTTACTCCATCTCTCGCCTGTCTGTCCATTATTGCATCTTGATCTGACATAAGTGATGTGTCTTCGAGGAATTTTTGTATCGCCTCTTCGTTTGTGAGCGAATTATATTTTGTCGTAATGTTCGCGAGTTCTCTAATGTTCTCAAGTCTTTCCATTCCCTCCTCTTTCCCCTCTTCCTTGAGAGACATATCTAGTCCTGTCACTTTCACAATATGTTTGATTGATTCGGAAAGTTTACTGTTTAACAAAACTTCTCGAATTTTTTCTACTTTATTTCTGAAGTCCTTAATTTTTTCTCTAGTTCCTGCGGGAAGCTCCCCTTCCTTCCCTGCAATTATTTTTTCAAGAGTCACCTTTCCGATACCGCGAGGCGGAACATTTATTATTCTCGCGAGAGAAAGATTGTCTTTTGTATTTAGTGCGAACTTTATGAAAGCAATAATATCTTTTATTTCTTTTCTCTCATAAAATCTCGTGCCGAGGACTTGGTAAGGTAGACCTGCTCGAATGAAATGCTCTTCGAGTGCTCGTGATTGAAAGTTTGCACGATACAAGACAGCAATCTCCGATGGTCGCACCCCTTTCTTGGTTGTTAGGTCACGGCATTTTTGCACGACGAAGTTTGCTTCATCGTTTTCATCTAGTGCTTCAAAGAGAGTTATTTTTTCTCCCTCTTTATTTTCTGTAAATAAGTTTTTTTCTTTGCGTAACTTGTTTTTGCGAATAACCCTGTTCGCCAAGTCGAGTATGTTACCTGTCGAGCGGTAGTTTTGCTCGAGGAGCACAGTCTTGGCGCCGGGGAAATTCTGTTCAAAATTAAGGATATTTCTGAAATCGGCGCATCTCCAGCCATATATTGACTGGTCGCTATCTCCGACTACGCAAATGTTCCCATGTTTCTCGGCGAGTAACCGTGAAAGCTCGTACTGTGAGGTATTTGTGTCTTGATACTCATCTATATGTATATATTTCCAGAGCGTCTGATAATAATTTAGTATCTCTTTTTTATTTTGAAGCAAATGAACAGTTTTTAAAATGAGATCGTCAAAATCGTACGCTTCATTTTCTTTTAAAAGCTCTTCGTATTTTTTCCATATTTTCAAAACGGTGTCCTTGAAATATCCGGGCGCGGATTCACGCTGATAGTCGGACATATCTATCATTTTATTTTTGTTCGCAGAGACAATGTTTGAGATTCCCTTCATATTTATCTCTTTTGGGTCCATTCCCACCTCTCTTGTCGCTCGTTTGAAAAAGGCGAAAGATTCGTCGCTGTCTAAGATTGAAAAAAATTTACTTCTGCCAATTGCTTCGGCATTTTCCTTAAGAATTCTCACTCCGAGAGAGTGGAATGTGCAAAGTACAGGTGTTCCTCCTACCCCATCTATCGGTAGAAGTATGCGAACCCTGTCCGCCATTTCTTTCGCTGCTTTGTTTGTGAATGTTACTGCGAGAATATGTCTCGGTTCCACACCTTCTTTGATGAGGTTTGCGATTCTGTGTGCGATTGTTTTTGTTTTTCCCGCTCCCGCTCCTGCAATAATTAAAAGAGGCCCATCTTTATGCTGGGCCGCCTCTTTTTGTCTTTCATTAAGCTCGTTTAATTTATTTTCCACGAAAACAATATATCACAGTGAACGAGACTTTAAAAACATTTTCTTTCTTGCTGTCATTGCGAGGGCGAAAGCCCGTGGCAATCCAGATATTAATTTAAAAAACTGGTTCCCACGGAAACCAGTTTTTTAAATCCTATAATTTATTTGACGATGATATTCTCTCGATTATTTCCTCCAGCTTTTTTGTGCAATCTTCCAGGTCTTTCTTGTCATAATCATTTTGCCACTCCATAAAAGTATCTTCATACTTCTCTATATATGTATTTAGAGTTTCTAGTTTTTCTTTGGCAATCCTTACTCTTCCTAATACAACAGCCAAATACTCTAAATCAGTGCTTTTTCTGAGCTGTTTTTCTTCCAAAACCTTCTGTTCTTCTGTTTTTTCGATATTTTCGTCCATTTTCTTATCTTAATTGATAATTTATATTTGAATAATATCAAAAACTTACGACTTATGAAACTGAGGTGATATTTTTTGGAAAGTTAAATTTTAAAATGCTATTATTAAGAAGTAGTAAACTAACTTTATCCAGATGAAGGGATGTTTAATAAACTAAAATTCTACTACAGGATGAAAAAAGAGAAATTAGAGATATTGGAGTCTCCAAAGAAAAAAGAAAAACGTAAGAAAGAATCTTCTCCCCTCTTGAAGGTTGAGTCGGTTTCAGACGTCAAACCAAAAGAAGAAGTTACACCATCTAAAATAGAGAACCTCCGTTCGGAAATAAAAGACGAATTTAATGAGAGTAAGAAAAAAGAGCTTAGTGAACTTAAAGAAACAAGAGAGGAACTTATTAATCGAATAAATACGGCAGAAAGAGAATATGAATTGTCTTCCAAGGGAGAGTCCTCAATTGTTAATTGGGTTAATCGTATATTGAAAAAAGAAAATAATTCCTCCTTAAATAAGGTTATGGAGGGAGAAATAAATTTTTTAAAGAATGAATTAGAAAAAGTAGAGATAGATATCAGCGAATTAGAAAAATAAAAAAATGGAAGGATATCAAAATAAAATAGAAGCAGAAATAGCCGAATTAACAAAACAAATAGAAAACAAAAGGCATATTTTAGAGTCTGAAAAGGGATTTGTTGAAGAAAAAGAAATAATCAGACAAGCTGTGGGCGAGAAAATGAGCGAGACCTCCCCTTCCTATGTTCCAAGTACTTCTGGTACAAAAACAAATGATACCGTGGGGAGCTATTTGGATAGCGCAGATGAAAATACTACGAATGTTGTCAACAGTCTTTTGGAAAAAGTTTTTTCCACCAGCATGGAATCAGCAATGAAAGATGCGATGTTGAATGAACCATACGTTATAGATATGTTCCATGATGCCTTAACAGATAAGCTATATGAAAAATTGAAAGCTGAAGGAATAGTTAAATAAATAGTTCGTTTTTAATATAAGTTTTATGAATATATTTTTGCCTATAGCTATAGTTGTGGTTTTGATAGCTGTTTATTTTTTTATTTTTAGAAAAAAGAAAAACTTTGATTCTTTAAATTTAGTTCTTTTGTCTGTGAGATTGCCAAGAATAACTAATGAAGAAAATAAGAAAGATTCGTTTTTAAATCAGATCAACCTCTCGGAACAACTTTTTGCCTCATTGACTTCTATTTCAGAACCTTTTTCTTTTGAAGTTTCTGTAAAACACTCAGAACAACAAATATTTTTTTACATCTCTGTTCCCAGAAAATCTGTAGATTTTGCAATGCGCCAGATACAAGGGCTTTTTCCAGACGCTAAGGTTGATCAGGTTCCGGATTACACCATTTTTGGTCCGGGATCTTTTGCTGCGGTCGCTGAATTGACTCTTAAGGATGATTTTATTTTGCCCATAAGGACTTATAAAGAGGCTGAGGTGGACACTTTTGCTCCAATAATAAGTACACTCTCAAAATTAGAAGAGGTTGGAGAGGGTGCTTCTATCCAAATAGTATTGAAGCCAGTTGGAAAGGAGGTTAAAGAATCTATTGTGGTTGCAATAGAGAAACTGAAGAGTGGTAAGGCCATTAAGGATATTTTAAGAGATCCGTCAATTATAAAAGGAATAGGAAAAGGATTGGGAGAGTTTATGTTTGGGTCTTCGGGAAGGCGCGAAGGAGATGAAGCTGAAAAGTCTCCAAAATTTATAGATGATGAGGCTATTAAGGCGCTTAACATGAAATCAGGCAAACAGCTTTTTATGGCCAATGTTCGTTTGGTGGCTTCGGGTCACACTCGAGATTCTGCGGAAGATATTTTGCTTGGAATGGCTGGTGCTTTTTCTCAGTTTTCTGCGCCACTTAGGAATGAGATAAAAATATTTAAACCCTCTGCAAAGAAATTAAAGAGTGAGCTTTTTAGATACACATTTAGAGAATTTAATAAAGATTCTAGTATTATTTTAAACACAGAAGAATTGGCAAGTATTTTTCACCTGCCGACTTCATCTACTGATGTTCCTAGAATATGGTGGCTAAAATCGAAAGAAGCTCCTCCTCCTGAAAATTTGCCAAAGGAAGGTGTCATCTTGGGAGAAAGTATTTTTAGGGGCGATAGACGGTTGATCAGAATGACAGATGAAGATAGACGAAGGCATCTGTATATAATAGGACAAACTGGTACAGGTAAATCCGTTACTCTCACCAACCTTATTGTTCAGGATATGAAAAACGGTAAAGGTGTTTGTGTTATTGATCCGCACGGTTCACTTATAAGCGACATACTCGCTCTTGTTCCCAAAGAAAGAATTGACGATGTTATAGTCTTTGATCCAGGAGACCTCACTCGCCCATTAGGTTTAAATATGCTTGAGTACGACCTAACCAAACCAGAGCAGAAAACTTTTATCATCAATGAGATACAGGCGATATTCAACCGTCTTTTTAGTAAAGAGTCTATGGGTCCGATGTTTGAAAGATATATGAGGAACTCATTAGAGCTACTTATGGAAGATGCTAAAAATGAACCAGCTACTCTTATGGAGATTCCGAGGCTTTTTACGGACGATGCCTTTAGGGAAAGAAAACTTGCCAGAATAACTAATCCTTCAGTTATTGATTTCTGGGAAAAGGAAGCGGCAAAGACGACGGGAGATTGGTCTCTTGCGAATATGGTTGGATACATCGCTTCAAAGTTTGATAATTTTATTTCCAATCATTATATGAGACCGATCATTGGCCAGACAAAGTCTGCTTTTAATTTTAGACAAGTAATGGATGATGGCAAAATACTCCTCGTTAATCTCTCAAAAGGAAAAATTGGTGATATCAACTCAAGTCTTCTGGGTATGATTATAACAGGTAAGCTTTTACAGGCAGCGCTTTCAAGACAAGATCTAATTGAGAAGGGCCAAAAGGATTTTAAAGATTTTTACCTATATATAGATGAATTTCAAAACTATACAACAGATTCTATTTCCGTTATTCTTTCTGAGGCTAGAAAATATAGATTAAACCTGATTCTCGCTCATCAATTTATTCAACAGTTGGATGAAAAGATAAGAGATTCTGTCTTTGGTAACGTTGGCTCAATGCTCGCCTTTCGTGTTGGTGCACCCGACACAGAGGTACTTTTAAAACAGTTTTCTCCTGAATTTAATGAGAAAGACCTCATTAGTATTGATAATTTGAATTGTTTTGGGAAAATTCTTATCGGAGGTCAGCCCTCTCGGCCTTTTAATATGAAAATATCATTTCCAGAATCGGGAAATAGTATTGTTCGAGAAAAATTAAAAGAACTTTCTCGTTTGACTTACGGTAGAGATGCTTCTGAGGTAGAGAATGAAGTTGTGAAAAGACTTAGGGGGTAAAAAGAATTAAGAATAAAGAAGCAAGAATTAAGAATTAAGATAAAAATCCCCTCCATCAGTCGTTGGAGGGATTTTTTATTTTTGTCTAAAAAACTAGAAAGATATCCACAGAAAATAGCCTTATTTTAAGCCATATAATCATTTTTTTGATTGACTTTGGTTGCTTAAACTGATAGGATGTATAAGCGATTGAGATGGTTGCATGTTTTGTTGGATAGTCGTGACTAGGACTATTTATCTGAAACCGCTAGAAAATCCTTAATTTTAGGCTTATTTTAGAAAAAACTCATAAAGCTAACCAGTGCTTGTGCACTCGCGACGCTAAAAAATCGTTATTTTACAAGCTTTTATTTACAAAGCCTCTTTTGGTGTTTATGTCCATTTCTGTATTTTTCAGTACAGCTACTCCCGCATATGCCTGGGGGCTAGGTGATATTTTAGGATTTTTTAGCAGTGCAAGTGCAGAGGTTAAGAAAGTTGCTTCTGAAGATAATTCCCAGACCGCTTCCCTCTTGAAACCTATGTCCGCAGTACTTTCATCTTCCGAAGGAGAGACTCCTATTGTAGAAGATTCTGCTCTGATTTCTGATTTGGGACCCATGGGAACGATTGCTGATGTGGAATACCTAACTCCAGCTAATAATAAAATTGAAGTCTATGTGGTTAAGGAGGGTGATGTCCTTGGTTCTATTGATACTCCTGGCTCCATTGCTTACATGTTTGGTGTTTCTCCGAAAACCATCATGTGGGCCAACAATATTCCAAACGAAAAATCTTTAAGGATTGGTCAAACTCTCATAATACTTCCGATTACAGGAGTTAAACACACAATTAAGCAGAGTGATACGATCAAGAGTATTGCGACAAAATATGGTGGCGATGTTGATGAAATTTTGAAATACAATGATTTAAATGCCAAAGATAAGTTGGTGATTGGAGAAACGATTATTGTTCCAAACGGAGATATTGTGATTGCACCAACCAAGTCTTCCTCTGTCTCAGCTGTCAAAACAATTAGTCGTCTTCCATCCTACCAGGGTTACTACATTAAACCAGCTGTTAATGTTAGAAATTCAAGAAAAACAGCTAATAATCCACAAGGTTTGCACGGAAACAATGGTGTGGACTTAGCACCTTATTCAAAAACTTCGGGAACTGAGCCAATTTTAGCTGCAGCTTCTGGAAAAGTAATTGTGGCCAGATCATCAGGATGGAATGGTGGGTATGGAAAGATGATTATTATTTCTCATTCAAACGGAACACAGACTTTATATGGTCACGCTTATAATATTTTGGTAAACGAAGGAGAATACGTTGAGCAAGGTCAAATAATTGGATTTATCGGTAATACGGGATTGTCCACCGGTCCGCATCTTCATTTTGAAGTTAGAGGAGCCAAGAATCCTATCTACTAAATAAATTTTTATAAAATTGCATAGTTATACACTGTGCAATTTTTGTTTTTATGTGATTGGATGTTATAATTAACATGAATAATTGTGTTAATTTTTTTTCTATGAAAAAAATATCTTTAGTTGTTGTGTTGTCGTTATTTTTGTTCTCTCTTTCCCTTTCGGTTAGGGCTGAGAGTAGTACAGAAGATCTTTCTCTTCTTCAAAAAATACTTGAACAGGCAAAGACTCTTCAGCAGAAATTAGTAGAAAGAGAGATTGCTCTTTCTGTTTATAAGATGAAGGTTGTTTCTCCAAATGGTGGCGAAACCATTAAGGCCGGTCAATATGTGGATCTTAAATGGGACACGACTGAATCTGGAGTTTCTAAAATAAACGTCTATCTCACCACCTCTGCTGACGATGGAAATAAAAAGGAACCAGGATACCTTATTGCTAAAGACTTACCAGTAACCGCACCATTTTATCACTGGCTAGTGCCAAATAATTTAGCTGGTCAGGGATATAAATTATTTATAAGAAATAACGGAAAGAATTATAGGCTGGGAGATTATAGTGACAGTACATTTACTATCTCTCCTCCGGAAGCGGGTGTCTCTTCTGTTAAATTAAATTCTCCTAAGGGTGGCGAAATGTATATCGCAGGTAGAACCTACAGTATCCACTGGAATATGCCAAAAGGAAGCGATCGGTATGTTTCGATCAGGCTTATAGATGGCGATTCGGATGCAAATAGTACAGATTATATTGATTCTGGTTTAGAAGAATATATTCCGGCTTCTCAGGGGTCTACTGAGTGGGTAATTCCAGAGTCAGTTCCTTCTGGTGATTATAAAATAAAAATAATTGGTCTTTCTAATCTTTCTTGTGGCGTATTGGAGTCATCAAATGTTTTTGTATCCGGTGTATTTAAGGTGGTACAAAATACCGATTTACCAAACAAGATAGTTCTTTTGTCTCCTCCTCCTGTTTCAGAAATACTTTCGGGAACTCCGCAGACTATTTCTTGGATTTCTCCTTATGATTCCGACAGGGTGGACATATTTTTAAGAGGTTTACCATCTGGTAGGAATTATTTAATAAAATACGGAGTTGATTCAGGACGTCCAATAGACGACAATAAGTTTGTTTGGACACCAAAGTCACCATATGACAAGGATGAAAAATTTACAATTTTAGTTTGTCGTTCAAGTGCCGGTAACTGTGCAGAGAGTCAGTCCCCATTCTCTATTGTTTCTGAAAAACAACCAGAGGAAATGACCCCATCTCCGATTATAGATATTGATAATCCTGATTACGATAGACTGAAGGATATTGTTGATAGTATTGATGCGATTGTATCAAGAGAAACGGCCACTTATTCTCCGATTGTACCGGAAGCTATCCCTTCTGTTTCGGTTACAGATTACGCATCTCCTAAGCAGAGTGGCTATCTACCGTATAATTTTGACAGAAGGATGTCTGTCGGTTTGGTGGATGATGATGGAGTAAGGGCTCTCCAGGAGGCTCTTACAAGAGAAGGGCTTTTTAATCATCCAATAACTGGTAGATTTTTTGGAATTACCGAAGCTGCGGTGAAGGCTTTTCAAATAAAATATGGTTTTGATCCAAGTGGTTCAACTGGCCCCGGAACACAGAGAAAACTAAATGAACTTTATTCCACTATTACCGTAGCTTCACCAGAGAATATTTCCCTGCCTATAATACCAGAAATTTCACCATTACCCACGGTGACCCCCGTAAGTCCATCTGTTGTTTACCCTATTCTACCAACAATACCCGATACTTTTTCAGAATTTCCTGTAGAGGGTCTTCCTGATTAATTTTAATTAAAAAACCGCCTCCTAAACAGGAGGCGGTTTTATGTTATTATAAATAAAGCATGAATATTAGAACAAATCGAACAATTTTTCTATTTGGATTGATATTAATAATATTATTTCCTTTTATCTATAAAATATCTTTTGAGAAATTAAAAATGGTGTCCTCTGTTTTTTTCGTTGATAGCACCACAACAGGAGAACTTAAAGAGAAATACAACGAAGATAAAAAAATAAAAATACTTTTAGTTCCAGGACATGATAGCGAATCGGGGGGGACCGTTTTTAAAAACATAAAAGAGTCTGAGCTAAATCTACGACTCTCCAGGGAGCTTTATTCATTTTTATCTTCAAACCCGAGGTTTGAAGTAGAATCATCGAGAGATGATTCTGGATACAATAAAAATATTACCGAGTATATGTCTATCAATAAGGCATCCATAGAAGATTTTATTAAAAGTAAAAAGAATGTGATGCAGGGTTTGCTGTCATCCGGCGACATTTCTATTGCGGAGGGTGTTATACACAATACTGCTCCGGAGGAAATAGCGAAGCGTCTTTATTCTATTAATAAATGGTCAAATGAAAACAATATAGACCTTGTTATTCACATACATTTCAATGACCATCCGGGAAGAAAAATAAATAAAGAAGGAAAATATTCAGGATTTTCTATATATACCCCTGAAAAACAATTTTCTAACGCAAAAGCCAGTAGAGAATTGGCTGATTATATTTTAAAAAATATCGACCACTTTTATTCCAAGAGTAATATGCCAAAGGAACGTCTTGGTGTAATAGAAGATCAAGAGCTCATTGCGTTAGGATCTTACAATACTTTAGATAGTATCGGATTACTTATTGAGTATGGATACATATACGAGCCTCAATTTACCGAGTCGAGTACTCGTAATCTTATTATTAAAGATATGGCTTATCAGACGTATTTGGGTATAACGGACTTTTTTGATAAGAAAGAATATTTGGGAGAATATTGGAAAAGTACCCTTTTGCCACACTCTTGGTCTGATATCGTAGAAAGCGGAGATAAGGGGCACGATATTTTGTCCTTACAGGTAGCACTCGTATTGGAGGGATTTTATCCTCCAAAAAAGTTTTTATCAGACGATTGCCCTGTTACCGGAATATATAAAAGATGTACAACCGAGGCTGTTAAGGAGTTTCAAAAAAGATATAAAATTACGACCACCGGCAGGGTTGGGCCGAAAACGATGGAAAAGTTAAATCAACTATATTCTAAAGTTACCTCAGACTAAAACTTATATAACTGGATGCCGTCTACAGGTGTCGATGTAAATTCTATCGACCAGAACGAGGAAAAAGCTGAGGCTTATGACGATATGTACTAATAGTACTTTGAGGAATAAATGAAGCTTTTGACGAAGTTGTACGCCAGTTATATAAGTTTTAGCTAGAAAACATCTTTTGGGCGATACTGAAGCGCCTCCAAAATATGATTCTCTTTTATATCATCACAACCCTCTAGGTCTGCTATTGTTCTGGCTAGTTTTATTACTCTGTGGTGTGCTCTAGCTGACATTTCTAACTTGGTTGCAAAAGAAACAAGCATATCTTGGCATTTATCTGTAAGCGGAGCGTACTTTTTCATCTCCTTAACACCCATTTCACTATTGGTTTTGATATTTGAGATAGAGTCTTTAAAACGTTCGGTTTGTATTCTTCTCGCTTTCTCAACTCTATTTTTTATATCCCCTGAACTTTCTGTCGTTGCATCATTTTTCTCACTAAGTTTTTTGTGATCTATTTGAGGTACGAGAACCCACATATCTATCCTATCCATTATCGGTCCGGAAATTTTTCTTTGATATTTGTTTATTGAGGACATATTACAGATACATTCCTTTTCTTTCAGTCCTTTGTTTCCGCACGGACACATATTCATTGCCGCTACAAGAATAAAACTTGCAGGGAAACGTATTGACCCCTTTGCTCTAGATATACTAACCACTCTGTCTTCAAGTGGTTGTCTTAGCGCTTCCAAAACTCTTTTTTCAAATTCAGGAAATTCATCAAGGAATAAAACTCCACGATGGGCTAATGTTATTTCTCCGGGCTTTGGATATGCTCCCCCGCCGACAAGAGATATGTATGAAGACGTGTGGTGGGGAGATCGAAAAGGAGGCGTTGTGATCATTTCTTCTTCGAGTGTGCCCGTGGCAGAGTGAATACCAGTAACTTCTATTATTTCTTCCGGTGACAGGGTGGGTAGAATTCCTGAGAATGCTTTGGCTAACATGGTTTTACCTGTTCCCGGTGGCCCAAAGAGGGTTATATTGTGCCCTCCTGCTGCCGCTATCTCTAGTCCCCTTTTTGCACTTTCTTGTCCCTTAACATCTCCGAAATCAACACCGGAAATTATTTTTGATATATTCTCAATTTCTGTTTTAGGAACAGCAATTATCGGATTCTTTTCTTCTCCTGAATTATTTAAATGTTTAAAAACTTGTAGTAAGTTTTTGCATGGATATATTTTTATTCCATCCACCAGTCCAGCTTCTCTGGCATTTTCTTCCGGTAAGTATAATTCTTTAAAACCGTCTCTTTTGGCTTTTTCTGCAATTATAAGAGCACCTTTAATTCCCCTTATTTTTCCATCGAGGGACAATTCTCCTAAAAATAGTTTCCCTTTCGGGTCGAAAGAGAGGTGTTCATAAGAGCGTAAATAACCAATAGCTATTCCCAAATCAAAAGCAGGACCCTCCTTCTTAAGATCTGCTGGAGCTAGTGCTACTATTACCGTCTTGCTTCCCATTCCATCTGGCTCAAGTCGTGAATTTTTAATTGCAGCGGTTATTCTGTCTTGGGACTCTTCGATGGCCTTGTCACCGAGGCCGACGATGGAAAAAGTTTTCATTCCCTTTGATACATCAACTTCAATATCTATGATATGAGGTTTAAGCCCAACTACTTGTGCACTATAAATTCTTGAGATCATTTAAGAACTCTACTCTTGCTCCCCTTCTTTAACAATATTGTAAAAACCCGCTTTTGTTTTAAAAAGAAAAATCCCCATTTTAAATGGGGATGAAGCCTAGAAAAATTTTTATTTTATGGTAGCCATCATGCTAAAAGCAATAACGAAGAGAAGGATACCTGTTAACGCTAAGTTAAATATTTCTTCAGAGCGGTCTATTGTTTTTTGGGTGACGATACATCTAACCTCGTCATCAACTGCTTCAAACGAAAGAAAAAATGATCGGCCCATGGTAATAAATGCCGATAAAAGTATCATGAACATAAATATCTCCAAGGATTCACTAAAGTTAATACACCCCATCAGAGAACAGATGAATGGGCTGACAAGGATGGCAAGAACAATAATCCCGATGAAAAAGGTTTTATTTGTCATGACAGCTCCTCCTTAGATTATAAATGAACAATATTAAATTTACTTTTATATTATATGCCCTATATATACATTTGTCAAGTTTGTCGTTATGGTTCAATAGCTTGGAAACACCTAGTATGCTAGAACGTTAACAATAAACTAAAGAATAAAACAATATGTATTCAGTTAATCCATATCTTCCTAAGCTAAGGCGAGATGTAGCATATATGGC
>Ga0209417_1000421_pt1 | contig 102805 bp, 82 predicted proteins | sample RifGroF2_FD_184002 | JGI IMG/M metagenome (GOLD analysis project Ga0209417, IMG submission 184002) | Groundwater microbial communities from Rifle, Colorado, USA - Groundwater F2 (SPAdes) (version 2) | ecosystem: Environmental > Aquatic > Deep subsurface > Groundwater | place: Rifle, Colorado... | reverse complement strand
AAATCACAGAAATAATAAAACTGCTAAAATTAATTGGCAGTTTACAAATGATCAGGCACGGATCAAACTTAAAAGACTTTATCCGTCAATTTCAAATTAACACAACACTAGCCATTTTATATGCCATTCTGAATTCAGGACAACTTTGAAATCCAGTCATTTACTAGTCATTTACTTCTTGTCATACCTGGTCATTAATTGGGAAGGCGGTATAGTCCGCTAAAAAAAATATTTCTGTCAAGTGGCTGTAAATCAATTCTAATTGCAAATGATCTACAATAGCGTTATTTTTCAGATTTGAATCTCCAAAAATAAGTCTATATTAGTTCCAATTTAAACGAATTTCCTACCCAATTTAGGGATTCGCATAAAGAAAAAAAACTTAAAACCGTACCTTTATGAAAAAGTGGCAATGCCTTCTAACCGCCTTGATAGTAATTACCATGGTGTCATGCAAAAAAACTGATGATTATTCTGGCAAACTTGGTGGTAGCACCGACCTCACTACTAATGCTGTTGGGTTCAAGTACACTGGATCTTTAAAAATCGGTAGTTCCAGTACTAGTACCGATGCCAAAGCAGAAGTAATTAAGAACGAAGGTGGGATTACGGAAATAAAGGCTTCAGGAACACTTCCTGCAAAAATAAAGAGTTTGATTACCTCATCGCCCTATGTTAATGCCAATGGTGTAGTCAATGTTACAGGAAAATTTGTTAACAGTACCGAAGGAGCTGCATATGTCAATGCCAGTGGGGATCAAGTCATACTGGTGAAATATGATGCCAAGGTTGGCGATCAATGGAGTTACACCACCAAAGGAGGGAAAGTGATTACGCGAAAGGTGACCGCAGTATCAACTGATGATGACTTTTTCTGGAGTGGCATGTTGATTAAGGCGATTACTGTAGAGCAGAACTTGCCTTATCCAGGTTTTACAAAGGCCGTCTATCGGGCAAACCACAAATTTGGAGTGGTTCACGTTGAGGTGTTTCTGGAAGACGGAACTTCAATGTCCATGAGTTTCTGAAAATAGCTTTATTATTGTGGGATTAAACTTGAAATTACCTTTTTTTTCTTTTCGGGCAAAGTATCCGGGGGTATTGCTGTTGCTCCTCGGAGCATTCGGCCTTTATCTGTTCAATTACCAGAATTACAAACCAGACTGGTTGCAACTGGATGTATTTACCGTGTATTCGAGCTACTTATCAACTAAAACATTTACATTTATCAAGAACAACCAGGGGGATGAGATTTCCACCTTGTTGTTCTTTTTTGGCGCATTCCTGATAATGGCTGCAGCAGAAAAAAATGAAAGACCGGTTCATCAGACAAACAGGATAAAGGCAATGGCAGGGGCGGCCATTTCATCAATAGTTGTTTTTCTTTTTGGATATCTTTCATTGCATGGACTGGGTATCACTTATGCAGCATTAATGTTACCCTACCTGATTCCTGTATTTTATCTGGCCGGGTTTTGCATTCTTAACAAAACAGGCAAATAATGCGAGATTTAGTGCAATTCATAAGGGAGTTCACTGTCTGGCTCCACCACCCACTGTTCGAATACGGATTGTTTTATATTGACCTGTGGTCTTTGGTGCATTTATGGAGTGGAATGATTTTGTTTATTGGGCTCTCGGTGCTCAGGTGGGAAAAAAGGTGGGGCTGGCTTGCATTCTTTCTGATTGCCTTCGAGTTGGTTGAAGCTACCATTTTCATTTCCATCATGAAAATGTTCCGTCCGGAGAAACTTCCCGATTGTTTTACTGATATTTTAATTGGAATGGCAGGAGGTTACCTTGTTTATATCCTGTTTGAAAAATGGAAGATAACAAATAACTATTCCAAACTATTTCTTTTCTGGTTCACAGCAGGTACTGTTTCCTTTCTGTGGACAGGCAATTATGGATATATATTCTACAATCCAATCTTCAACACTTCGGGATTTAACTGGTGGGTTTTCCTCTGTTGGATGGCGGTTGGAACAATAATGCTATATTTCTATGATAAAATGAAGATATCGAATTATAATACGCTTAAATCCTTTGCCTTAACCTGGATCACGTATTTAGCACCAATGCTGATTCTAATCTTTAGCACTTCCAAACTGCTCATTGCCACAGAAGCATCACAGGTAAATTATAGTAATTTAATAAGATCCCTTCCGGCTGACGCAACAAAGACTTTCTTTTACCTGACCTCACCATTTTTCTTTATTGGTCTGTATCAATTACTGAATTCGCTTTTCAGAAGGTATTTCTTGAAATACAACATATATGAACATGAGTAGGTGGTTAGTGATACTATTTATAGGGATATGCACTCCAATTGTTCTATTTAATGCTGATAAGCTGTATGGCAAGATTGAAGGAGCCAATGTGGAAAAGAAAATAGTTCGTGTTGAAGTTGGGGATATTATTTTCAGAACTAATTCATACCTACTTTCGGGTGGCAAATACTATTATAAAAGCGGAATGCCCGGACATTTAGCCATTGCTATTTCAGAAGGAGAATTCACCGACACCGATGAAAAACTTGGTGATATTGACGTTGCTGAATCAGCATTAATTAATAGAAATAAAGTCAAATTTCAGTCTGAGGTTGCCATAAATAAAGCATTTGAAAACTTCAGTAAAATAAGGGGCAAGAGGTTTTTACTTAAAATGCATCTCAACGGCGAACAAAAGAAGAGATTGATAGAACTCACAAGCAAGCAAATTGGAAGGCCATACAGGATTTTAGCGCCTAAAAATAGTCAGTCTACATTTAATTGCGCAACATTTGCCCGATGGACCATTCTTGAAGTCACCGGATTCGATTTGGATGCAGATGGTGGGAACATTGTGTTTCCAAATGACATTTTGAAGAGCTCCCGGTTCGACAACCCTGGAGACAGAATAAGGTTTTAGTAAAAGGCTCAATGAACTCTGAATGATAATTCTCTCCGTGAACTGAGTCTGAATATTGTTTCTTCTCTTAAGCCGTTTTCCGGTACCGCCACACAGCCAGACTCAAAAAGGTAAAACCCAGAATACACAGAGCAACAAACTCATGAATCAGATCACTGAAACCTGAACCTTTTAAAATGACCATACGCATAATTCGCATAAAATGATAGATCGGATTGGCCTGATCAATCAGTTGTGCCCACTTAGGCATACTTTCAACCGGAGTGAAAATTCCGCTCATCAATATAAAAACCATCATAAAAAAGAAAGTAACAAACATCACCTGTTGCTGTGTATTGGCCAGGGTCGAAACAAATAATCCCAATCCGAGAATTCCCAAAAGATAAAGAACACCGAATCCGAAGACCAACCACAAACTGCCAACAATTGGCAGGTGGAAAACTAGCCGTGCAATCAATAAACCGAAGGCAAGGTCGAAAAGAGCTATAACCACAAATGGAATCAGTTTTCCAACCAGAAAATGGATTTTACGAATGGGCGTAACATTTAGCTGTTCGATAGTTCCCTGTTCTTTTTCTTTCACCAAACTCATTCCTGAAAGAAACAATCCAATGAGTGTAACCAGGAGCGAAAGAACGCCGGGAGCCATGTACCATTTGTAATCAAGCTCTGAATTATACCAAAACCGGGAAACGGTGTTGATTTGATAAGGCGCTTTAAACTCTGGCAGACCTTTCCATTCGGCAATGATGTTTTTATTGAAATCGCGAATTACCGATGCGGCATAGGAATAGCCCAGTTGAGCCGCTGAGCCGTCAATGGCATTAACGAGCAATTGCAGACTGGCTTTGTCATCGCGAATCAAATCGCGCTCGAAACCTGGAGGAATGACCAATACCATGTCGTCGGCATTTCGCAAAAGTTCATTTTCTCCATCTTCCGGATTAAAGGAAGCATTATTAATCGTGAAAAACGGTGATGCTTCCAGTTTGGAGGCCAGTTCACGCGAGGTGGATGACATGTCTTTATCGACCAAAAAAATATTGACGTTTTTTAAGTCGTAGGTGGCCGCAAAAACCAGCACAAGCATTTGCATGATGCAATATTTTACAATCATCCGCAGCATAACTTTGTTGCGTTTGACCTGAATGAACTCTTTTTGTATGACGTAAAATATTGTTCTCATCTTTATTATTTACCATTTTAAAATTTACTATCTACTATTTCCTGCGGAAAAGAGTATTTAAATCGTAAATAGTCAATTGTCTAATCGTCAATCTTAAATTACTCTAATCTGATTTTAAAATTCTTAATACTCAACGCGATAAACACAAAGGTCATAAACATCAGTATTAGTGTTTCCTTCCATACGAATAGAATCCCGGTTCCTTTGAGCATGATATTCCGGATGATTACAATAAACCATCGTGGAGGCATGACGTTGCTTAGTATCTGCAAAGGCCACGGCATGTTTTTAATCGGGAAAATAAAGCCCGACAGCAAAATAGTTGGTAACATCAGCGCCAGAACCGAAATGAACATGGCTACCATTTGGTTGGGTGCAACGGTCGAAATCAGGATGCCCAAACTCAATGCCATCAGGATAAACAGAAAACTTTCGGCCATTAGGAAGATGAAACTGCCTTTAATCGGAACTCCAAATACGAACACGCCGAGGAGTATAATTGTCAGTGTATTGATGAACGACAGCAATAAATACGGTGTAACTTTTCCTAGTATAATCTGAATCGGCTTAAGCGGCGAGGCCAAAAGTACTTCCATAGTACCCAGTTCTTTTTCGCGACTGATGGAAATGGAAGTCATCATGGCCGAAATCAGCATCAGGATCATTGCCATAATTCCGGGCACAAACATGTAAACGCTTTTCAGGCCTTCGTTGTAAAGCATCCTGACTTCGGTATTGATTTGGTTGGGCAACTGAATATTCTGAAGTTTTTCTTTTTTTACGTAGTCGTTTATAATTCCTGAAGCATAATTAGTCAGGATTCGTGCGGTATTTGGGTCTGAAGCATCTGCCAGTAACTGAACATCGGCTTTGCCATCGCGTTCCAGACTTTTCTCAAATTCGGGTCCGAAAGTGACTATCATTTTTACTTTCCCTTTCCGGAAAACGTCTTCCACATCGTCGCCGGCCTGCAATTCTTCTCCCAGCAAAAAATATCCTGAAGACAACAGCTTCGAGGTAATTTCACGGGTGGTGTTGTCGTGCGACTGATCGAGAATTCCAATTTTCGAATCCTGAAGATCGTTATTGATCACTTTTCCAAAGAGTAAAAGCTGTACAATGGGCAAAAGAAATATAATGACCATTGTTCGTGGATCACGAAAAATGTGTAAAAATTCTTTCCGGAGAAAACCTATAAATTGTTTCATATAGAAGCCCCCTAAATCCCCCGAAGGGGGAGTTTTTGTTGGTGCATATTGAAAATTTGTGTACTCATTTTTGCAAAACTTTAGAGTTGCATTTTTTAAGCCCTCCCTTGTGGGGAGGGTTTGGGTGGGGCTTCTGTATTTCGTGCAATCTTCAGAAAAACCTCGTCCATATTTTTGGCAGCGTATTGTTTTTTCAGATTTTCGGGTGTATCGAGCGCTTCAATCCGGCCTTCGTTCATGATTGAAACCCTGTTGCAATATTCGGCTTCATCCATGTAATGAGTGGTTACGAAAACAGTAATTCCACGGTCTGACGCTTCGTAAATCAAGTCCCAGAATTTACGCCGGGTAATCGGATCGACCCCACCAGTTGGTTCGTCCAGAAACACAATTTTCGGATCATGAAATATAGCTACCGAAAAGGCAAGTTTCTGCTTCCATCCCAGCGGCAATGAGCCAATCAGGGCATCTTTCGACGATTCAACTCCAAGGTCCCTGAGCAAAATATCTTGTTTTGCTTTTCGGTCTTTGGGCGAAATACCATAAATTCCGGAAAAAAAACGAATATTTTCGGCAATAGTCAAGTCTTCGTATAAGGAGAATTTCTGGCTCATATAGCCGATGTTTCGTTTTACTTTTTCCGTTTCCTTATAGATATCATAACCTGCAACTTTTACCTCACCTGAAGTAGGAGAGGAGAGGCCGCAAAGAATCCTCATTGCGGTGGTTTTTCCGGCGCCATTTGCTCCCAGAAACCCAAATATTTCGCCCTGATACACATCAAAATTCAGATGATCGTTTGCCACGAACGAACCGAATTTCTTAACCAGATTGCGTACTTCAATAACTTTTTCCATTTTCTAATTAGTGATCAGTCGCAGTGTTCAGTCGCAAATACTGCATTGTTCAAAGTGATCCTTTTATTCCTGTTCATTTTTGCATCCATATTTTTCAGGATGGAGCATCATGTAATTAAGCAGTTTGCCAATCTCGATTGCTTCATGAGTCATTTTTTCATGTTTTTCCTTTGACAGGTAATCACAGGCAATTGAAAAATCAAGCCAAACAATCGTTTCGCTATTCTCTGCATCTGAATCTGTTAGTTTGCTTATGAAGTGTCTTACATACAGTCGTTTCCTATATGATTCCGCAATGTTTGCACAAACTGATCTTGACGATCTCCTAATCTGATCAGTCAATGAATATTTTTTCTCTTTTGGAAAACTTTTTGAAATTTCATAAACTTCCATCGCGAGCGTGAAGGCTTTTTTGTAAACAATTAATTCTTTGAAATCCATATCTATTGATTTTACTGATTACTGTATAGTGTTTTATACTGAACACTGCGACTGAACACTGATCACTGTTCGCGAAGCAACTCCATAAACACATCCTCAATCGTTGGCGCTATATCTAAAACCTCCAGTCCGGTATGACCTTTCTTCAGGAGATAGTTTTCGAATTCGGTAGCTTCCACTTCATCATCTTTTCCGGTCACATGCAGGTATTGACCAAACGCAAATGCCGAATCAGTTTTTTCATACGACCTCAAATCCTGAATCAAACGGTGCATGTCGTTCGATTTGACGGCATACAATTTCCGGTTATAATTTTCGACCAGTTTTGCGGGAGTGTCAATATCCAGTATTTTACCTTTTTGCATCAGCGCCACCCGGTTACAAAGTATTGCTTCGTCCATGTAAGGTGTTGATACCAAAATAGTAATTCCTTTTTGCTGAAGTTTTTTCAGCATTTCCCAAAATTCTTTGCGCGAAACAGCATCAACGCCAGTGGTTGGTTCATCCAGAATCAGGATTTCAGGTTTATGAATCAGGGCGCATGACAAAGCCAGTTTTTGCTTCATCCCTCCTGAAAGTTTTCCGGCCAAACGTTTTTTAAACGGCTCAATCTGAATGTAGATGTCCCTGATCAGTTCGTAATTTTCGGCCACAGTAGTTTTAAAGACAGTCGCAAAAAAGTTCAGATTTTCTTCTACCGTCAGATCCTGATATAATGAAAAACGGCCAGGCATATAACCAACCATATTTCTGATTTTTTTATAGTCTTTGATGACATCGAACCCACCCATGCTTGCCTTGCCTTCGTCCTGAATGAGCAAAGTCATCAGGATGCGCATCAGGGTTGTTTTGCCTGCTCCATCCGGACCGATCAGTCCAAACAGTTCGCCTTTTTTTACTTCAAGCGAAATGTCCCGAACAGCCTGAACCTCACCGTATGATTTGTTTATGTTTTGAATGCTGATAGAAACTTCCCCAAAAGCCTCCCCCAACCCCCTCCGAAGGAGGGGGCTTTCGGAACCGGGTTGCGTTGATTTATTTTTTGAATTTGTATTCATAGTTAAATGAGTAAATATTCAGAACATTCACGGCCTAACTCCCTTCCCTTTAGGGGAATGGCTGGGGATGGGGCCTTTTATCCCTCCCCCTCGGGGAGGTTAGGAGGGGCCGAAAACCACTTCTCCTGGCATCCCGATTTTTAGTCGCCCATCGTTAGGAACCACAATTTTTACCGCATACATCAGTTTTACCCGTTCTTCTTTGGTCTGGATGATTTTGGGCGTGAACTCTGATTCCGACGAAATCCAACTGATTTTTCCGTTGATTGTTTGCATTTCTTTAGCTCCGGAGTCAATCAGTACTTTGACCTCATTTCCTAATTTTGCACTCGATAATTGCGCGCCTGAAACATAAACTTTCAGTTCAAGATTGGTCAGATCAGCCATTTTAAGAACGGGTTTTCCCGGCGTTGCCAGTTCTCCATTTTCCAGATAAGTTTCAAGAACAGTTCCTTTGATTGGACTTTTTATCTGGCACTTGGTTAGTTGTTCGTTGAACAGATCGAGTTGCCGTTTAACCACCTCCATTTCGCTGGCAATTAGCTGAAACTGTGTGTTTGTTGCCGAAACCTGTTTATCCAGTACATTTAGTTGTCCGTTAATATCATCCATTTGCTGCTGCGTCGCAGCCTTGTCGGCAAACATTTTGGCAATGCGTTGCTGGGTAGTTTGAACGTTTTTCTTTTGCTCTTTCAATACATTAATTTGAGCAGTCACATTTTGCTTTTTTGTTTCGCTGGCCACCAACTGAGCTTCAGTTTGCAATTTCTTCAGGATAATTTCGGTGGTATCGATCTGGGCAATCAAGCTACCAGTTTCAAGCTGATCGCCTTGCTTCGCTTCCATTGAAAGTAATTTGCCGGCAGTTTCCGAAGAAACAATGGTTTCAACAGCCTCAAAGTTTCCAAAGGCATCCGATTTTTTCTCGCCATTTTTGCAGGCTCCGAGCGCCAGAAAAACTAATGCAATAATTTGTAGTTTTTTCATATTTTATGGTGTTTCCAATTTATAATTCATCATTTATAACTCATAATTCTATTGGTTTCCTCTGATGTTACCCAACTTAATCCCCGCTTCTTTGAGCTGAATTTTATGTGTTTCGAGCATCAGTTTTGCGGTTGTTTCGGCATTTAAATCCTGAATGTAATCAGCCGTGGTAATGGCTCCGTTTTCAAGTTTCGACGCCGAGGTTTTGGTAATCCGTTCACGAACTTGAATTAATTCCTGATCGCTTTTAAGGAGTTGAGTGAGCTGGTCAATTTGTTTGTTTTGCTGATCGGTGGCCAGATCAATGTTGCGGACAAATGATTCCTGTTTGGTTTGAACAATATCCTGCTGAAGTTTCATAACTTGCCGCTGACGTGAAGTGTTTTTCCAGTCCAGCACATTCCAGTTGAAGCCTAAACCAACCAGATAATAGGTGTCGAATTTATTATTCAACATATTCAGTCCGGGTTTTCCATATCCAGCCTGCCCAAATCCGAAAAGTTTTGGATTACGTTGCTTTTTCAATATTTCAGAATTCGCGATTAACAAATCATTTTGTTTGGCGAAAAGGTCCAGTTCGGGGCGCATCAGTGGTTTGTCCAGCAAAATTGGTTCTGCAGTCAAAGCAAGGTTTTGCATCTGATTACTTTCTTTACCAGTCAGAATAGCCAATGCTGACAATACTGTTTCCCGATTACTCTTTAATTCAAGTACCAATTGATCGGTTTTAATCTGTTCGGCCAACAGCTGATCGAGTTCAGAGCCAAGGACCATCCCATTTTTAACTGCAGATTCCACAATTTTCTGCCGTTCGCCAAGAGTTTCAGTTTTCTTTTCCAGAATTTTCAGGTTTTCTTGAATCAGGAAAGAAGTGAAATAGAACTGATTGACTTTTTCTTTTACCTGGTACAATTCAACTTCAATCTGAGACTGATTGCCAGCTTTTTCGGTTTCGTTGATCAATTCTTTAGCCTTGCTCAATCCTCCATCCCAGATAGTTTGCTTCAGGTCGAGGTAAAATTTGTACTGGTCTTTATCAACTGTTGGAATATTTACGCCCGGCATTGAAAGTGCGATTTTGGTCACATCCGATTGGTAGGTAGCTTGTCCATTCAAGGTAACCTGTGGCAAAAAGGAGGTCGAATTGTTCTCATTCTTTAGTTCAAGAATCTGGTGGTAAATGCCTGATTGTTTCAGAACCGGGTGGTTTTCGCGCGCCCAGGTTTGACATTGTTCCAAAGTCACCTCTTCCTGGGCCATCAGCTGATGAACAGGGAAAAGCAAAACGATGAACAGGAGTTTAATTGTTTTCATCTTTCTGTAATTTAGAAGCCCCCTCCAAACCTACCCCAAAAAGGGGAGGCTTAAAAAAAGCAAGTTCTGAATTTGCTATTATAATTCTCTTTTTCTATGTGATCTATGTGTCTATGTGGTTATTATTGACTAAGATTGCTCTGATTACGAACTGTTTAATGACATCGGCTCGTTCTGCATAAAAGGCTTCGAGTGCAACAGGATCGTCCCGAAACATCACAAAGCTCAGGATAGGCCGTGCAGCAAATGGAAAAATGCACATGGAAATGATATTTGCAGTTAAATGTTGTGGTTTCATCCTGATTATTTCTCCACGATCCATAGCTTCCTGGATCTGATCAAATACAATTTGTGGATTCAATCCGAATTTGACTACCAGTTTGAATAATCCGGAAGGATCACGGTTGAGCTCTTTCATCACAAAGCCTGGAATAAACGGATGTTTGATTAATAGATCAATGTAGGCATCAATCACTAGTTCTATTTTAGTTACAATTACTGAATCTGACTGAATAATACCCATTATTTTAGGAAATGCCATTTTAATTATTCCAGCGAAGATTGATTCGAACAAACGTTCTTTCGATCTGAAATAGTAGTGCAGTAGCGCTTTGTTTATTCCGGCTTCATCGGCAATTTCCTGCATCCGTGCGCCTTCCATTCCTTTGGCAACAAAAACGTTTTTGGCTGCTTCCAGTATTTTTTCTTCAGTAGTATCTTTTTTTGCTTCCATTTGACTTTTAGGTTTAACTAAGTGGTTAAATCATGTGGTCAAAAGTAAAACCTGAAAATGTATTTACCAAACGTTTTAACCAAAAAATTTAACCAGATGGTTAAATAAATGGCAAATAATTGATATTTAGAAATTTATGTTTGGAAAATTGACTAAGGAAACAAAAAAAACAAAAAAAAAGATGCGTGATCGATAGGACAACTTGGAGAATAGTTGATTTCTCAGATTATTTATTGGCCCAAAGTTGTTTTTTTGCGAAAAATCGTAATTTTGATTAATTGTTGCTGAATGACAAATTCAAATTGTGTGATCAGTTAAAAGTGTTCAGAACCAGATTAATAACCTTTAAAATTGTTTGTTATGGGCAAAAGTTTAGATGCAAAAAAAGAAGCGAAAAAGGAACCAACTAAAACTTTAAAGGAAAAAAGATTAGAGAAAAAAGCAAAAAAAGACAAGAAATAGTGTCTGTACTGCTTCGTATTTTCTTTTTTATTTCAGCAAAGAGCCGGATTTTAGTCCAGCTCTTTGTTTTTTTTGTGGCAATATCAACGTGGAATTTTTCAGAAATATTATTTATCTTTCAACACAGAAACAAACCAATTTATAACCAAATATACCACCAGAAATTATGAAAAGATTTTCAGGAAAATTGATGTTTTTTGCATTCTCCTTGCTATTCGTAGCTGCCTGTACTCCGAATAAACCAAAGAATGAAGGATGGATTCAATTGTTTAACGGCAAAGATTTAAACGATTGGAATATCAAGATTACAGGGTTCCCGTTGAATGAAAATTTCAATAACACGTTCCAGGTCGAGGATAGTTTGTTGAAAGTGAGGTACGATAAGTACGAGAAATTTGACGGTCATTTTGGCCATATCTTTTATAAAAACCCTTATTCGCATTATAAAATTCGTGTTGAATACCGCTTTGTAGGAGAACAGTGTCCTGAAGGTGCAGGGTGGGCACTTCGAAATAGCGGAATCATGGTTCACGGACAAAGCGCTGAAAGTATGGAACTGAATCAGGATTTTCCTGTCTCTATTGAAGTTCAGCTGTTGGGAGGAAACGGCACTGATCCGCGTACTACGCTCAATGTATGTACTCCGGGAACCAATATTGTAATGAACGATTCACTTTGGACGCAGCATTGTACCAATTCAACATCTAAAACCTATCACGGCGACCAATGGGTAACTGTTGAAGTTGAAGTTCAGGGCGATTCAATCATTCGGCACCTGATCGATGGACAAACAGTGATGGAATATACCAAACCGCAATTAGACGACCGCGATCCCAACTTTCAAAAATTGCTTCCTTCTGATAAAAATATCATGCTAACAAAGGGCACTATTTCATTGCAGGCGGAAAGTCATCCGATCGATTTCCGTAAGGTTGAATTGCTCAATCTGGGAGAATAAAGAAGCCCCTCTCCCTGCCTGCGGAAGGCAGGCAACCTCTCCCTGATCGGGGAGAGGCTTGGCGCAGAGAAGATTATAAAGGATTGATAAAAAAGTAAAGTCAACCAAGAATATTTTAAAGATTAAAGTATATTTTTGATGGTGACAATTTTTTTAAGCCCCCTCTTTTTGGAGGGGGTTTGGGGGAGGCTATATGGAACGATATTTTTGGTCGAAGGGGATACTTAAGAATCAACTTGAAATCATACATGGTTCCGAACAGATTGGTTCCATTGTGTGGGAAAGCCTGGTTGGATCCAAAGCTCATGGCATGATAAAAGGCCGGCGGTTTATCCTGAACCGTGAATTTTTTCTTTCCAAACTCGAAATTTACGATGCCAATAATCAGGCGCTTTTAGGAACCATCATGATCAATCTTTTCAACCCGAAAAGTGAAATTATTATCAATGGTAAGCGTTTCGAGCTGGAAGTAAAGAATTTCTGGCAGTCGCGATGGAGCTGGAAATTTAACGGCGATGAATTAATTACCTATCAGAGTAACGAGTTTTTATCGAAAGATAAAGGAACCATAGAAGTGTTTACGGCCTGTACCGAAGAAATAGAAATCTTACTTTTGCTAGGGCTTTTTGTTCGAAATCAGTTTGTTCTGTTTATGCTTATGATTTTAATATTACTTCTGATTGTGATTCTTTGATCCTCTTTCCTTTATTATAGATATCACTTTATACGAATCATGAATTTATAAAGTCAGTATGTTTGGGCAACCCTGAAACGAGTATGTTGTAAAAACAAAAATCGAAGAAAGAATTGGTTCTATAACATCTGGTGTGGGGAAGAATTTTTACTGACTATAAAGTAAATTTCAAACGGGGAAGTTCTTTGCTAAGAAAAACCTTATTTTATTTAAAAAACCTTAGTAGTAAGCATAATTCCACTTTTTTTTGACCTTATTTAGTTATCTGTAAATCAATAAGATAATAAGGTAAGTTTCTCGCTCAGATCATAATTCTACTAAAGTTTCCTTGATAAATAAGGTTTTAAAGAAATGAACATTCCTGTACCCAATACTTAAAAGGTTACTCCGGACCAAATTAAAATACCCGGAGTATTCGTTATAGAACCACAAAATTTCACACACGAGTTCCATTCAGCCTTAAAAAACAAATTATTCACGGAGGTATTAGTTTAAATAATAGATTAAATTTGCGCGACAAAAATTACTGACAAAGTCAAAATATTTTCAAACAGATACTTCAATAAGGAGATAAACGATGAAACGAGATAAAATAGTAATTGGCATTTCACAGGGTGACATAAATGGCATTGGTTACGAAGTAATCATAAAAACCCTAATGGAACCACGTATTCTGGAAATGTGTACACCAATTGTTTATGGTTCGCCCAAAGTTGCCGCCTACCATAAAAAAGCGCTCAATATTGAATCGTTCAACTTTAATCATATTCGCACTGCTAACGAAGCTGATTCCCGCAAAGCCAACATTATCAATTGCATCGACGACAATATTCGTGTTGAATTGGGGAAATCGAGCGAAATGGCTGGTGAAGCCTCTTACATGGCTCTTGAAAAAGCAGTGGAGGACTTGAGAAATGGCGAAATTGATGCCTTGATTACAGCTCCGATCAATAAAGACAATATTCAGTCTGAGAAATTTAGTTTTCCGGGTCATACCGAATATTTGGCTGAGCAATTTAAAACCCGCGATTTTGTGATGCTGATGGTAAGTGAATCAATGAAAATAGGTGTAGTTGTAGGCCATACTCCACTTTCAGAAGTTCCTTCAAAAATAACTAAAGGCGCTATCCTGAATAAATTACGCATCATCAATCAATGTCTCGAAAAAGATTTTTTTGTAAAACGCCCCCGGATAGCGGTGTTGGGTTTGAATCCACATGCCGGAGACAATGGGTTGCTTGGGAAAGAGGAAAATGAAATTATCATTCCGGCTATACAACGTGCTAAAGACGAAGGAATTATAGCCATCGGACCTTATCCTGCCGATGGATTTTTCGGCTCAGGCGATTTTGCGAAATTTGACGCCATTCTGGCCATGTACCACGATCAGGGACTTATCCCTTTTAAAATGGCTTCATTCCACCGGGGTGTCAATTACACTGCAGGGCTTCCAATTATTCGGACGTCACCGGCACATGGTACCGCTTTCGACATCGCCGGCGAAGATAAAGCTTCACCAGATTCATTCCGTGAAGCCTTATACCTGGCCATTGATATTCATAAAAATCGTGCCTTGTATAAAGAGATCACCAAAAATCCGTTGAAGAAATACGAAATCAATCAGGGACAAGTTGACGAATCGATTGATTTTGAAGCTATCGACGAAGAAATTTAATACTTTTTCAATTTATGTTTGAGTATATTAAAGGTGCTGTAGCTTCGCTGAAACCATCTCATATTATTCTGGAGGCCAATTCGGTTGGCTACTTCATTACTATTTCCCTCAATACGTATACTCAGTTACACGGAAAAGAAACCGTAAAACTGTTTCTTCATCAGGTGATTAGGGAAGATGCTCACTTGTTTTATGGTTTTGCCACCGAAAGCGAGCGCGAACTTTTCAGGATGCTCATTTCAGTTAATGGCATCGGATCAAATACGGCGATTATGATGTTTTCGTCTCTTTCTCCGGACGAAATCAGTCAGGCAATTTTAAATGAGAACGTGGTTCTTTTGAAAAGTATTAAAGGCATCGGAATAAAAACTGCACAGCGGGTCATTATCGATTTAAAAGATAAAGTAGGAAAGTCTCCTGCAAGTGAACAAATTGTGGCTTCGGCAGACAATACATTGCGAAATGAAGCGTTATCTGCTTTAGTAATGCTGGGATTTGCGAAGAAGCCGGCCGAAAAAGAATTGGATAAAATTCTGGCCGCTCAACCAAATCTTTCAGTTGAAAGTGTGATCAAACTAGCGCTGAAAAGCCTTTAATCAGAAAAAGATTTGGAATTGAAAAAGTACGGCCGAAACATACTTCTACTTCTTATTGTGTCTTTTTTTTATGCTTTCGGGGGCAGTCCCTCCGAATCAAGAACTACACTCAGAAATTATGATGAGCTGACTATTTTGCCAATTCCTGAGGATACGGTTAAAATTGATACCACCGGGGTCCTACCTTACAATTTCAAAGACGAACCCGAATTTACCTATCCCGATAAAAAAGATAGTTCCGGGTTATTCCTGAAACGACCTTCAAATATCCGTACAGAAATTGAATATGACCCGGTTACCGGCGAATATAATTTTGTGGATAAAATTGGTGATTTTAATTACAGATTGCCAAGAACGATGTCGAAAAAGGAATTTCAGAAGTATGATTTTGAACGATCGGTACAGGATTACTGGCGAAGTCAGGCTAAAATTAAGGGCATTGAACAAAAGGGTGGCCTTATTCCCAAACTGACTATCGGCGGCGAAACATTCAATAAAATATTTGGAAGCAATACCATCGACATCCGTCCGCAGGGATATGTGGAAGTTAGTTTTGGTTACCAGATGAATGAAACAGCAAATCCGACTATTCCGGAGCGTTTGCGTAAAGTGCCAACCTTCGATTTCGACCAGAAAATTCAGATGAACGTGATGGGCAAGATTGGCGACCGGATGGAAATGCGCGTCAATTACAATACCGAAGCCACGTTCGATTACGAAAATAAAATGAACCTCGGCTACACCGGTGACGAAGATCAGATTATCAAGAAGATTGAAGCCGGTAATGTTTCTCTTCCGCTGAATGGATCTTTAATTACCGGAGGTTCGAACCTTTTTGGGGTGAAAACCGAAATGCAGTTCGGAAAACTGAACTTGACGACCATTTTTTCGCAACACAAAGGCGAAACTCAGGTGGTGGAGTCGGAAGGTGGAGCACAGAAAAAGACTTTTGAAATTGCGGCTTCCGATTACGATGCGAACCGTCACTTTTTCCTTGCCCAGTATTTTCGTGACCAGTATAACGAAGCGCTTCAAAATCTTCCCATTGTTAGCTCATCCATCACCATCAATAAAATTGAAGTTTGGGTAACCAATAAATCAAGCAATTTTAAGGAAGCCCGTAATATTCTGGCATTTATGGATTTGGGCGAACACGACCCGAATATCTACAATAAAATAGGCGCTTTTCAGGAAAATTCAGGATTACAGTATCCCGAAAGCATTTTCCCGTTCAACGAAGCTAACGGTTTGTACAGCGAGATCGTGGGCACCTACATCGGAATCAGACAATCGGATAACATCAACAAAACCCTTTCCCCACTTTCAGCATTCAATTTTTCAGGAGGAAAAGATTATGAAAAGATTGAGCAAGCCCGCTTATTGAGTGAATCGGAATATACGGTCAATCTGAATCTTGGGTATATTTCGTTGCGATCGGCCCTGAACTCGGATGAAATTCTGGCAGTCGCCTTCAATTACACCGCCAATGGAAAGACCTATCAGGTAGGGGAATTCGCCTCAACCGATGGTATTGATGCCCCAAATACCCTGGTTCTGAAGTTGCTGAAAGGAACCAATCTTTCGCCAAAGATCCCGACCTGGAAACTGATGATGAAGAATATTTATGATCTGAATGCCTATCAGTTAACCAAGGAAGAATTTGTTCTGGACATTATGTATCAGAACGATGAAACAGGTACCTATATCAATTATTTGCCGCAGGGACGCTTGGATGGCCATATTTTGCTGAACGTGATGAACCTCGACAAACTGAATTCTCAGCTAGACCTGATGAAAGACGGAGTTTTCGACTTTGTTGAAGGCATTACCGTCAGTTCTTCTTCAGGAAGAATCATTTTCCCGGTTATTGAACCTTTTGGTAAAAATCTGGCTGATTCCATTGGAGATCCTTCACTGATTAATAAGTTCGTTTACAGTACGCTTTACGATTCAACCCGGACGGTTGCCGAACAGGATGCCGAACACAACAAATTCAAACTGAAGGGTTCCTACAAAGGTTCTTCGAGTTCCGAAATTCAGGTAAATTCACAAAATCTGGCCAAAGGTTCAGTTAAAGTTTCTGCTGGAGGCCGTACTTTGACCGAAAACATTGATTATACCGTCGATTACACTTCAGGAATTGTAAAAATTATTAATTCAGGCTTACTCGAATCGGGAACTCCGCTTCAGGTTTCTACTGAAAGTCAGGACCTGTTTAGTATGCAGCGAAAAACCATGATCGGCGCTCATGCAAATTATGCCTTCAGCGATCGGTTTAACCTGGGAGCAACAGTTTTGCATATGCAGGAAAGGCCTTTGACTCAAAAGGTGAATTATGGCGACGATCCTATTTCCAACACCATGTTTGGTTTGGATCTTTCATATTCCAATGAATCGCAGTTCTTAACAACGTTGATTGACAAACTGCCATTTTATTCAACTAAGGAAAAATCATCCATTTCGTTCGATGGCGAATTTGCCCAGTTGGTACCGGGACATTCGAAGGTGATCAAGAAAAGCGGGACGGCCTACATCGACGATTTTGAAGCGACCAAAACATCCATTGATCTGAAATCACGTTCCGCATGGGTCTTGGCTAGTACGCCTCAAAAACAGAGTATTTTTCCTGAAGCCGAAACCAACGGTGAGTTTGATTACGGTTTTAACCGTGCAAAACTGGCCTGGTATGTGATCGATCCATTGTTTTTAAGAAGTAATCCCACTACTCCGGATCATATTAAAAATGATAAGGACCTTCAGGCAAATCATTTGGTGCGCGAAATATATGAAAGTGAAATATTTCCTGACCGCGAAACACCGGTAGGTTTACCCACCAATATTCCTGTTCTCGATTTGGCCTTTTATCCGAATGAACGAGGTCCATATAACTTTGACACCAAAGTTAATCCAGACGGAACACTGCGTAATCCTGAAACGCGCTGGGGCGGGATGATGCGAAAAATTGAAACCAGTGATTTTGAGGCGGCTAATATCGAGTTCATCGAGTTTTGGGTTATGGATCCTTTCATTAATGATACACTGAAAGAAAATAAAGGAGGGGATCTGTATTTTAACCTGGGAGATATTTCGGAAGATGTTTTAAAAGATTCCAGAAAATCATTCGAGAATGGTTTGCCTATCACTGCTGAACTTGAAGATGTGGATACCACCTTGTGGGGCCGTGTTTCCACCCAGCAGTCATTGGTTAAAGAGTTCAACAACAACATTGAAAGCCGTCGTTATCAGGATATTGGATTTGATGGGTTAAATAACAACGATGAAAAAACCTTTTTCAGCGGTTATTTGGAATCGATGAAAACAATTTTACATCCGGATACTCTTACTAAATTTATGGATGACCCTGCCGGTGATGATTACCATTATTTCCGGGGTTCCGACTACGATGCTAAGAAGTTGGGAATTCTGGAGCGCTATAAAAACTTTAACGGCCCCGATGGCAATTCACCAACGGCCGAAATGTCGAAGGAATCCTATCCGACTTCGGCATCAACGCAGCCCGACATGGAAGACATAAACGGAGACAATACTTTAAATGAGTACGAGAGATATTACCAGTACAGGATTAGTCTTCGGCGTGAGGATATGGTAGTCGGTAAAAACAACATAACCGATGTCAGGGTTGTTCCGGTTTCAAAATTAAAAAAGGGTGTCAAAACAGATGCCACCTGGTATCAGTTTAAAATACCGGTACGCTCTCCAAACCAAACATTTGGTTCGATTTCCGATTTTAAATCGATCCGTTTTTTAAGGATGTTCATGAGGGGTTTTGAACAGCCAACAGTTCTTCGTTTCGCAACGCTCGACTTGGTACGGGCCGATTGGAGAAAATACACCAAAGATGTTGACGGTAAAATCGGAGTCAATTCGCTAACGACAAAATTCGATATTTCAGCGGTAAATATTGAAGAAAATGCCAGTCGCAAGCCGGTCAATTATGTTTTGCCCCCGGGTATTGAACGGGTAATCGATCCTGCCAATCCACAGTTGCGTCAGTTGAATGAGCAGTCGTTACTAATGCGTACCATCGATCTTGAGGAAGGTGAAGCGCGTGCTGCATACAAGAATTTAAGTATGGATTTCCGTAATTACAAACGCCTGCAAATGGAAGTTCATGCCGAAGCAATAAAAGGTTACCCGCTGAAACATAATGATTTGTCATTGTTTATTCGTATTGGGTCTGACTACAATTACAACTATTACGAATACGAAATTCCGCTTTCACTTACTCCTGAAGGATTGTACAACAGCGACAATGAAGCCGACCGCTATGCCGTTTGGCCCGATGCGAACAGGCTCGACTTCAAATTAAGCGCGTTTACCGATTTGAAATTAAGGCGCAACGATGAAATGCGTCAGGCCGGATCGACTGTTAGCCTGACTCAGGTTTATCCCGTTGCTGAAGGAAACAGAATCATTAAAATTAAGGGTAATCCGAATCTGGGAAATGTTGAAGTAATGATGGTTGGAATTCGGTACAATAAAAAAGACGCCAATGTTTATGGCCCACGTTCAATCGAGGTATGGTTAAATGAACTTCGGCTTTCAGATTTCGAGGAAGGTGGAGGTTGGGCAGCAACCGGAAGGGTGACTGCACGTCTGGCCGATCTGGGTTCGGTAATTTTTGCCGGAAGAACCAGAAGCGCCGGTTTCGGAAGCATCGATCAGAAGGTGAACGAACGGGCTATGGATGATTTAACCGAGATGGACCTTTCAGCAAACCTCGAATTGGGTAAGTTCTTTCCTGAAAAAGCCCAGGTACGTATTCCGGTGTATTTGGGTTATTCACAAAGCAAAAGCAATCCGAAATACAATCCGCTCGATCCGGATATTAAAATGAAAGATGCTCTCAACATGGCTGGTGGAAAAACTGAGCGGGATTCGTTAAAAAGTTTGGCTCAGGACCTGGTTACCCGAAAAAGTATCAACTTCACCAATGTTAAGATTGACCGGACCAGCAAAGACGGGAAACCTAAGATTTATGACCCAACCAACTTTTCACTGACTTATTCATTCAACGAAATGACGAAGCGCAGCATCAATATTGAACAGAATTTGGACAGAAATCACCGGGGATTATTTAGTTACAGCTACAATGGCCGACCTGAAGCATTTGAACCGTTCAAGAATTCGAAGGTATTGAATAAGAATATTTTCAGGCTCATTCGCGATTTTAACATCTATCCATTGCCTTCGCAGTTCTCGTTTCGAACCGATATCTGGCGGCATTACAATGAAATTCAACTCCGGAATATCTCCAATCCCAACATGATTATTCCGCGAACTTTCAATAAGGATTTTATCTTAAACCGCTATTTCGATCTTCGTTACAATTTGACCCGAAGCCTCGAATTCGACTTCTCTTCTGAGAATACCGCCCGTATTGATGAACCTGAAGGTCGGATAAATCGTCTTGACGATGATTATGCAATGAAAAAAGATTCGATATTGGAGAATTTGTTTAATCTGGGAAGGCCGACTTTGTACCATCACATGATTAATGCCAGTTACATGGTGCCTATTAATAAACTGCCGTTATTCGACTGGACATCTCTTTCTATACGTTATCAGGGTATGTACGACTGGCAGGCAGGTCCGCTTACCAACAAATCGGTTGTACTCGGAAATGTAATTGAAAATTCAAGGCAGTTCCAGGTGAACGGACAGCTCAATCTGGTAAGCCTGTACAACAAAGTTAAATTCCTTCAGGAAATTAACCAGAAATACGGAACCAGTTCAAGACAGCAGCAACGCATGCAAAGGCCTAGGCAGGGGCAACCGGCCCAGCCACAGCAAGCCGCACCGAAGAAAGAAAAGGCCGCTCCACGAATTAAGGAAGTACAATATTCGACGGATAATGTCAGGCTAAAAGCGAATACTCCCAAATCCATTTTTCATAAACTGAACACCCAGGATGTTCAACTTACTGCCGTTACTAAGGACGGGACAAAAGTAGAAGGACAAGTCGCAATTATCAACGAAAACCGGGTTAGCTTCACCTCTGATAAAAGTGTCTCCGGAGTTAAATTTACCGTCAAAGGAAAAGTTGAAGTTAACGGCGACCTTGGACTGAAGATTCTTCAGTACAGCGCCAGGGCGCTGATGAGCGTCAGGTCCGTTTCAATTAGTTATTCGGGTACCGATGGTACTGTGTTGCCTGGATTTATGCCCCAGCCAAAAATTTTCGGAAGCGGAAAATATACTCCTGATCAAAACATGTTCAGCAATATTTCAACTCAAAGTATTGCTCCCGGTCTTCCCTTCCTCATGGGCTGGCAAGACAAGGATTTTGCCATGAAAGCGGCAAAGAATGGCTGGATCACCCGCGATTCCTCACTCAATTCTCCCTTTGTCATGTCGCGAAGCGAAAACTGGAATTTTCGCGCCAATGTTGAACCTTTCCCTGATTTGCGAATTGATGTGAATGCCACCCGAAACTATTCAGAGCGTACCACCGAATTTTACAATTATAATGGTAGTACCGGCAACTTTGATCCGGTCAACCGTTCAGTTCGTGGTAATTTCACCATGACAATCAATTCCATGAAAACGGCCTTCACCAAAATGGGGAGTGATGAAAAAGCTCCTCCGTCGCAGGCATTTCAAAATATGAAAGATTACCGGATTATTATTGCCCAGCGTTTGGCAAGTCAGCGTGTGGCCAACTCGGTTGTTGGATATAATCCTTCTGACAAAGATTTGACAACAGGATTTCCGGTTGGATACGGGCCAACCTCTCCCCAAGTAATGATTCCTGCATTTATTGCTGCTTATACCGGACAAACAGCTGATAAAGTTGCGTTAAGCCCATTCCCTTCCATCAAATTTATGCGTCCAAACTGGCATATTACCTACGAAGGGGTTGTTGCCCAATCTGAATTCCTGAAGAAGTACCTGAAAACTCTAAGTTTTAATCATGCTTACCGGTCGAGCTATAGCGTTGGGGCCTTTATTTCAAATCTCGATTATGATGAGGGTCTGTATGGTGACGGATTCAGTTATGTGCGCAATAAAATAGGTGACTTTATTGGTCCAAGCGATATCAATTCAGTCATTATTTCAGAACAGTTCAGTCCGTTGATTAATATGGACATTACCTGGATCAATGATTTTGAAACCCGGGCCGAGCTTAAATCATCAAGAAACCTGGCTCTGAGTTTTGCAAACAATCAGATTACCGAAGTACTGAGCAATGAAATGGTTTTTGGTGTAGGCTACCGGTTTACACGCATGGACCTGATTATTAAAACCAAAAAATCGCAAAAAGCATATTCCAATGATTTAAATATCAGGGCTGATTTGTCGTTCAGAAAAAACAAGACGATTTTGAGGCGGATTGTTGAAGAAGATAATCAGTTAACTGCAGGACAAGGCGCTGTTACGCTGAAGACGACAGCAGATTATATGCTTAGTGACCGTTTCCAGTTGCGGGTTTATTTCGATAAGATTATGAATACCCCATATAAGGGCTCATTCAAAACTTCAAATACCAATTTGGGGGTTAGCTTCCGGTTTACGCTTGCGCAGTAGGACTGCGCTTTGCGAACAACTTTGCCGTAGGCAATCTATATCAATAGAAAATGTTGTGCTGAAACAAAATATTGTCCGTAGGACATCAACATCGTTCAAGAATGTATATCTCCTAACGGAGAATGAATGTTTAAGATGATTGTATTCTATTGACATTGAACTCCTGACGGAGTAAAGAATCTTATGTTCTTAAGGAAAATCCCTGCATAATTAACCTTAAAGGCTATACTTCAGCGATACAATCAAATTTCGGCCACCTGAAACAATTCCTGAAGAATAAGGCCGGTAGCGTTTGTTTAGGATATTTTCGAGACCGGCATTCAGGATAAATTTTTTGGAAAGCTGAACAGATGATTTCAGATTGAGTGTCCACCACGCCGGAGAATAGGGTTTACCGTTGATATCGATGGCGTAAATCTCAGGCTTTTCCAATTCGCTGGGCGATAAATTCTGATTCGAAATTTCGCCATTAAAACGCGAATACAAATCCAGTTTATATTTTTCTGCGGTATAAGTGAGGTGTGAACTTCCGAAGAATGGTGGTGCATGTCGCATCGGATCACCAAAGCTGTCCTCTCCCCAGGTATAGCTGAACGAATTTTTCATTGAAATCTGTGGTGAAAAGAAAACTTCCATCGAAAAGCTTCCACCAAACAAGCTGGCAAAATCGGCATTGACCATTGCTTCCACTTTGCTCAATGATACGTCATATAAGATGGAATCCTTTCCGTTGAAGCTGAAATCGCTGCGAATCATGGCATCGTTCAGGAAAGTGTAAAAAGCATCGAGTTCGAACTTGGCTATTTTTTGGAACCGACGAATGATTCCAATCTCCAAATTACGGGCATATTCTGGCTTCAGGTCCGGATTTGGAACCATCACATGACCTGGAGTTGACTCAAAAACTTTGGCCATATCATCGATATTGGGTGACCGAAATCCGGTTGACGCGCTGGCATTCAACTGCCAGTTATCGGTGGGGTGATAGACCAGACCTAAATTTCCTGTGGCAGCGCTGTGTTCATTGCTGAAATCCGAATACGGAAAGTTGTAGAATTCGGTCGAGAATTTTCCTTTTAGCCCGGCCAGAGTATAACGTCCGCCTGCATGCATGGTGAAATGACTATTCAGCAACCACTTATAACTCAGATAAGCAGCTATGCTGGCGGTACTTGAACCATCGGGATAACGGGTGTCGATATTTTTGCTTTCGCCCGAAATCAGATTGCGGGAAATACCTTCTGAACCCACGTAATTCAAATTTCCTTCGAGACCATAATAAATGACCTGCTTTTTGCTGAAGGCTTTGTCGAAATCAATATTCAGGCTCAGTACATCTACCTTTTCAGTGCGTTCATTGATTTCTTTCTTGTTGAGCTTCCGGTCGAGACGGCTCTCTTCATAGTTTTGCCAACCTGAAAGGAGGGTTACACGATCAAAAAGTTTATTCTTTTCGGTATACTGAATTTGCAGGGAATGTAAACTCCAGATTTGTGGTCCGTAATACCAATCGCCATACTTTAATTTGTTGTTGCTGTACTGTATGAGGCGGTCGTAACGTGGAATATCGGACGTTGCTGAATAATGAAATGCGTAATTAAAATCCATTTTTTCGGTGGGGCGGTACCGAAGTTTTAACATCGAATTCAATTGCGAGTAGCCGGTATAAACCTGTTTCCGGGGATCGGAATTTTCAACAATCTCATCTGTCCCGGATTTTATCAGTGAATTATTCAGGACATACTGAGGTCTGAGATATTCGGAGGGGCCGGAAGTTCCCATTTTCAGATCATCAAAATCGGTATAAGTCAGGCTAATTAACGCGACCCATTTTGCTGAGCCAAAATTGACATCTCCATGAATTGTTTTTTCGAAATTGGAACTTGAATAACGGCTGAATAAATTTCCACGCCTTTCGTATTGCTCCGAACTGGAGAGTTTGGGTTTCAAGGTCTGATAACTCATAACTCCGCCCAGCGCATCGCTTCCGTAAATTACTGATCCCGGTCCAAAAATTACTTCGGTGCTTTCAATGCTTCCGGCGTCAAGCGAAATCACGTTTTGCAGGTTTCCGTTGCGGTAAATGGCATTGTTCATCCGGATACCATCGACAAACAGCAGTAAACGGTTGGCAGAGAAGCCCCGAATCATCGGACTTCCGCCACCCATCTGACTTTTCTGAACAAAAACACCGCTTTTATATTCAAGCAGGTCGGCAGCTGTTTGTGGATTTTGAAAATCAATATCCTGCCGTTTAATGGAAATAATGTTATTCGGAATTTCGAGTCTTGACTGTTCTCGCCTGCTGGCCGAAACGACTATTTCATCTATACGCACAGGATCTTCGGTGAACCGGACCACAAAATTAGTTGACCATAGATTTTGATAACTGGTGCGTATCCCGACATAGGAAGGATGGGCAAAAGTAATCCGGACGGCATCTTTAAATGAAGTAATATCAGCTTTTCCATCTTTGTTGGTGCGGGTTGATAGCTGATTGGCATATATTAGAACTCCTTCAACCGGCTTCCCGGTTTTTGAATCGCAAACAAATACCAGCTGAGCATGGGCAAGCTGGAAACTAAATAGCAGTAGAAGAATGAGTAAAAGTTTCAATCCGGATTTTTTACAAAAATAGAAATTCGGAGGAGGATTAGCAATTATTGTGCCTTTTCAATATCGAATGAAGGATTTCATGGGTCAAATCAGGGAATTTGATTTGAAGTGTAGATGAATTCTGAACCCAGGCTGTTAATTCAGAAGCTGAATTGCTGAAGTTATCCAAAACCTGAATACCCATTGATTTCAGATGTGCCGCGTTACAATATTGTTCGTACTGGTTCTTCATTGGGATTACACAAAGTTTTTTCCCCATATAAATGGCTTCTGCGGGGCCTTCAAAACCTGCAGTACACATTAATCCGGTACAGCTTCGAAAACTTTCCGTAAAATTGTCGAGTGAAACAGGTTGAAAATGAATGTTATTTACTGTATAGTTGTGCATAGAATGTTTGGAAAAAACCTGCCATTCGATACCCGGTATTTGGGATAAGACATCCTTAATCTGCTGATCGCTATACGCGGGAAGATAAACGGTATAATGAGGTTTAACAGTTGTTTCAACATTGCGGATGGCCGGACGAATGACAGGAGGGAAAATATCAGGAGAGGAGGCATTAAAATTGAAGCCGTATTTGATACTGGCCGGGGCATATTTTTTCAGGATCAGTTTTCCCAGCCAGTCGCTGAATTCGGGTTTTGGAGCCGAAGGATGCAAAACCGCATTCTGATGGCTCAACCCGATGCATTCCTTTTTTCGTAAGCGACATGCCCATGCTGAAACCGGCTCAAAATCGTTGATGACCAGATCGTACTTTTCGACCGGCAGGCTTTTAATGTCGCGAAAAAATTGCAAGACGCGCATTTGTCGGATCGTCTTTAAAATATCAACCCCGCCATTTTGCCCTACAATAAAACTCATTCCGGAGAACAGATAGTCAATTTGGAACGGAACTTTCAAATCGGATTGTGTGCCACTAACCAGTACATCGGTTTCGGCCATTGATTTCAGGATGGGTACGATCTCTGTGGCACGCGCCAAATGTCCATTTCCGGTTCCCTGAATAGCATATAAAATTCGCATGGTAATTGCTTAATTGTTTCGGGTTCCTGATAAAATTACGTTCTTTCGCTGAAAATTATTAATAATTCAATATTGAGTCCACTCCGAAAAGCAAGATAAGTACCCCGAAGGGGTAAAATCTCAATAACCGTGGGTATTAGCCCACGGTGGAAAAAGCAAAAACTTCGTCAGCCCTGAAAGGGTTGAATCAATTATCTGTTTAATATTCAACCCTCTCAGGGCTGCTTTTTAGTCGTATCCTATTTCCGTGGGCTTCACCCACGGTTATTTAGATTCAGTCCTTTCAGGACTATTTTTGACGCTCGTACTTTTCGGAGTGGACTCAGTATTGAATACTTTAAAAGAAGCTTGCCACTTTCATTTCTTCCAGAATAGATTTATAGAGTTGTTTTTTATCCGGAATATAAAGTTCATCGCCGGGTAATTCAATATCTTCATCCCCGTCATCCGATTTAAAATAGTTCAGTTTCCATTCACCTTTGATGCATTCGGCAGCAGAAAAATGCTCTACCCAATCGCCGCAATTGATATACCTTACTTTTCCATGTTCGGTAATAATGGTTTTATCGACCGGTATATGTGTATGCCCGCAAATCACCAGATCAACACTTTTACTTAGGGCCGCATTGGCAATTGCCTTTTCGAAATTAGTCAAAACTTTTTTCTCTTTCAGGATACGATCTTTCATCGATTTATAGAGAATCATTTCATCGTTGCCAAAAAACCGGAGAATCCGGTTCAGCATTTTATTGAATGCAGTGAGCAAACCATAGGCAGCCGCTCCGGATTTAGCCAGCCAGGGCGAATGATGAATGATATGGTCGAAAACATCGCCATGGAATATCCATGTTTTTTGGTTGCCAACCGTTAGTTCAAGTTGGTTGACAATGCTGAAATTTCCAAGGCGTGTGTTGTTGAACTTGCGGAAAACATCGTCGTGGTTGCCGGTAATATAAACGACCTTAACGCCTTTTTCAATCATTTTTACCAGTTGACGGATTACTTTCAGGTGAGCTTTTGGAAAATAGTTGCGGCTAAACCTCCATGAATCGATTATATCGCCGTTCAAAACCAGGGTTTTGGGTTGTATCGACTTTAAATATTTAAGGAGGGGTTTGGCTTTGCTGGCAAGTGTGGCCAGATGAACATCTGAAATTACTGAAATATCTAATTTTCGGATCGCTTCCTGCATAAAGCATTGGAATTAAAAACTTGCCGCAAGTAGCTGATAATTAATTACAGGAAGATTAATCTATAGTGAAATTTCGATTAATCCATGTTTTTTAACTTAAATGAGTATAAGATTGTCCATTATTATCTTTTCTTGATTTTTGAATTGAATTGAAACATAAAGAGGCCATCTTTCCAGACAGCCTCTTTTCCTTATCATGGAATCAAATTTATTCCAATTAGTAAGATTAACTTAAGCTCTAATGTTCATCCTCAAGAAATCCTGTTTTACGTGTGCCAACCGCGTTGTAAACAACTCCGGGTTCGTTGCTGAACTCAATTTCAAAGGAAATACTGTCGGTTACAACTCCTGAAGTAGATTGTCCGCCGTCTTCAACTATTTTCCCGTTTTTAATGACAATTTTATTGGTAGAGGAAGTATTAGTCAGATTTGTTCCGGCAAAGGTCAGTGATAAAATATCAACCGGGCATTTGAATTTTATATCTTTCCAGTTTCCCTCGTCCGAAATCCAGATTTCTTTACCATCATCAGAGGCCGTATTAAATGTAAGTACTTTCAAATAGCCTGTTTCATAACCTGCTTTCGAAAATTTTATCCACCATTCACCGGATGCTTCCATCACTTGTGAATTTATTTGTTCGAACTCCGCTTTTTTATCACATGACGAAATAACGGCGCCAAACAATACCAAAAGATAGATTAAATATTTTTTCATAGTGATCGCTTAATTAAGGGTTAATTTTACATCGAATGCAAAGCCGACATCAACCATATTTGCTTTGTAGGTAATTACTTTAGTGGCAGTGTCATATTTGAAATTAGTAGCCACCACTGAGCCAACAGCATTCCCATTGCCTAATTCTGATCGTACACTTCCATCCTCATTAATGACCAGGATACCCGGGGCAGCATAGTCAGGGCCATAACCAACGCCAACCTCATAATAGCCGGCAAGCAAGTCGCTGATTTGATAAACTCCCGGCGCCAATTTGGCAATGCTGACCGGTCCTCCAAATCCTTTGTTTACCCGGATGCCGGCATAAGTGCCGACAGGTAACTCAAACACATCATATCCGGTAAAACTGACAATACTAACCTTTCTTGATATGTAGAACGGAACCTTTTCGGAATTCAGTACCTGATAAAGTAACTTGTATGAACCAGGTACGTCCACTTTTACTTCATTCATGATTTTATAGGTCAATTCAGTCGTGTCATTACCAACTATTTGCATCGCAACAATACCGGGATCAACATAAGGAGTTCCTTTAAACAGGACTATTGGGTTGCCACCTAATAATTCCATTACCGGAGCAGGTGTCTCTTTTGTAATGAAATTATCGTAATCCTTTTTGCAAGATGAAAGCGTTGCAAGAAAGAATACCACAATTGTTAAATATTTTAGAAGTCTCATCTTTTCTAGTTTTATTTATTCCACCATACTTTTTGTAACATCACATCAGCATCTTTCAATGCTTTATACTCAGCAGCATTTGAGTTGAAATTCAGCTCACTGTCAGGATATGGTAACCTTCTAGGGAATATACCTCCAGTTGTTCCTTTTTTGCTATAGGCTAATGTTCCGGGGATATAACTATCCGGAAGAAGATAGCCCGGCAGAATAACATTGTTGACTTTTGATTCTTCAGGATATCCTGTTCTGACGCGTTCTATATGCGATTCAATTCCACGGCCTCCGTCAGCGGCATCCACCCACTTCTGCATAATGATCGCTTTCAATTGATCCTGAACCCCTGTTGTTGGGAAGGCATATGCTCCCTCAAGCAAAGTACCCACATCTGCTCCCATACGCGAGAACGATTCGGCAACTCCGCTTTCGTAATAAGCCTTGGCCATAGCTGTATTTCCCAATTTCAGATAGGCTTCAGCTATTAAAAGTTCCGATTCAGCATAAGTCATCAAATAAACTGGCATCGTTGGCGTAATAACCGGACGGGAAATAAAGCCAGGAGCTTCAAACTCTGTTGAAGGTACATCGTATGATCCCGGAACTAATCCGTAATATTTACCTCCTGCTGCAACAAGTAAATGTTCAATACGTGAGTCGGCATTTGCCCCAAGAAATGAAGTGAGGGTAGTACAAGACATGATATTATTTGTCGTATTTAATTGCCTCTGATCTGTTTCGTAAATGGGATTTGATTTACTGTCAGCATTTTCAAAATTGGTAACAGCCGCATCTTTATCCAGTAAGGCAATCTTTTCGTCTTCCATATCAGCAAGCAGCTTTGTTATTTCGGTTGTTGCAAATGCTGTATTTGCATTAAACTGACGCAACAGAATCCTTAACCGTAACGACTGGGCAAATGCTTTCCAATCATCAATATTCCCCTCAAAGATCATATCATTGACTTCATAATTTTCAGGAACAAATTGAGAGACATCCTTAGCCAGAGCTTGTTTCAGCAATTCGTATATGGCATCATAAACTTCCTTACCGGTATTCACTTTAGGATTTAATTTTTCCAGCCCGAGAAAAGCTTCAGTGTAAGGTACATTACCATACAGGTCAACCAGATACTGAAATCCATAAGCTTTAATTGTTGCGCCCATGAGATAGGCCCCACAGTTTTGATCATTTTCAACCTTCTTCAAAAAGATCTCATTATCACTCAGGCCACCTTCATACAACTCGCGGTACGACCTGTCGACGACATTGGAACTGCTGCTTAATGAATACGACTCGTATGTCTTATATTGCGAAGAGGTATTATTTTGTGCCCAATGCTGCGACCAAAAAGCGCCTAAAATACCATAGTCGGCGGCATACACATTTGCTACTGACGAAATTGAGGCTGTCAGCAACAAATTGTCCGAAACATCTGAAGGGAAATTCGGATTTTCATTGATGTCAAGAAATTTATCACATGAGGATAAACTCAGGACACAAAGACTTAAAAGAATGAATATTTTTTTCATGTTTATCTCTATTTAAAATGATAAATCTAACTTAATACCATATGTCCTTACACTGGGAGCTCCATTGAACTCTCCGAATAAACCTTCGATGTCATTATCCCAGGTAGTCGTTTCAGGATCGACATAACTATTGTCTGCAGGTGTCCACAAGAACAGGTTTCTTCCATACACCGATAAACTGGCAGAGGAAAGAAATGTACGGTCGAGCAGCGTTTTATTAAACCGGTAAGAGAGGGAAACTTCCCTCAGTTTGATAAATGTTTTATCGATAATCCTTGACCGTTCAATCGGTTTATTGGTATTCGCGGAATAATATTCGGCCCAATTATCGACAATGGGCGTTGTGTTTTCGATATATCCGGTAACATTGCCTTCCTGGTTTTTCACCTCTTTGACTGAATTTGGAATGACGTATGGTCTCCGGTCGTTCATCGTCGATTGTTCGTTATTTCCTGACCAATAGGTTGCCCCGGCTGTATTGGAATACATCAGTCCTCCTTTTTGCCAGTCGACCAAACATGAAAGACGGAATCCTTTAAAGGTTAACGTATTTGTCAACGACATGTTAAAATCTGGGTTAGAGGACCCAACGATAATTGGTTCGCCTTCCACAGGCAATCCGTTATCTCCAACAATTGTTTTCCCTGCAGCATTTGCCTGAGTGGTGCCATCGGCATATTTGTAGTCGGGAAGTCGGTACACTCCTAATTGATGTCCAGGGATTGCCATAAATTCTGCATCATAACCACTGTTAATCTGATATTCTGTCACCCCAAGGTCCGCGTCCAGCTTATCAAGCACCATGTTGGCTTTGTTATATATAAAGATGACATTCCAGGTAAAATCTTTTAATTTGACCGGTGTCATATCCAAAGCCAACTCGATACCATCATTGGTAATCTGTCCCAGATTGGCTGTTTGTTCCCAATAGCCTGATGATACAGCAATATTGGCAAGCATAATGAGATCAGTGGTCGTCTTTTTATAATAAGCCAAATCCAAACCAATCCTGTTTTGAAAAAACCTTAAATCGGTTCCAATCTCATATTCTTTCGAAAGCTCTGGTTTGAGGTTTGGATTTCCAAGTCTGCGATATTTTGAATAGGCCGGGACACCTCCGATCGGATAATTGGAAGAGCCAAATCCGCCGGCCCTAATAATAGAAGGAGAATAAAAGTCAGTGGTCATATATGGGTCAGCATCATTACCCGCATAAGCATAACTCAACCGCAACTTTCCGTACGATAAAACCTTATTTTGAGGTATAAGTTTGGTAAATTCCAACCCCAAGGTTGCCCCGGGATAGAAAAATGAATTAGCTCCAATCGGCAGAGTCGATGACCAGTCGTTTCGTGCCTGAAGGTTGAAGAAAAGGAAATCCTTGTATTCTAATCCAAATTGGCCGTATAAACCAACCAACCTTCGTTTAGTTTCACGGGTATAAACTTCAGCTGCTCCACTAATATTTCCAACATTATAGTAGCCCGGAACGACCAACCCTTTTGACACGATATCCATGCGTTTCATTGAACGCTCATTGATGTTGTTGCCCAGTAAAACATTATATTTCAAATTTCCGGACCCTAATTCTATTTCGTTGGAATAAGTCAGAATCAGGTCGCTGTTTAGTTCCATGTTGTGATTACCTTCTTCTTTAACAGCGCCCATTACATCATTAATAGTTCCTGAATTATTTGCACCGGGAGTTACTTTTGCAATAGCACCATGTATTTTCATGAATGTTGAACTGGCATCTAAACCTCCGGTAAGCGCAATATCTAATCCTTTTGCAAGGTTCTGTTTGATATTCAGGTTAGCCATTATTCTGTCCCTTTTTGATTCAGCTCCGGTTTCGTTAATGGTGAAATACGGATTTTGAGCATAGCCATTATAATAGTTATCCAGGTTATCAAACTTGTATTTGTAATTTCGGTAATCCGGAAGGTAATGGTTGACTGGCTGATACAGGATATCAGAATACAAAACAGCGCCAGTGCTGGCATCATCACCCTGCCCGGTAGGAATAGTGGTATATTTGCGATTTACATAACTGACCCCAAAATCGAATTTAGTCTTCTCATTTCCGCCATTTCCTTTAAAAGATATGGTATTACGATCAAGCACATCCTTATCGCCCGGAATAATGCCATCGGCTTTCGAATTGGCCGCAGAAACCAACCATCCCATGATGTTATTTCCTCCGGAAACGGACACTGAGTTATTAACGGAATAACCGTAGTCATAGAAATCACGAATTCCGTTCTCTTTGTACGAAAATGGAGCTAGACGCTGCGTGTTATCAACGACATAACCCGTTAAACGATCTTTCCCATCCAACCTCGGGCCCCAACTGCCATTTTCTTTGGTGTCAAAAGTACCGCCCCATCCCTGTCCGAATGTTTTCTGGAAATACGGTAGCCTACCCACTTCATCAAACGAAGAATAGCTCGAAAATTTCACCTGAAGGTCTTTATTCTTCGTGCTTTTTGATGTGGATATTAAAATAACACCATTCGCTGCTCTCGATCCATACAGATTGGTTGCTGCAGCGCCTTTCAGAATTGAAACACTGGCAATATCTTCCGGATTTATATCAGAAGCAGCATTACCAAAGTCAACTTTAGCATTTGCATTTTTAGAGTTTTCGGTGGCATTTCCGCTTGAGAATGAATTGTCCATAGGCACTCCGTCAATGACATACAAAGGCTGGTTACTTTGTGTTAATGACGAAAGCCCCCTGACAATTACACGGGTTGCTGAACCGGGAGCTCCTGATCCTGCAGAAATTGAAACCCCGGCGACTTTCCCTTGCAGTGCTTTTGTTGCATCAGTCATCCCCACATTTTCCAAATCTTCCTTTTTAAATTCTGCAACAGAGTATCCAAGAGCTTTTTTATCTCTTTTAATACCCATTGCAGTAACAACCACCTCGTCAATTCCAATGACATCAGATTTCAATTCCACATCAATTTTGGAGGATGTAGAAATTTCCAATTCCTGAGTTACCATACCCACAAACGAAAAAACCAATGTTTTGGTCGTTTGCGGAACGGTAATGGAATAGTTGCCATTCACGTCTGAAATAGTGCCGGTTGTGGTGCCTTTGGCCGAAATCGAAACTCCCGGAATTGGCAACTTGTCTTCCGAAGAGCTCACTGTTCCGGTAATTACCCTTGTTTGAGCTATCCCATTGCAGATGCTCAAGGCAAGAATAAATACAAGTAAAAATCCTGTTTTCATAGAATAAATTTTAGAGTTATATACAATAGTCCGCCAAATCAATAAATGATGTTAGGCGGAAGAATTTTGTTTCATTGTTGATGAAGAATGTTTTGATGGCCAACAACCGGAAATAACCAGTGAATAACCTGATTTTGATTAATTGATTGTCCCTCTTTCGTTTTGATTTTCTCTTCAGAAACCAGCGTTGATAAACCTATTTAAAAAAGTGAATCGCTTGGCTTTTTATCAATGTTGGGTAAATTGCATGGGGTAAATGATCGTAAAAATCGAAGAAGTTAAATAAACTGAGAAAATATGCTGTTCGCCTGCCAAATCACGCAGATCACCATAAGCTATCTGACATTGAATGTCTAAATACAAGAACTCATTGAGAATGGATCAATGTTATAACTTGAATCAAGCAAAAAATTCAAATCAGAAAAATAACTAATTATGGACTTTGTGTAATTCATTGGGACCAAAAATAGGGGCATATCTCACTTTATAAGTTTATTCAATTATCTTGCACTGAATTTGATTAGTAGGAATTCTTACTCTGATCTGGAATGGCAACTAATTTTTTTGATCTTTTAGTCCACGAATTTGACCGGCCTTTTCAAAATCCGGTACTGGTCTTTGCGGTCATTCTTTTTATCATTCTGCTTTCACCCATCCTTCTTCGCAAACTGAAAATTCCGGGAATCATAGGATTAATCATTTCAGGAGTTATTATCGGACCACATGGACTAAATGTGCTTGAGCAAAATTCAGCAGTAAAACTATTTTCAACCATCGGACTGCTTTATATCATGTTCATTGCCGGTTTGGAGCTCGATCTGAAGGAATTTCAACGAAACAGGAATAAGAGTTTAGTGTTCGGATTCCTGACCTTCATTATCCCTTTGTCCATTGGATTGCCGATTTGCTTTTATCTGCTCAATTATAGTTTTACTGCAAGTTTGCTTATTTCAAGTATGTTTTCGACCCACACCATGGTTTCGTATCCCATTGTGAGCAAATTTGGAATTTCGAAAAACGAGGCAGTTGCCATTACTGTTGGTGGAACTATCCTTACCGACACCGCTGTTCTGATTTTGCTGGCCATCATTTTGAGTTCGAACAGTGGCGGATTAAGTTTTGCTTTTTGGATTCAACTGACAGTCTCGCTGGCTATTTTCTCCGGAATCATGTTCTGGATTATCCCCAAAGTAACGGCATGGTTCTTTCAGAAGTTGGAAAGTGAAAAATCTTCGCACTATATTTTCGTATTATCGGTGGTATTTTTTGCAGCGTTTCTGGCCGAACTGGCCGGTGTTGAACCCATAATCGGGGCATTCGTGGCGGGTCTGGCCCTCAATAAACTGATTCCGTATTCTTCCAGCCTGATGAACCGGATCGAATTTATCGGACAGTCGATATTTATCCCTTTTTTCCTGATTAGTGTGGGTATGTTGGTCGATATCAAAGTGCTGCTAAATGGACCTACCGCTGTAATCATTGCGGTTACTTTATCGGTAGTGGCATTAATCGGGAAGTGGGTTGCAGCTTCGGCTACCAGTAAAATTTTCAGGTATTCGTCTGATCAGCGGAAACTTATTTTTGGACTAAGCAGTTCACATGCAGCAGCAACTCTGGCTGTTATCCTTGTTGGTTTTCAAACCAGTATTATCGACGAAAATGCCCTAAACGGTACTATTCTGCTCATTTTGGTCACCTGCTTGACTGCAACCCTGGTCACCGAAAATGCATCACGTAGGTTGTTGACATCGGAAAAAGAGGAACCAGCAATTGAATATCCGGTACGCGACAGCGAGCACATCATGATCCCAATTGCCAATCTGGACAACATGGAAACCTTGCTCGAATTTGCCGTTTTAGTAAAAAACAGGAAATCCATTAATCCAATTACCATTTTATCAGTTGTTCCGAACGATGAAGAGGCAGAAAAAAATCTGGTCTTTGCAAAAAAGAATTTGCAATCGCTGGTAAAAATGGCTATGGCCAACGAGACCAAAGTTAAAGTTACAGCTACTATCGATCACAATATTGCCGGAGGAATCATAAGGGCTTCCCGTGAAGAAATGACGGATACCATCATGATAGGCTGGCCCAGGAAAACTGGTTTGATCGAGCGTTTTATCGAAACAAAAACTGCCTCGATTATTTCGAGAACCAGTAAGGCCATTTACATCTGCCATTTTGAGCATCACCTGGTAGGGCACAATAAAATTGTAGTGGTTTGTCCTCCATTGGGAGAGCTGGAGCCTGGGTTCGAGATATGGTTACCTAAAATAAACTTGCTGGCTAAAGAATTGAGCCTGAATGTCTTCTGTTATTGCAACGCAACATCCAAAGAGGCCATCCTTGAGCATTTCAAACGCCAAAAACATAAATGTGGGTTCACTTTCTCTGAGGAATTTGACTTACCTAACCTTCAACTGTTACAGAAACAAGTCACGCCTGAAGATATGCTTATTTACATTGCTGCAAGGCGGGCTTCGGTTTCGTACGAGAATTGCATGGAAAACATTCAGGAACGACTCGAAAAGCAATTCCCCCATAACAGCAGATTAATCATTTATCCCAGGGCTCATCATATCGACAGCAAATTTAGCGAGTACGGTGATATTAATCCTGAGTCGCTAAATCATGGGTTTGAGAGGGTCCAGAAAATCGGAAAGGATTTGGGCAATCTGCTGAAAAGGGAGCATCATAAAGATTGATAAAAATGAAAAAAGGCTCCCGTTACTGAAAGCCTTTACTGGTTTTTACTCATCCCTCATTCGGGTCTTGATCGTTTGCATTTGCCTGAAAAATTTAAAACCTTACCTTGTTACTATACAGCCGCTTTCATTTTAAAAGCCTCGGTAAGAATATCGGGATACATTTCCATGAAATTTTCAATACACCATTCCCTTAAACTATTGATTTCCGAATCTCCTACCCAGTTGATACACTTTATCAATTCTTTACGAAATAATTCACGACTAAAGCTAACTTTTGGTAAAATAACCCTTGCGTACTCAAACATAGTTTCTGTATATTTTTCTAATTGTTCTCTAAATTTAATCAATGAATGAATGAATTTATATGCTGAAAAGCACTATTGATAATGTTTTGCTGAAATTCTTGCATTCTAAAAATATTTTCGGAAATAACAGATTGAAAAACAGTCTGATACTTCATGCATTTTATCTGCAACAATTAAATATTTAAGAACATTATTCAATTATAAATTTTCAATACAAAGAAAGAACAGCTCTATTACACATTTATTGCAATCGAATTAATAAAACCGGAAACTTTTTTCTCCAACGATCCTGTCCCTTCCAACGCTTTTACAAATGCCGAGCCAATGATAGCACCACTGGCATATTGGCAGGCATTTTCGAAAGTTTCGGCATTCGAAATCCCAAATCCGATTAATCGCGGATTCTTTAATCCGAGCGAATTTACCCGTTCAAAATATTCACGTTGAAAGTCGGAAACACTCGACTTGGCCCCTGTTGTGGCATTGCTCGAAACCATGTAAATAAATCCTGAAGACGCACGATCGATCACCTTCAGCCGTTCCCCCGAGGTTTGTGGAGTAATCAGGAAAATATTGTGCAGGTTGTTGGCTTCAAAAACGGATTTAAACTCTTCCTCGTACACATCCATCGGAAGGTCGGGAATGATCAAACCATCGATTCCGATTTCGTTGCACTTTTGGCAGAAAGCCTCCACCCCATACTGAAGTACCGGATTAATGTAGCCCATCAGGATGAGCGGAATATCAACCAATTTCCGGATATTTTCCAACTGGCTGAACAGTTTGCGGATGCTCATTCCGTTTCGCAGTGAAATCAAACTGCTGTGCTGAATGACGGGCCCATCGGCCACGGGGTCAGAAAATGGCATGCCGATCTCGATCAGATCAACGCCGTTTTTTACCAGCTCCTGAATAACTGGAACCGTATCTTCCAGATTCGGGTATCCGGCAGTAAAATACACCGAAAGTACCCGTTCGTTTTTCTCCTGAAATAGCTTATTTATTCTGTTGTTCATGATTTTAAGATTAGCCCCCTAAATCCCCCGAAGGGGGACTTGGTGTTGGCGTGTTTTAAGGTTTAAGCCCCCTCTAAATCTCCCCCGAAGGGTGAGACTTAAGGCGGCACATATTCACAATGTTTTCTTTTTTTGTCACAATAACTTGAGAACTCGGTTTGTTATTCCCCTCCTTTGGCGGTCACTGAGCTTGCCGAAGTGAGGGGTTAGGGGAGGCCTTTAAGCCCTCCCCTCGGGGAGGGTTTGGGTGGGGCTTCTCAATATCCAAAATGTTTCAAATACGTTTCCATGTCTTTGTCGCCCCTTCCGGAGATATTAACCACGGTAACTTCTTCGGGTTTGAGTTGTATTTTTTTCAAAACGGCCAACGCGTGTGCCGATTCCAATGCCGGAATAATTCCTTCGAGTTGAGTCAATTCTAAAGCGGCATCTAAAACTTCGGCATCGGTTGCCCATAAATAAGTTGCCCGTTTGGTTTTAAACAAATTGGCGTGCATCGGGCCAATTCCGGGATAATCCAATCCAGCTGAAATGGAATAGGGCTCAGTAATTTGTCCATCTTCGGTTTGCATCAGAATAGATCGGGAGCTGTGAAGTACGCCGGGCGAACCCAGGGTCAGTGTAGCCGCAGTTTCAGGAGTATCAACGCCCAGACCGGCAGCTTCAACGCCAATCAGTTCGACCTTTTCCTGATCGAGAAAATGGTAAAAAGCCCCGGCTGCATTGCTTCCACCGCCCACACAGGCAATGATTCTGTCCGGATTTTCTTTACCGCTTTGTTCTTCGAGCTGCCAGCGTATTTCTTCTGAAATAACCGACTGAAACCGCGCCACCATGTCGGGATATGGATGCGGCCCAACTACCGAACCAATGATGTAATGCGTGTCAACCGGGTTGTTGATCCAGTCGCGCATGGCCTCGTTGGTGGCATCTTTCAGGGTTTGGTTGCCACTGAGAGCCGGAATCACTTCCGCTCCAAGCATCTTCATCTTTTTTACATTCGGCGCCTGTCGCTCCACATCGACGGCGCCCATATACACAATGCATTTCATGCCCATCAGCGCACAAACGGTAGCAGTTGCCAATCCGTGCTGACCAGCACCGGTTTCGGCAATGATACGATGCTTGCCCAATTTTTTGGCAACCAGAATCTGCCCAATGGTATTATTTATTTTGTGCGATCCGGTGTGGTTCAGATCTTCGCGTTTCAGATAAATGTTGCTTTGGTATTTTTCTGAAAGCCGCTTGGCCAGATACAATGGCGAGGGACGCCCCACGTAATTTTTAAGCAACCCGATAAATTCCTGCCTGAAATCGTACGAATTGATAATTTCGAGGTACTTCAGGCGAAGTTCTTCGATGTTCGGCACCATCATCTCGGGAATGTATGCCCCGCCAAATTCGCCATAATAACCTTTTTCATTAACCTGATAATTCATTTTATTTATGATTGATAAATGATTATTTATAATTTTTTTCTCTGGAAATTGATTATTCAATATTGATTATTGGTTATTTCCTTCAACTTCTGATTTCATTGATAAAACTCCTGACCTTTTCAACATCTTTCAAGGCAGGGCTGATTTCGAAACCGCTGTTTATGTCTATTCCGAAAAGCTGTGTATGCCTGAAATTAAGGACAGATTCCAGATCATCAGGGCCAATTCCTCCACTCAAAAAGAACGGCACATCACCCCTGTAATTTTCAAGCAGTTGCCAATTGAATTTTTGTCCGGTACCGCCAGGCAACTGACCTTTTGTGTCGAACAAAAAATAATCGCAAACTCCTATATAAGCTTTCAACATTACAAAGTCAAAAGATTCATCCACAGAAAATGCTTTGAAAAGGGTAATTCCGGAGTCCTTGATTTGCCGGCAATATTCCGGACTTTCATTTCCGTGCAACTGCGCAACATCCAACTTCCAGTTTTGGCAAATTTCCAGCACTTTCTCCGGAGTTTCATCCACAAACACGCCCACCTTATTGACTGAATCCGGAACAACTGCCAGTACTTCCGGGGATGGTTCAAACCCGACAAACCGCTTGCTTTTCGGGTAAAAAATGAATCCCAGAAAATCAGGCAATGCGGCAATTACTCCTGAAATGTTTTCAGGATCACGCATTCCGCAGACTTTGATTTTTAGCTTGTTCATTCTTGTATATTTCTCTTACCATATTATTACTCACCCCAAGCCCGATAAATCGTGCTTCTCCCCTCTCTACGCATAGAGAGGGGCTGAGGAAGCGAAGCGACCTCGGGGTGAGTCATTACGTCAAAAGATCATTTTGTTATTTTCTCGATAAACTCTATACAGGCTTTCCCCGGATCGTCAGTTTTCATGAAGGTTTCGCCAATAAGGAAACCTTTAAAACCGGCAGCGCGAAGCTGCGCAATGCTTTCAGGATCAGAAATTCCGCTTTCCGAAATTTTCACAAATTGCTCGGGAATAAGCTTGCTCAGACGAACCGAAGTTTGCACATCCACCTCGAAAGTTTTCAGGTTGCGGTTGTTCACGCCCACCAAATCAACCTGCGGATTCAACTTCTCAAGTTCCTCCGCGCTGTGAACTTCAACCAAAACTTCCAACCCAATTTCCTTGGCCGTTTGGGTCAATTCGAGCAGCAAACTTTTGCTCAGGCTTTCGGCAATCAGCAAAATCACATCGGCGCCATGTGCCCGGGCTTCGTAAATCTGATACGGATCGAGCATAAAATCTTTACGCAGAATCGGCGTATTTTTATTCGCCCAACGAGCTTTAGCCAGATTTTCGAACGAACCTCCAAAAAAGCGGTCATCAGTCAGGACCGACAAGCCACTTGCACCGGCAGCCACATATGCTGCTGTTATTTCAGAAGCTTCAGCTGTATCGTTAATCACTCCTTTCGATGGAGATTTGGTCTTAAATTCGGCAATCACTCCACTCGCATCTTCGGCCAACAGAGCAGCTTTCAGCGAGTTGGTCTTCCGTTTAAAATACGGTGATTCCTTCAATTGCTCCAACGAAACTTTACTTTTTGCCTCCGCAATTTCAGTCCGTTTATGGTTGTTTATTTGGTCAAGTATATTCATTGTTGAAATTTATTGAAGCCTCCCCCAACCCCTCCGAAGGAGGGGAGAAAGAACCGGTATAAGTAGATTTGTAGTTTGAATTCACATTCATAATTATAAGAATAAATGTTCAGGATTTTCACTATCCAAAAGTCTTCCCTTTGGGGAGATTTAGAGGGGCTTCTTCATTTATTCAATTCCATCAGCTTTTTAAATGCCGCCAACGCCTTTTTGCTTTCGAGCGATTCCTTCGCTTCAGCAACGCAATCGGCCAGCGATTTCTCAGGACGAATGCACTGAATTCCCAGGGCAGTATTGGCAATCACCACATTTTGCTGAGCTTCTGTGCCAGTTCCTTCCAAAACACTTTTGAATATTTTCGCGGCTGCTTCCACCGTTTCCCCGCCATAAAGTTCTTCCGGGGCAACCGGGGCGAAACCAAAATCAGCCGGTGAAAGATTATCTTCAGTCAGGTTCGACACAAAACGGGCATCGCCGGTGAGCGAAATCTCGTCGTAGCCATCCAGACTATTTACAATAATGTAATTCTGTCCGCTTTCTCTGAAAACCTGATGGTAAAGATCCATCACATCCAGATCGTACACGCCCACCAACTGGTTTTTCGGGAACGACGGGTTGATGATTGGCCCCATCATATTGAACAGCGTCTTCACTTTCAGGGCTTTCCGCACCGAACCAACACTTTTCATGGCCGGATGAAACAATGGAGCATGAAGGAAACAAATTCCGGCTTCTTCCACTTCCCGCTTCAACTTGTCCTGTTTGTTACTGAACTGATAACCAAAATACTCGAACATGTTCGACGATCCACTGACCGAAGACGATCCATAATTTCCATGTTTGGTCACTTTATAGCCAGCGCCGGCAAGTACAAATGCGCTGAGTGTCGAAATATTAAAGGTGTCTTTTCCATCGCCGCCGGTGCCAACCACATCGATGGTATTGTATTCCGAAAGGTCGATTGCGACACACAAATCGAGCAATGCCTGCCGGAACCCGGCCAGTTCTTCACCGGTAATCCGGCGCATCCTGAAAACCGTCAGGAACGAAGCAATTTCGGCATCCGAAAATTGTCCTTCGGCAATGAGCACCAACATCTGATGTGCTTCGGCTTTGCCTAGGTTATTGCCTGCAAACAGGTAGTTTAATGTATCTTTCATGTTCTTGTTGCTTGTTTCTTATTTCTTGTTGGATATTCGATATTTTACATTGGTTATTGGATATTTTGAGTTTAATTTCCAATATCCAATTCTCAATAACCAATATCCAAATTATTCCACAACTTTTGGGGAGGCTTTTCCCAGCCAGTTGGCAATCATTTGCTCACCCAACGGAGTTAAAACCGATTCAGGATGAAACTGAACTCCTTCGACGTCAAAAGTAGTGTGTTTCATCGACATGATCATTCCCTTTTCGTCGTAACTTGTAACCTGCAAGCACTCCGGAAGGTCAGTTTCGTTGACAATCCACGAATGGTAACGGCCAACCGGAAAAGTTTCAGGAAGTCCATCAAACAGGATAGTTGGTACTTTGGTGGTAGTAACCGGTGTTGCGATACCATGCAAAACGCGGTTCATGTTGGTGAGCGTTCCTCCAAAAGCTTCGCCAATGGCCTGATGCCCAAGACACACACCCAGCATACTTTTTATCGGTGCAAATCTACGGATAATATCGAGCAACAATCCGGCTTCTTCCGGAATACCAGGACCTGGCGAAAGCACAATCTTATCGTATTTCTCCAAATCTTCCAACGCAATTTCATCATTCCGGAACACATCGACCGGCAAACCCGAAATCTTTTTGATGGCGTGCACCAAATTGTAAGTAAACGAATCGTAATTATCTATGACTACTATACGGGAGCCTCCCCCCATCCCCTCCGAAGGAGGGGTGAAAGAACCGGGATGCACAGTTTTGTGGTTTGAATTTGTATTCATTATTTATAAGTTTAAATGTTTTGAACTTCGAAAATCCAAAAGTCTCCCCTTCGGGGAGATTTAGAGGGGCTTCTCCCCCTCCTTCGGAGGGGTTAGGGGAGGCCTATTTCTTTTGCAATTTCCAGCGCTTTTTTCAATGCGCCCAGTTTGTTGTTAACTTCCTGAAGTTCGCTTTCTTCCTGCGAGTCGGCTACAATACCGGCGCCTGCCTGATAGAAAAGTGTACTTCCTTTGCTCAGGAACGAACGGATCATAATGGCATGATTCAAAGTGTTGTCAAAGCCAAGATAGCCGATGCAACCTCCGTAATAGCTGCGCCGCTGATTTTCGTACCGGTCAATTAATTGCATGGCCATGTGTTTTGGGGCACCCGACAATGTTCCGGCCGGAAATGAATCGCCCAAAACTGTGATCATGTTGGTATTTTCGGGCAATTTGCCTGAAACTTCGGAAACCAAATGAATGACATGCGAAAAGTACTGAACCTGGCGATAGCTGTCAACGGTAACATCGCTGGCATTTCGGCTCAGATCGTTTCGGGCCAGATCGACCAGCATCACATGCTCTGCATTTTCTTTCGGATCGGCACACAACTCCTCGGCGGATTGACGGTCTTCATCATCGTTTCCGGTTCGTTTAAACGTTCCGGCAATCGGATTGATAATGGCTCGCCCCTTTTTGATGCGTAATTCGGCTTCAGGGCTCGAACCAAAAATGCGATACGTTCCGTAGTCGAAATAGAACAAGTAAGGTGATGGATTTACCGTACGCAAAGCGCGGTAAACATTGAATTCATCGCCCTTGAATGGCTGCGAAAACTGACGCGAAAGTACAATTTGAAACACATCGCCACGATAGCAATGTTCTTTCCCTTTGGTAACCATGAACTTGTATTCTTCGTTGGTAATGTTCGAAACTTCTTCACCAAGTGTATCGAATTGGGTTGACGAAAAAGTCAAATTCCGGAGTAACGATTCAATTTGACCGATCTCTTTGGTTTCGCCTTCCATCTGATTTTCGATCAGGTAAATTGTATCCTTGTGATGATCGATGGCCACAATGTATTTATAAAAACAGTATTTCACTTCCGGAACCGAGTAGGCTTCTTTCTTTTCGGCAGTAATCTCGATCTTCTCGAAATATTTTACCGCATCGTAGCTGATGTAGCCGAAAAGACCGTTGGCCGGTAGGTTTTCGGTTTCTCCGGAAAGAACAAACGACTTGAAGAATTCATCCAGTTGCTGATCGACGCGACATTCCGGAGAAATCGGTTTGCTCAGATTTTCGCGGCCATTATATTCGATAGTTATTTCACCGGCATCGGCTGTAAAGCACGCCATGGGCTTAATACAGATAAACGAATACGCATTTTCGTGACCATGATAGTCGGAGCTTTCGAGCAAAATCGAATTCGGGAATAAATCCCTGAATTTCAGGTAAACACTCACCGGCGTTAAGGTATCGGCAAGTATCTTTTTTACGCTGACTTGTACATTAATTTGTTTCATGATGTATGTTTTAAAGCCCCTCCAAACCTCCCCGAAGGGGAGGCTTAAAAAAAGCAACTTGTTCGTTTATATTTTTTATTCATAATTCCAGATTTCAAACCTTTTTCTCAGGGCGATGTTTCGGGATATTGATATTCTCCCCTTTTCAGACCAAACCCCTATTCAACCTGATGACACAATCTTTCCCCCTTTGGGGGAATAAGAAGGGGGCTTGGTTTTTCTTTAAAAAAAAGCGGCTTACCGTGTTCCGATAAGCCGCTTTTTTGTTCATTTTTTGTCAATGATAGCTACTTCCTTCCACGGTATTGCGAAAAGTTTCTGTGCCACCACCAAATATTGTTCATCGAATTCATCATCATCTTTATTTCAAGCTTACTTTATAAAAACAAAAAACCTGCTTTTGAGGAGCAGGCCAATATATTTTAAAAAAAATACAAATATGGCTTTAACCCCTCATGTTAACGAGAAGACCCCACCACGGACACCATACTGTATTTGTATTTTTGATCATTTTGTTCTGATTTGATGCAGCAAAAAAATAAAATTAATACCACAATAACAAGTATTCAGGAAATAAAGTTTGCCGCCATACCAAATTTTCACAAAACGCCTTTCTCCGGAAGGTATTTCCAGAAACGTTTGGGAAGTAGCTGCCGGTGTACTTTGTCGTTTTTTCGTTCCTGAATGCAGATGCTTTTGTAATACTGTTTCCACAATCGCTGGAAAAGTTTTTCATCCTCAGCCAGAAGCGAAGCGTGTAACTGTCCGTTTTGAGAGTTGACTTTCAGATCATCAAAAACTACGCGGGTAACTGTTTTCAGGTCATACAGAAAACCGTAGTTACGTTTCAGGTCGTAAATAATCCACATTTGATCAGCAAAGCGGTCGCGGAAATGAGGGATACACAGCGGAAGCACATCGTACATCGGTGCATACGAAGCGTAATAACTTCCCTCAATTGTTTTCTGAAACCGCGTAAACATGTGTATGCGCTGAGCTTCGCGGCAAACCTTCTGGTGCAGTTTATTGATTTCGACCACTACCGGCAGCGAAAAATTAGTTTCTTCATTTTTGGTGGAATCAATAATCAGTCGGATGTATTTCACCAGCAACATCGGAGTGTCGGACAATCCGGAAAGAAAAACACGATAAATGCGGTGCGCATTGACTTCTGAAGAACGCGAAATGATGCCCTTCCAAACCCGTTTCGCTTTCCGGTCATCAGTCAGAATATCCGTGGTTGAACCGAACAAAACGTTCTGGCTTCCTTCTCCTGAAAGGATTTCATCGGGAAACTGTTTCCGGTTGTAGCACTCGAAAACCAGCGTCAGCAGTCCTTCAAAGGTGTTGTCAAAAGAATAGACGTTCATGGATTTAGTTCCAGATTCCAAGTTCCAAAATTTCAAGTTTCGGGTTGTGTGTTGTGAATTGCTCCTTTCGATACGCTATGCTCTCAGGGAGCGGTACTTCAGACTTCAGACTTCCGTATTCGGACTTCTTTTTTGCCCACTGCGACTGATGACTGATCACTGCTTCAATGCGGGCATCATCGGATAGAACAACTTCAATTGCACCGCAGCATCGCTTCCAATTGGTTTTTTGTCGAGCAAAAGCTGGCGTACAATTTCAGGCTTTAAATCCTGAACGTTTTGGGAGCGGAGTTCGTTGCAGGTGATGAAAAACTGGGCGCGTTTCATTACCACTCCCATTTTTTTTAGGTGCGACGAGTTTAACCGGTTGTGTTTGCGGGCCATCAGAATCAATTGCACCGAGTGCGTTCCAATTCCCGGGATGCGAAGCAACATCAGCGGATCGGCTGTGTTGATGTCAACCGGAAACAATTGCGGGTTGCGCAAGGCCCAGGTGACTTTCGGGTCGAGTTCCAGATCGAGGTTCGGATTTTCGGCATTCACAATTTCATCGGTCCGGAAACCATAGAAACGCAGCAGCCAATCGGCCTGATACAAGCGGTGCTCGCGGCGGAGTGGGGGAGTAATAAGCGCCGGGAGCCGGTTGTCGTAAGTGTTTACCGGAATGTAGCCCGAATAGTAAACCCTCTTCAGGTCGCGACGGTTATACAAGGCTGATGAAAGTTTCAGTATGGTATGGTCGGTGTCGTTGGTTGCACCAATAATCAGTTGGGTACTTTGGCCTGAAGGGCTGAAAAGCGGTGCATTCCGGTTTTTTTTGCGCTCTTCTTTCGATTCCAGAATGCCCGTGGAAATCATTTTCATCGGCTCCAGAACGCTTTTGAAATCTTTATCCGGAGCCAACAGTTTCAGGTTGTTTTCGGTCGGAATCTCGATATTCACGCTCAAGCGGTCGGCCCAGCGACCGGCATCGGCGATCAGTTGCTGGCTTGCTCCCGGAATGGCTTTCAGGTGAATATACCCGTTGTAGCGATGTTCGGTTCGAAGTTTTTTAGCTACCAAAACCATCCGTTCCATGGTGTGATCCGGATTGATTAAAACTCCGGAACTAAGGAAAAGTCCTTCGATGTAATTCCTGCGATAGAATTCAATGGTCAGGTTAGCAATTTCGTCAGGAGTAAACGAGGTGCGAGGAATGTCGTTGCTTTTGCGGTTGTAACAATAGGCGCAGTCGTATATGCAGTAATTGCTGAGCATGATTTTCAGGAGCGAAATGCAGCGCCCGTCTTCGGCAAAGCTATGGCAAATGCCCCATGCAGTAGCGTTTCCGATTCCTCCCTGGGTATTGCTTCGCTTGGTTCCGCTCGAAGCGCACGACACATCGTATTTGGCCGCTCCGGCTAAAATTTTTAGTTTTTCAAGGCTACTTTCCGAAATCATTTCTTGTTGCTTTAATTTGACAGCAATATAATCACTGGCGCCTAAACAAGATAATAGAATCGTGCGAAAAGTATTCAGGAGAGGGTAGTTTTTTTATTTAAAAATGAGGATGGTGTCGAACCAGAAAGGCTTAATTGTCACTGCCTGAACGACATGGTGAACTTTGCTCCTTCGTTAACTTTACTTTCTACGCTGATTTTTCCGGCTAAACTGGTAATGTGGTTGTGAACTAAATACAGACCAATGCCTTTGCTGTCTATGTGATTGTGAAACTTTTGATGCAATCCGAAGATTTTATCTTTCACTTTTTCCATGTCAAAGCCCAGCCCGTTATCAGCAAAGATCAACTGATCCCTTCCATTCACTTTTTCTGAATGAATAGATATAACAGGAAACCTGTCGGGCCTTGCATATTTTATTGAATTGGTGAGCAAATTTAAAAATACACTTTCCATATATGCCTTATTAAATTTAATTTTATCAAGCTTCGAAAAGTCAGTTTGGATGGTGGCTTTTGAAGTTTCGATTAAGGAATTAATGGATTTCAGGACATTATTCAGGCTTCTGTTTAAGTCAACTTCTTCCGGATTTGCTAACTCCTGGTGTTTTTCGCTTAAAGCGTCAACATAGTTGTCGAGCGTTTCTTTTAAGTACTCTCCTGATAATTTTACAATCGTTATCAATTCGCTTGCTTCCTCGTCATTTATTTTAGAAATGTCTAAAAGATCAAGTACTGCAAGTAAATTATTTACCGGAGATCGCAAATCGTGTGAAGTCGTATAGGTCAACTGTTTAAGATCCTCATTGGTGGTTGTGAGATTGGTCAGAAGCGTGCTTCGGTCAGCTTCAAGCCTTTTGGTGTGCGTAATATCTTTTGCGATGGCAAAAACCAATTGATCGCTATCTACAGGTAGTGAAGTCCACGATAGCCACACAATTTCGCCGCTTTTCTTTACGTACCTGTTCTCGAAATTAAAAAGCGGTTTCGATTTGGTCAATTCCTCTCGGACCTGTTGCGTGGTACGCTTATCGGCACAGTGTACAAAATCATTAATTGGCCTTGAATACAATTCCTCCATAGTATAGCCTAACAGTTTTGAAACTGAGGGGTTTATTTTTTTGAAATATCCATCATACCCCGCAATGCAAAGTAAGTCAGGTGATAATTCAAAGAAAAGTTCATATTTAAATTTAGTGTCGGTCATAGCTGAAGTTGGTATTTAGATGGTACTCTTTACGATTTTATCGTCTGGTCAATCATAAACGTTTGTCACGATCAATAGTTGACGATTTAGAGTGCTATTCTATTGAATATTACACTTGCCGGGGCTGTTTACAGGCTTATCCGGTTATAAGCATTCTAAATTCATATTCAAACTGATCAAAATTAGATTGAGTAGATATTAAAACGAATTACAGACCCGAAGTTAAAGGGTGTAAATTGCAAAGTTGCACCGACTCTTGTTTTTACCGAAGAACCTCATTTTCCAGGGTAGATATCATCTCATCAGCCGTATTGACAACTTTTTGAATCTTGCCATTTTGGTCAATAATGATGTGGGTTGGATAAGATGTTAGATCTAATACATCCGACATGAATTGCTCCTGATCGGCAACAACTGAATAGCTGAATGGTTTTTTTTGTAAAAAAAGCCCCAAATCGTTCTTTGCATCGAATGCCAGACTAACAAAAACCATGTCGTTGCGGTTTTTATATTTTCCTGCCAATTCATTCAGTTTTGGAAATTCAGCCACACAAGTTTTACAGGCTATAAACCAGCATTTTAGGATTACTATTATGCCTTTTGTATTTTCATTGTTGAATTCATTCCCATTCATATCTGTAAAATTGAATTTCGGGAACTCCTTACCTTCCATCCTGAAGTTTTTATAAGCCTGTGCAGAGTTGCTTTTAATTGTTTCGCGTATGCTTTTGGCACAGGTCTGATCTAACTTGAAAAGCATGTAGTACACACTGTCTTTAGACTGAAGCTTCAATGGGATAAAATCTCCTGAAGTAAGGCTTTTCAGAAATACCTCTTTACTGATCCGGTTGGATAAGTTGTCGAGTGCAATAAAATTGGATGACAAAACGATGTTACTGTTATGATAGGTCCACCACAATCCAAAATCATTTTCAATGCTTTTTATATCAACATTGGGCGAACCAAAGTTCGGTTTTCTTGTGCAGGAAAGAGAACCCAGAAGTGCAACGAGTAAGGTAACCAAGATGTAATTTTTCATATTGAATCTATTTTGAACTGAGGTTTTTGATTTTAAAATAATCAAATCAGAGAATAAATTCCAAATCCAGATCCCTGTAATCAGAAATGGTATAAAAGCAGCCAGCTTTTGTCAATTCATCGGCGGTTTGGGAAGTTGTAATGCCGATTACTTTTATTCCGGCCTTTTGTGCTGATAGTACGCCATCTATGGAGTCCTCAATGACTACACAATCGGTATTTTTTAAATTCATTTTCTTTAACGACAATTCATAAATTTCCGGGTCAGGTTTTCCTTTCACTATCTCATTTCCTCCGGTAATGTATTGAAAATAGGGTCGTATTTTAATCGCATCTAAAATGAAGCCAATATTGGTTTGATCGCCCATGGTAGCCAAAGCGACAGTAATTTTTTGTTTATTAAGTGCCTTCAAAAAATCAGTCAAACCGTCAATTTCCCTAATTTGGAGCCGGTATAAATCCCGGTACATTACCTCTTTTTCATTCCCCAATTCAATTCGTTTTTCATCGGAAATAGCTGCACCGAAAAACCGCTTAATCATTTCTTCAATGTTTCCATGATTTTGGGCTTGAAACTGTTCCGGATCCAACACAATATTATGCTTTTTTAAAAAAGACACCCACGAAGCCTGGTGAAAAGGAATGCTGTCCACCAAAGTACCGTCCATATCAAATAGTATTGCTTTTATCTTTGGCATTTTTCGTTTTTATTTGTTTCTCATCATTTTTTATCCTCTGACTGAATAATTTTTCCACTCTTAATTGTCTCAATAAATTCATTCATAAATCGTGAAGCTGGTGCTCCATCAATAATATTGTGGTCGAATGAAGCAGTCAGACAAAGATGTTCCCGTGATTCAAATTGTCCGTCAATTTCTACAACTTTTTTGCTAATGCTACCAACAGTTATTAAAACGGTTGCTGTTCCATGTGGGATAAACCAAACAGGCTCTTTGCTAAACATTCCGATAGCTGTGACTGCAATCTTCCCATACCTTTTAGCCATATAAATATTCCTGTCAGCCATACGAATAAATGTTCTGAGGAGGAAACCTGGTATCAATCTTATCCAGGTTTGTCCTGAGAGGCTTCCAAGTCGATCACTTTGCAATTTTTTTGCCTCCCTTATCTCATTGTGAATCTGATGATATGTTTTTTCCTGCGCTCCTTTTATTCCAAACGGTTCAGGAACTTTTTCTCCTGAAATTTCACGCTCTATCAGCACACTAATAGTTACATCATCAAGTAAAATATGTCTTCTGCCTTTAATGAAGGAGTTTAGTTCAGGGTATTTTTTTATGACTTGTGCCAAACAGGTAACAATATACGCGGTTAAAGAGAGTTTTTCTCCGGTCCTTTCAAAATGCGATTTAATCAATTGTCTGGGTACAGTTATATCAACTTCGGTAAATCCGTGAATCGCATTTTTCTCCTTAGTTACAGTAGCAGAAGCAATAACTGCCCGACGGTTAAAACTTAGCAGTGAACTCTGATATCCATGTTTACTCTTCATGTTCTGCTCGATTGTTTTGATGATTTACTGCGCCTTTATGCTTGCGCCTGATGTTCCGCAACTACACTCAGAAACGGATTTTGGCAACAATACTGACAGTTCAAAGATTCGAAGTTTATAGGTGCAGACATCAAATCTGCACCAGCAAAATAATCTGCACAACTTATTTCTGAGCCAGGGCTTTCTTTATCGCTGTTTCAGCAAGAGGGGCCATTATTTTATATCCGATTTCGTTAGGGTGAACTCCGTCTCCAGAATATTCTTTTTTAAGTCCTTTTCGCTCATCAACCAACGACGAAAAATAGTCAAGATAAACGATCCCGTGACTGTCGGCGTAATACTTAATCATTTTATTCAATGTCACAATTTTCTCAGCCGGTTGAAGTCCTGGTTTCCATGGATAATCAAAAGCTGGTAAAACTGAACTAAGTGCAACTTTTATTTTATTGACTTTGGCTAATTCGGCCATCGAAATCAGGTTGTCCATGATCATTTCGAGTGTCGATGGGCCGGTATTGCCGGCAATATCGTTGGTACCCGCCAAAATGATAACCAGAGCGGGTTTAAGATTAATTACATCCGGCCTGAAACGAACCAGCATCTGTGGAGTGGTTTGGCCACTAATCCCCCTGTTTACATAGGGTTTCCCGGCAAAAAAGTCCGGACAGGTTCTGATCCAGCCCTCGGTGATGGAGTTACCCATAAATATAACCCGGTTTTCACCAGCGGAAGGTGACGCCAATTTCGCATTTTCGTCTTTGAAACGTGAAGTATTTGCCCAGTCTTGGGCAAACGTGAATCCTGCAACAAATAATGACAGGAAGAGTGTAAAAACTATTCTTGATTTTTTCATTCTAAAAGATTTTAATAGTGAGTTTATATGAATTGGTTTTGGTATCAGCCCTGTTTTGGATCCCCTGAAACAACTGTTTCAAATATATTACATTTTTGTGCTTTGGGGAACATATTGTTCCCTTTAATACATCGTTGTTTTGAAAGAAAGTGCTTTTCTCTATTTATCTTCTTGGGCTTTTATTACCGGTTAGTTTGCAAAAGCAAAGGCTGCCTTTTTTGAGACAGCCTTCGGTAATTTTAGTTTTGTATAGGGTGGGATCGATTGATTATCCGCATTTGGATGAGCCGCAGTCAGGGCATATTAAGCAGCCTTCCTGGTAAATTACATTCCGTGAATTACATTCGCCGCAAATAATTCCTTCGGCGATGGTTCCGTCGGGAACATATTTTTTCAGGGCGCGGGCCACACCAGCTTTCCAGCTATTAATGGTATCGTTGTCGAACTGAAGACTGGTAACCGTGTCAACCACTTTGTGAATCGGCATTCCGTGGCGCAGAATTCCTGAAATGAGTTTAGCATAGTTCCAGAATATGGGATTGAATTTGTAGGACAATCCTTCTATCGTAGTCCGGTAGCCTTGCTTATTGATGTATTGGAAATCGTAACGTTTGGTTCCATCGGGATTAATACTTTTGAGGATTTTGCCGTTTTGCACCGATCGCGGCAGTAAAATACCATCTTCGTCGTCAGACAACCCGGTGAAAATTTCGTATGGGCGTCCGTCGATGGTTCCGATAAATGCTACCCATTTGTCTTTTGAATTTTGGAAACGAACCACGTCGGCTTCCAATTCGATGGGCCTTTTGGTTGGGAAAACGGAGTCGATTCTTTCTTCGTCATCTCCATCTTCCTTTTTGTTCGAGATCAATACGCCCGAGCGTGATCCGTCGCGGTAAACGGTAACTCCTTTGCAACCGCTTTTCCATGCTTCGAAGTAGAGTCTACCAACCAGTTCTTCATCGGCATCGGCAGGCAGGTTGATGGTTACGCTGATGGAATGGTCGACCCATTTCTGGATTTTCCCCTGCATCCGGACTTTATTCATCCAATCCACATCGTTTGAAGTCGCTTTGTAATAAGGCGATTTGGCGATTAATTCATCTAAATCGGCTTCAGGATAATTCTTCTTCAGTTCGAAGCCATTCACTTCCATCCAATCTTTAAACTTGTGGTGGAAAACAACATATTCTTCCCACGAATCGCCCACTTCGTCAACAAAATCAACTTTTACGTTTTTATCATTCGGGTTAACCTTCCGGCGACGTTTGTAAACGGGCATAAAAACCGGTTCAATTCCTGAAGTCGTCTGAGTCATCAGGCTGGTCGTTCCTGTTGGCGCAATGGTTAGCAGGGCGATGTTCCGGCGTCCGTATTTGACCATATCCTGGTAAAGCGTTTCGTCCTGATCACGCAGACGTTTGATCATCGGATTATTTTTTTCGCGATCGGCATTGTAGATGTTAAAAGGGCCACGTTCTTTGGCCATTTTTACTGACGAACGGTAAGCTTCCAGTGCAACAGTTTTGTGGATTTCTTCACTGAAATCGGTTGCGTCATCGCTTCCGTAACGCAGACCGAGTGCAGCAAGCATATCGCCTTCGGCAGTAATTCCAACACCGGTGCGACGGCCTTCCTTGGCTTTGGTCTGAATTTTTAACCACATCGACCGTTCAATGTGTTTGATGTCTTCGTTTTCCGGATCTTCGTCAATTTTGTGCAGAATTCCATCAATTTTCTCCAATTCGAGATCAATAATGTCGTCCATCATCCGTTGGGCCACTCCAACATGCTGTTTGAAAAGCTCAAAATTAAATTTGGCCTTTGGGGTAAACGGATTTTCAACATAGGCATATAGATTAACTGCGATCAAACGGCAGCTATCGTATGGGCAAAGCGGAATTTCGCCGCAAGGATTTGTCGAAACGGTTTTATAACCCAGGTCGGCATAACAATCCGGAATCGATTCTTTGATAATGGTATCCCAGAACAGGATTCCCGGTTCAGCCGATTTCCACGCGTTGTGAACGATTTTTTTCCAAAGGTTATCGGCATCAATTTCTTTGGTGTATTTCGGATTTTTGGCGTCAATCGGGTATTGAGTCATGTATTTCTCACCCGCTTCAACAGTCCGCATAAAATCATCGTGAATTTTAACCGAAACGTTAGCTCCGGTTACTTTACCCTGCTCCAGTTTGGCATCGATAAACGACTCTGCATCGGGATGTTTGATGGAAACGGAAAGCATCAGCGCTCCTCGGCGTCCATCCTGGGCAACCTCGCGGGTTGAATTGGAGTATCGCTCCATGAAAGGAACAATACCCGTAGAAGTTAATGCTGAATTTTTTACCGGTGAACCTTTGGGCCGGATATGAGACAAATCGTGCCCAACACCTCCACGGCGTTTCATCAGTTGCACCTGTTCTTGGTCAACTTTCAGTATTCCTCCGTACGAATCAGAATTGCCTTCATTGCCAATCACAAAGCAATTCGAAAGCGAAGCGATCTGAAAATCGTTGCCAATGCCGGTCATCGGGCCACCTTGCGGAACGATGTACTTAAAATCTTTCAGAAGTGAAAAGATCTCCTCTTCTGTCATCGGATTGTCATAATTTTTTTCAATTCTAGCAATCTCCGAAGCGAGTCGACGGTGCATATCATCCGGAGTAAGTTCGAACAAATGTCCGAAAGAATCCTTTAATGCATATTTGTTAACCCAGACCCTTGCAGCAAGGTCATCTCCTTTAAAATAATCCAGCGAAGCCTCGAAAGCTTCATTCTGAGAATAAGTTTTAGCGCCCTGGTGAGGCTCAATTGCTACGTTCTTAAATGTCATAATCCGAAAATTTTGATCTTTTATAATGTTTAACCGATTGTAAACGTGATGGAATTTGAGGTCACGTTTGTTTGTTTTAGCTGTATGCAAGATAAGCTCTGCATTTAAAAAAATGAATACTTTTTTTGGAAATAATTTTGAAAGTTATCAACGCAGCGATGTTAGTATATTGATATTAAATATATTAACATTTGTTTTGTTGAAAAAAGTTTACAGAAATGAAAACCAATTTTCTGAAAAATTGAATGTATTGTTCAGGAAAGAACCTGATAGAAAGCTGTTTGGAAATTATTATTGTTTTATTGAATTGAAGTGGATAAACCGTTATGGATTGTTAAAAACTTTGTCTATAATTTTCTGTGTTGCTCCAATATTCTGTTTGGTAAAAGTATTACACTTATTCGATATCGAATTTCTTTTTTGAGTGTCGGTAAGTAAATTCGTTAAGGTAGTTTGAAACAGTTCATAATCCGCAACAGGAAAGGCAATGCCCAGATTGACCATGCTGGTTGCCTCCTGAAACTTCAGGTAATTTGGTCCAAAGATGATGGGTGTACCAAAAATGGCAGCTTCGAGCGTATTGTGGATCCCTACGCCAAAACCACCTCCAATGTACGCTATATCAGCATGTTTATATATCGACGACAATAATCCGATGGTATCAACAATCAAAACCTGTTTGTTCATATCCGATTCTTCGGTAACTTCTGTATAACAAATAACAGAGGTTTTCAACTGACTTATCAACCTTTCTATATTTCCACGCTTTGTTTCGTGGGGTGCGATGATAAATTTAGTTTCAGGATGGCTGTGAATATATTGAACCAACAACTCTTCATCAGGTTTCCATGTACTTCCGGCCACCACCAGTTGGCTGTCGCCCTTAAATTTTTCGACTATCGGAATGTTTTTCCCACGGAGGGCAATTTCGGCTACGCGGTCAAATCGGGTATCACCCGCCCTGCTTGCCTGATGAATGCCAATTTGGCTCAGTAATTCAACCGATTTTTCATCCTGAACAAAGAAATGCCGGACACACCCAAGCATTTCGCGGTACCATTTTCCCCAGGGCTTGTTTTTGAAAAAGAGCTGGTTTTCACGAAATATGGCTGAAAACAGATAAACCGGGATATTTTTTTTCTTTAGTTCGTTGAGGTAATGAAACCAGAATTCGTATTTCACAAAGAATACCAGTTCGGGACGGACTAACTCAATCAGTTTAACCGCATTTTTTTTGGTGTCGGCAGGCAGATAGAAAATATAGTCGGCCAAATCATAATTTTTGCGGATTTCGTATCCCGACGGGGAGAAAAATGTTAGGAAAATCCGGTACTCCGGGTGTGTTCGCCTGATGGCTTCAATTACTGGCCGTCCCTGTTCAAACTCGCCCAGCGAAGCGCAATGAATCCATATAATTGGTTTGTCGTGATTGATTTTTACCTTAATTCCTGCAAAAACCTGTGCACGTCCTTTGCTGATCTGCCGTGCCTTGATGTTGAACGGTGCAGACAAATTAATCAGAATAGAATACAAAAAAATAGAAATATTGTAAAGCAAATTCATTCTAAAACTGTTAAAATTTAGTCCTTATTTTTTTTATTGTGATTCAACCCTATTCAGGGGTGTGTCCTCATTTGTCACTCTTTCCGTGGGTCACCACCCACGGTTATTCAAATTTAACCCCTTTCAGGGTATTTCGATTCAACAAGTCCGAAGGACTTGAATATGAATAACCTCCGGTGAAACCGGAGGCAACTGGAATTATCGTATTGTGAACCCCAAAGTGCCCGCCTGCCGCGGGCAGGGGTTCAACTTTATTTTTAATAAAATTCAGCAGTTTCTTTAAGCTCTGTTTGAGACGTTGAAAATAAGTATTTTGCTGTTAGTTTTTCAGGAACAATTACAGGCTTGCCAAATACCCGGTGTCTTTTTTTAATTTTGGCTGCATGGAAGCCTGAACGGCGAGTTGGTCGCATCGTTCATTCTCAGGAATGCTGGCATGTCCTTTAATCCAGACCAGTTTCACCTGATGTTTTTCGTAAATTTTTACAAAGCGCAACCAAAGATCTTCGTTTTTTTTGCCTTTAAACCTGATTTTTATCCAATTCCATATCCAGCCCTTTTCAACAGCATCAACCACATACTTCGAATCTGAGTAAATGGTGACTTTTGAGTTTTCAACCTTTAGTGCTTCCAGTCCGGCAATTACTGCCAGCAATTCCATTCGGTTGTTGGTGGTCAACTCAAAACCTTCAGACAATTCTTTCCTGAATTGACCGGAAAGCAAAACTGTTCCGTATCCTCCCGGACCAGGGTTTCCGCGTGCAGCGCCATCTGTAAAGATTGTGATATTCAATGTTAAAGTATAAGGATCATTTATGGTCATTGATGTCATTTGTAGTCACTTGTTGTCATTCGTAGACATTGATTGTAAGCTACGCGGAGCTAATGACTGTAAATGACGCGAAGCAAATGACCACAAACTTGAATCATGAAATTCACCGTTAATTAACGATTGTCATTTCATCAATCAGATTTTGAGCGCCGCCCATTTTGTCGATGGCCCAAAGTACAAACCGGATATCAACATTGATGCATTTCTGTAACTCATTCTCAAAAGCGATATCGCCGCTCATCGCTTCCCAGTTGCCATCGAATGCAATGCCAATCAATTCGCCTTTACCATTAATCACGGGGCTTCCCGAGTTTCCTCCGGTAATATCATTATTTGTAGTAAAGCAGGTGCGAAGGTTGCCATCGGAGTCGGCATAACGTCCGTAATCTTTGGCTGCATAAAGTTCTTTGAGTTTCGTAGGCACATCAAATTCATTATCTCCCGGAATTTCCTTTTCAATGTATCCGCGCAAAGTGGTAAAATAATCGTATTTAACTCCGTCGCGAGGAATATAATCACCCACGGTTCCGTAGGTCAGTCTCATGCTGGAATTGGCATCCGGATAGAAATTTTTACCAGCTTCCATTTCCAGAAGTCCTCCAACAAACAAGCGGTTACCTTTTGCAAGTGTTTCTGATGTTATATCTGTCTCGTCGCCAATCAGAGCCATCATCCGGAAAATTTCGAGCGAATTCTGGAAAAGCAAATCTTTTTCAAGAGCCTTGGCTTTGGGCGTTTCAAAGAATTTGGTCAGCCTTTCCTGGCTTCCAAAGATTGATTTGGCATACAATTCTTTGGTGTATTTTTCGAAATCATTTCCATATTTGGCTTTTACCACCTTAAAAAATGGAGGATAATATTGAGGATCGACATTTTCCTGATAGATGCGGAAAAGCGCAGCAGCGATTTTCTGATCGGTTTCGGAATCGTAATCTTTAAAAAAATCGTCCAATCCTCCCTTTACCCGTTCAGTTGCCATATTGACTTTTTCTGACTTTTTATCAGATTTAAGCGCATCGTAAAGTGGCCTGGTACGATAAGCGAAATAGAAAATTTCAGGACCGGTCACCATCGCTTCAATCATATACCTGGAAGCTTTTTCATCATCAATGTTTTGATACGAATTGGCTATCATATTCAGAGCTTCTCCATATTTGGCTTTTCTTTGTGCGTCAGAATTAACCCATTTGGTGAACTCATCTTCCAGTTGTCTTTTTTTCTCTAACACATTCAGATTTTCCAAACCTTCGTTTTGTCCAATGCTGTATTTATAGTAGTTTGAACTACGGGCATATTTGTCGGAATACATAAGGCGAGCTTTACGCGAAGTTTTCATAAAATCCTCCATAATCCGTAGTTTTTCACTGCGAACTTTAATCATGATCGGATTGGTAACCTTCATGATAAAATCAATGCTATATGAAGTTTTATAGCGGTTTGTGCGGCCGGGATAGCCTAATACCATGGCAAAATCGTTCATTTTGTAGCCTTTCAGCGAAATGGGGAGATGATGTTTTGGTTTGAAAGGCACATTGTCTTTTGAATAGGCCGCTGGTTTTCCTTCCTTACTGCAATATATGCGAAACATGCTGAAGTCAGCCGTATGTCGTGGCCACATCCAGTTGTCGGTATCGCCCCCGAACTTTCCCATTGACTGAGGTGGTGCCCCTACTAATCGGATATCACGGAAAGTTTCATATACAAACAGATAGAATTTGTTTCCTTCGTAAATGGGTTGAACACGGGCTTCGTAATGCGTATCAGTACTGGCTTCTTTTTCAATTTTTGAGGAGATTTCATGAATTTTTTTATTTCGTTCGTCACCGGTCATCTGGTCGTTTAATTCAGGAAGTATTTTTTCTGAAACATCTTCAAAACTGATCAGAAATGAAGCAGATTTTCCCGGATTGGGTAACTCTTCTTCTTTGGTTTTGGCCCAGAATCCATCTTTCAGATAATCATGGTCTACCGTACTGTGTTCCTGAATTTCACCGAATCCACAATGATGGTTGGTAAGGAGAAGGCCCTCTTCTGAAATAAGTTCGGCAGTACAAGATCCGTGATCTAGTGCAACAACGGCATCTTTCAGGCTTGAATGATTTATGCTGTATATGTCATCAGCATTCAACGAGCATCCTTCTTTTTTCATTTCATTGATATTCAGCTTTTCAATCAAAGCTGGCAACCACATCCCCTCGTCGGCCTTAACCATTCCAGGTACGATAACCTGAATGAATGCGACAATTGCTAAAAATCGTTTCATTGGAAAAATTAATTTGTACTTAACTGAAAAAATAATGCGCAAAGATATGGATATATGCTTATTTACAAATCATTTTCTGGTTAGTCGGTTAAAAATCATGTTAATATCAGTTAACAACCGGTTTGAGTCTGCATATAACCGGAGTTATTGCTTGTCTGATGCTGAAAACTGCTCAAAACCTTCAGAAATGTTATCTTTGTGCCGAATTTTTAATCAGCAAAGATATGGAAAGAAAAGTACGGGTTCGGTTTGCTCCAAGTCCAACCGGACCACTGCATATGGGCGGTGTTCGCACTGCTTTGTTTAATTATTTGTTCGCCAAAAAACATGGAGGCGACTTTTTATTACGGATAGAAGATACCGATCAGAATCGTTTTGTTCCCGGAGCGGAAGCGTACATCATCGAATCGTTGAAATGGTGTGGGCTTGTTCCTGATGAAGGTGTTGGTTTTGGTGGCGACTTGGGCCCATACCGGCAAAGCGAGCGAAAACCAATTTATAAGAAATATGCTGATCACCTGATTGAAAATGGATTTGCCTATTATTCATTCGATACCGCTGAAGAATTGGACGAACTCAGGAAACAGGCCGAAGCCGATAAACAGGTTTTTTCGTACGATTTGCATACACGTCAGGGATTGAAGAATTCACTCACTCTTTCTACTGAGGAAGTTCAGGCCAGATTAGCCAGTGGAGAACATTTCGTGATTCGTTTTAAAATGCCTGAAAACCGGGATATCGTTGAAGAAGATTTAATTCGAGGTCGTGTGTCGTTCAATACCAATCAGCTCGACGATAAGGTTTTGTTTAAGTCCGACGGAATGCCAACCTATCACCTCGCCAATGTGGTCGACGATCATTTAATGAATATTACACACGTTATTCGCGGCGAAGAATGGCTTCCTTCCATGCCGTTGCACATTTTATTATACGAATCGCTTGGTATTGCTGAAAACCGTCCGCGTTTTTCTCATTTGCCACTTATCCTGAAGCCTGAAGGTAAAGGAAAGTTAAGCAAACGCGATGGCGATAAAATGGGATTTCCGGTATTTCCTTTGCTTTGGAAAGATCCGGAAACCGGAGATACATCAAGAGGATATCGTGAAGATGGTTATTTCCCTGAAGCTTTTATCAATATGCTGGCCTTGTTAGGTTGGAACTCAGGTACCGAACAGGAATTTTTCTCGATCGATGAATTGATTGAAATTTTTGACCTGTCACGTGTGGTAAAATCGGGCGCACGGTTCGATCCGGAAAAGGCCAAATGGTTCAACCGGCATTATTTGCAGCAGAAATCACCTGCTGAACTAGCTCAATTGTTTTTACCCATGCTAATTGAGAAAGGTATCAATCCGGAAATTAAGTATCTAGAACGCATTGTTGGAATGATTCAGGAACGTTGCGAGTTTGTAAAAGACATTTGGACACAGGCACATTTCTTTTTTAAAGCTCCGGAAAACTATGACGAAAAGACCATGAAATCGAAATGGAAACCCGATACTACTGAAAAATTACTGGCTATTTCTGAACTTTTAGAAACAGTTTTAGAATGGAAAGCTGAAGCGATAAAAGAAATATTTTCGACATTTATGACTGAAAAGGAATGGGGATTTGGTGCGGTAATGGTTCCGATTCGACTGGCTTTGGTGGGAAGCAGTTCAGGCCCCGATCTGTTTGAAATCTGCGAACTGATTGGTAAAGAAGAAACGATTGGACGGATTAAAACCGCTATCAGTAAAATTAATTGATTTAAATTTGTAGGAAGGCTCAATTTCATTAACTTTTCTAAAAATTGATAACATGAGTTTACAATTTATCTCCGATAGCAAAGGTGAAACCACCGGCGTATATATTCCAATCAATGAGTGGAATGAGTTGAAGCTTAAATTTGGTGAGATGGGATTAGTAGAATTCGATATTCCAGGTTGGCAAATGGATGAAGTGAGAGAGAGAATGCAGGAATATAAGTGCAATCCTGATCAGGCTTTGGATTTTGACCAAACGTTGAATGAAATCGAAGGAGAGTTATAATGTACAGAGTCCTTATATTGCCGCTTGCCAGAAAAGATATCAGGGATTCTGCGCTTTGGTATGAAAAGCAACAGCAAGGACTCGGCAGAAAATTTACTTTACAAGTCCGTGAAATAGTCCATTTTATTCAAGAGAATCCTGAATTGTTTTCTGTGAGATATGACGATGTAAGGACTGCAGTTTTATCAGTTTTTCCTTTTCTGATTCATTACAATATCGATGAAAACAATCAAATCGTAATAATTTCTGCAATTCTTCATACCAGCCGGAATCCAAAGATTTGGCAAAAAAGATAAATTTGAGGTGAACGATTATGATTTTAGTGATCCGTTCTTTTGTTAAGATCGGATCACTTTGTTTTTATTTACCTATCAGAACTATGGGCGCACATATTATTCTTCCCAGAAATTTGCCAGAATTGTGGTTAAGTCAGCCAATGTAAGAACCTAAGTCTTTAAATTTTTAAATTGTTTGATTTTCGTAATTATTTCTTTGTTTTTCGTTAAAAGAAATTCATTTTTTGTTTTTTATTTGCAGCATTAAACAATTTAAAATGAGACGAATATTGAATTGTACTTTTAAATTTATCATTTTTGGTAGTATATTGAATTTTACAATGAATGCCAATGCACAAACTCCCGACAGTATAAAACATGAAACAGATATTTTTACAGGCGCTGTAACCGTGACTACCAAAGGACTTTCAACATTTCCGAACCTGACATTGGGTAAACCGGCAGCAATTCTCGATTTGTCGATGGGTGGTAAAAAACTCAGGTTCGAGCCTGTCATGCGTTTTGCCCTCACTGGAAAACCCTGGAGTTTTATTTTCTGGGTCCGTTACGAACTTATGAATAACGAAAAATTTCAGTTTAAAATAGGCGTGCATCCTGCATATTCATTTAAAACAATATCAGTTACCCAAAACGGAATTGCCAAAGATGTTTTGCGTGCACAACAATACTTTGCCGGCGAATTAGCCCCAGTTTTCAAAGTCGGTAAAAACATAAGTCTGGGACCTTATTACATTTATGCCCGGGGTTTGGAAAAAGACATTATTCAAAACAGCAATTTTATCTCCTTCAGGACGAATTTCTCAAGTATTAATCTGTCTGATAAGTACTTCATGCGTTTAATGGCCCAGGCATATTACCTGAAACTAGACGCAGACGATGGTTTTTATATGAATTCGTCAATTGCGCTTATAAGAAGGAATTTTCCGTTTTCGGTTTCTTCTACCATTAATAAAATTATTCAGTCTGATATTGCTGGCGACAATTTCTTGTGGAATATCAACCTGACTTATTCGTTTAACACTAAGTACAAAAAACTTTAATACTGAAGAATTTTACGCTTTTCGAAATGGACAAGATTGAAACCATAGAAGAATTTTATCAACGGAAATTCGATTGGATTCCGGATAATATCCGCAATGAAATAGGGCATTTCAATGTATTTAAGCACGAACCTGTTGAACCCGGGAAAACAAAGCCACTACCATATGGAAGAAGGGATTTTTATAAAATAATGCTGGTGGTTGGCGATATTAATATGAATTACGCCGATCGGGTTATCTCTGTAAAAAAACAAGCGTTGTTTTTCTCTAATCCACAGATTCCTTACAATTGCGAAAACCTGGAAAGGATCGAAACCGGTTTTTATTGCATTTTCAATCAGCACTTTTTCCATAAGTTCGGCGATTTAAATCAATATTCAGTATTCCAACCTGGTGGAAATCATGTATTCGAATTGTTGGATGAACAAGTGGAACAAATTACCGGCATTTACAAAAAAATGTTTGAAGAAATCAAGTCCGGTTATGTTCATAAATACGATGTTTTGCGCAACCTGGTCTTCGAACTGTTGCATTTCGCCATGAAAATTCAGCCCGCAACGAATTCTGAAAAACTTCGCACAAACGCTTCCCAGCGAATTTCAGTATTGTTTCTAGAGCTTTTGGAACGCCAATTCCCGATTGATGACAACCACCAACGGATAAACCTGCGTTCAGCATCCGAATTTGCCAGCCAGTTAAATGTACATGTCAACCACCTCAACCGGGCGGTAAAAGAAACAACGCAGAAAACAACATCTGAAATTATTGCCGGTCGTGTTCTGCAAGAGTCTAAGATACTGTTAAAGCACAGCAATTGGAGTGTTTCTGAAATTGCATACGCGCTGGGCTTCACCGAAGTCACCCACTTCAACAACTTCTTCAAAAAACATGTACAGTTGAGTCCGCTGAAATTCAGGAATAGTTGATTTTCAATTTTCCCATGAATTTTGAGTAAAATTTCCTGCATGTTGAAATTTGTTTCTGAGTACAAATGAAATAATGGCGTAATAAATGAACCAATGCATATAAATGCTTGTTGCATAGTTTATTCAGGTGATTCTATCATTTGTAATTTGCAAGGCTCTGTTTGAATTTCGTAACCTAAAAACACTAATTAACTCTATCTCCAAGGGTTAGATCAATAAACTGAAAGTTTAAAACTACTCAATACTATGGCAATCTTCAAATTGAAAATTAACAGCAAAGAATTTCAGGTAGATGTTGATCCATCGACTCCGATGCTTTGGGTACTCCGGGATCATCTTAATCTGGTAGGGACTAAATTTGGTTGTGGTGTAGCGCAATGTGGTGCCTGCACCATTCTCGTTGATGATATTGCAACGCGATCGTGTATAACTTTTGTCGATTCAGTAGGAGACAAAAAAATAACAACAATCGAAGGGCTTTCTGAAAATGGGGATCATCCGCTTCAGCAGGCATGGATTGAACATGATGTTCCGCAATGCGGCTATTGCCAGAGTGGACAAATAATGAACGCTGCGGGATTATTAAAAGCGAACCCTCATCCAACTGATGAAGAAATTGAGAATGCCATGCATGGCAATATTTGCCGTTGCGGCACCTATACCCGAATCAAAGCAGCCATAAAAACTGCGGCTAATTCTTAACGGACTTTTCAGTTCAAGTTCGTTACAGTTTTCCTTTGTTAACCGATGAAACGTTAATCTAAAATCCCGAAACATGACAATAGTAAAAACGGAACTCAACAGACGTTCCTTTATAAAAAGTTCCTTTTTAGCCGGTGGTGGCTTAATGATTGGTTTTAACTGGCTGGCAGCATCCTGTATTACAGATACGCCCAAGGGACTAGCCATGCCTGACGAATGGTTCGAAATCACCGGATATTTAAAGATTGGTGAGAACGGTGTGGTAACCATCATGTCGCCTAATCCTGAAATAGGCCAGAACGTAAAAACCTCCATGCCCATGATTGTGGCCGAGGAACTGGATGTGGATTGGAAAAATGTGCTGGTTGAACAAGCTCCGTTGAACACTGCCATTTTTAACCGGCAGCTGGCCGGAGGAAGTGATTCGATCAAACAAAGCTGGCCCGGCCTTCGAATGGCGGGTGCTTCAGCCCGAAATATGCTGATGGATGCTGCCGCAAAAAAATGGAATGTACCGGTATCTGAAATCACAACTGAACTGGGCGTATTGTATCATAAAAGCAGTGGTAAAAAGGCCGGTTACGGCGAAGTCGCTTCAGCAGCGGCCCAAGTGCCTGTTCCGAAAGAGGTAGAATTAAAAGACCTGAAAGATTTTAAAATTATCGGGACTTCCAGAAAAAATGTGGATGGACAAAAAATAGTGACTGGCCAGCCCTTATTTGGCCTCGATTACAAAAAAGAAGGAATGCTTATCGCCATGATCGTCCATCCTCCGGCTTTTGGCATGAAACTGAGATCGTTCGACGCAACGGAAGCCAAAACCAAACCCGGAATAAAAGACGTTTTTCAGATTAAAACTTACAATGTCGACTATAAACCACAGTGGTGCGATACCACTTCGTTCACCGAGATGGTTGCTATTGTTGGTAACTCAACCTGGGAAGTAATGAGCGCCAGGGCCTATATAAGAGTGGAATGGGAACCATTTGCCGATTATCAGATTGCTATGGCCGGCTGGGGAGGTGATCAGATGGTCCGCGTTCCCGCCGGATTGGAAAGTACAACCGATCACAACGCAAAAATGATAGCTGCAGCGGCCAAGCCCGGCAAGATTGAACGAAGAGACGGCAATCCGGAAGAAGCCTTTAAAAAGGCAGCTAAAATTCTTGAACGAACTTATACTGCACCTTTTCTGGCGCACACTCCGATGGAACCCATGAACTTTTTTGCCGATGTAACAGCCGATAATGCAGTTTTAGTTGGTCCAATTCAATCACCTGAATACATGGAAAAAACTTTGTCGGCACGGCTGGGTTTGCCATTGGAAAAAATTGACATTCAGATGACCCGTATGGGAGGTGGATTTGGCCGACGTTTATACGGACACTTTATGGTGGAAGCCGCTTTGATCTCGCAAAAAATGAACGCACCGGTTAAACTGATTTATTCGCGTGAAGATGAAATTACATTTGGCATTTATCGTCCGGCTTATCATGCCTTGTATCGTGCAGCCCTTGATGCCAACAATAATCTCATTGCCTTTCATGTCAAGATGGGCGGTGTCCCTGAAAATGCGCTCCATGCCAACCGGTTTCCTGCCGGAGCTGTTGATAACTATTTGGCCGAAAGCTGGGCCATTGAGTCCAACATTAGTGTTGGAGCAATGCGGGCTCCAGGCTCCAACTTTAATGCCGTAGCCGAGCAGTCGTTCCTGGACGAATTGGCTGAAGCGATGGGCAAAGATCCCATCCAGTTTCGTCTCGACCTTCTGAAACGGGCAAAGGAAAATCCGGTAGGGAAAGAAAACGATTACGATGCAGCCCGTTATATCGGAGTTCTCGAACTGGTACGTGAAAAATCAGGCTGGGATAACAATTCAGCCGGAAAAAATCGCGGTGTTGCTGCCTATTTCTGTCATAGTTCTTATGTGGCCAATGTAGTGGATCTCACGGTTGATAACAGTACCCCTGTCATTCAAAAAGTGTATGCCGCTATCGATTGTGGAATTGTTGTGAATCCTGATGCCGCCATTAACATGACCGAAGGTAGTATTGTAGATGGAATTGGACAGTCCATGTACGGTCAGCTCACATTCAGTAAAGGTCAACCGGATCAGGATAATTTCGATTCATATCGCTTGATCCGACATGCAGAAGCCCCCAAAGAGATTGAAGTTCATTTTGTTGAAAATGAAATTAATCCAACCGGACTTGGTGAACCACCTTATCCTCCGGTGATGGGGGCGTTGGCAAATGCCCTATACAAAGCAACCGGAACCCGCTATTATCATCAGCCTTTTACGAAAAATAGTTTTGGGTGATGGTTAATGAATAATGCGAATCAAGGATTGGATTTATTAAAACCCAAAGGGTTGTGATGATTATAGAAAATGATGAAAAAAGTGAACTTAAACCACGAAGTGGTGACAGATTTCTGCCATGCCTTCGGCATTAAAACTTTCTTGTATCTTGATTTGCTATAATCCTGTCATACCTTCGGTATTTTAACTTTTCTGCAAATTTATTGCTATAATAATAACATGCCTTTGGCATTAAGATACTGAACCTTATTGAACTCTTGGTTCATTTGATCAGATATTAACTACTGAAAACACTGTTTTGATTATGACTCACGAAATACGATTGTTGTTTCAGACGCTAAAAAGCTGGCAGGAAATTGGCAGGAAAGCTGTTTTTATTTCTGTAGTTGCCCTTGAAGGTTCATCGTATCGCCGACCCGGAGTTTGCATGATTATGAGCCAGGACGGCGAGATGGTTGGGGCCGTAAGCGGTGGTTGTGTCGAAACCGAAATTGAGCGGCAGGCACAGCGTGTTTTCCAGACCGGCAAAGCCAAAGTAATTGTTTACGACGGACGTTTCAGAATTGGCTGCGAGGGCATTATTCATATTTTGATTGAACCGGTTTCACTCTCCGATGAACTATTTTCGGCATTTGAAAAACAAATTGAGAACAGACTGCCCTTCCGGATGGAAGCCTGGTTTTACCGCGAAGTTGGAGAATACGGCGATGTGGGAACAATGGTGGTTTTGAATGGAAAAAAATATGCTCTGAATCCTTCATTTACAATCGACCAGATAGCACAACAGGAATGCTTTTCTCAAACATTAAAACCGCTTTTCCAACTCTATATTTTTGGTGCCGAACACGATGCCGTTCAGTTATGTCAGGCTGCTAAACTGCTTGGATGGAAAGTTACCGTGGTTGCATCACCTGACGAATCAAAATCATGCGAATATTTTCCGGGAGTCCATTCGCTTATTTCTCCAACTTTCGACACCATCGATACGTCGCAAATTGATGAACAAACAGCTGTTGTTTTAATGACTCACAGCTTTAATAAAGATGTTCAGTACCTGATGGCCCTGAAAGATACCAACCCGGCATACCTTGGATTGTTGGGTTCGAACAACCGGAGAGAACGCGTTCTTTCGATGCTGCTCGATTATATGCCCGATATTTCAACCGATTTTCTGGAACAGATTCACGGTCCCGCCGGAATCAGCATTGGCGCTGAAAGCGCTTCGGAAATTGCAGTATCTATTCTGGCCGAAATATTGAGTGTGATTCGTCACCAGAACCCGATTGCACTAAGCGAGAAAGTAGGTTCAATTCATGGATGAAATTCCGATATTACTTTTGGCTGCCGGAAGTTCCTCTCGGATGGGGCAACCCAAACAGTTGTTGCCTTGGGGTGAACAAACTCTTATCGGGCATCAAATCGATACATTAATAAAAACGGATCATCCGGTCAATGTAGTTTTAGGTTCAAATTCAAATCTCATCATTCCGGTTATTGAGAAATTTCCGGTAAACATCTTCATTAATACTGATTGGGAAAGTGGAATGGGTAGCTCCATTTCACTCGGAATCAGTCAGATCGTTCAGAAATTTCCGGAGGCCGATGGGGTTTTGATCACACTGCTGGACCAACCCTTGATTACGACTACCTATTTCCAAAAGATGCTTGAGGCCTTTCTGCCGGATTCTCAACAAATCCTGGTTTCGCACTCCGCTTCCGGATGGACAGGTGTACCTGTGCTTTTTGATCAGTGCTATTTTAAGGAACTTACCGAATTGAGCAATAACGAAGGCGCTAAAAAAATCACAAAACGCCACGAAGAAAGAGTAATCCGTTTAGATGGTGGCGAAATATTGGAAGACATGGATACTCCGGAAACCTATCAAAAATTACTAAGTAAATACTTTAATCAAAAGCCAAATATGCTATAAAAGCATTACTTCTAAGTCCAGTGTAATTGTTTGATTTTCGTAAGCTATTGTTTGGTTTTAGTTATTTTTCAATGTATTTCTGTTTGATATTTGTATCATCAATAAAGATATAAACCATGGAAATAAAAATTCAAAAACGCCAGTTAGGAAACAGCGGGCTCGAAGTTTCAGCCATCGGACTTGGCTGCATGGGAATGAGTTTTGGCTACGGAACAATTGCTGACGAGAAAGAAATGATTGCCCTTATCCGGTCGGCTGTTGAAAGCGGAGTTACCTTTTTTGATACTGCTGAAGTTTATGGCCCTTACATTAACGAAGAACTGGTGGGCAAAGCTCTCGAACCTTTCAAAGGCCGGGTTGCGATTGTCACTAAATTCGGATTCAACTTTCAGGATGGTGTAAATACCGGGCTTAACAGCCGTCCGGAGAATATTAAAAAGGTTGCTGAAGAATCGTTGAAGCGACTCCGGATTGATGCCATTGACCTTTTCTATCAGCACCGGGTTGACCCGAATGTACCAATCGAAGACGTTGCCGGTGCAGTGAAGGACTTGATTCAGGAAGGAAAAGTAAAACATTTCGGACTTTCGGAAGCTGGTGTACAGGTGATCCGCCGTGCACATGCCGTGCAACCGGTTACTGCTTTGCAAAGCGAATATTCGTTGTGGTGGCGCGAACCGGAAGAAGTTATCATTCCAACGCTCGAAGAATTGGGGATAGGCTTTGTTCCGTTCAGTCCGCTGGGCAAGGGTTTCCTAACCGGAAAAATGGACCAGAACACCACTTTCGACAGCAAAGATTTTCGAAGCACTGTTCCCCGTTTATCGCCCGAAAACCTGAAAGCCAACATGGCATTTGTTGACTTGGTGGCCGCATTTGCACAGCGCAAGAATGCTACGCCGGCACAAATTGCACTCGCATGGGTGCTTGCACAAAAACCTTGGTTTGTACCTATTCCGGGCACTACAAAACTGAACCGTTTACACGAGAATCTGGGAGCCGCAGCAATCGAATTCACGGCTGAAGAACTTCAGGAAATTAACACGGCGTCCTCAAAAATTACGGTGCAAGGTGACCGATATTCGGGAGGAAGTGCAAAAATGATTAACCGGTAATAATATAAAAATCATAACCACATAGAACACATAGAGAAAAGCAGGAAACAATAAAACTGTGTGGACATGCGAATCAAGAGTTGAAGATAAGAGTTTTAATGCCGAAGGCATGCTAGGATTATAGTAGAATAGGATAAAGATGAGTTAAAATGCCGAAGGCATGATAGATTTATTTCACCACTTCGTGGTTTATGAGTGCTTTCTTCATCATTTTCTATAATCATAACAACCCTTCGGGTTTATAGAATCCAACCCTTGATTCACATGAAATATGAGCCTATGTGGTTAATTATATGAGTAATGAGCCAATCAAAAATTTACACCACTTTCAAATCAACCCCCATCAACAGCAAAATAATCAATACCAGCCCAACTACAATGCGGTACCAGCCGAATACTTTAAATCCATGTTTTTGAAGGAAAGTGATGAAAGTTTTGATCGCAATCATGGCCACAACAAAGGCTACAATGTTGCCAACAAGTAAAGTCATTAAATTGTCGGACAACAATGTAATACCGGCAGGATCGGAAACTAATTTAAGCAATTTATACCCTGAAGCAGCTGCCATGGTTGGCACAGCCAGAAAAAAGGAAAACTCCGCCGCATTGGTTCTGCTCAGTTTCTGGTGCATCCCTCCAATGATGGTTGCTGCCGAACGCGAAACTCCCGGTATCATGGCAATGCATTGCCAAAAACCAATTTTCAAGGCGGTGGGGTAAGTAATTTTTTGATTTGTTTTTTCTTTATTAAACCATTTATCTACAAATAGCAAAAGCACTCCGCCAACCAGTAGCATGATGGCTATTACCATAACATTTTCAAATATTTTGTCGATAAAATCACTAATAAGTAATCCTATTACAGCGGCTGGCATAAAAGCTACAAGCAACTTTTGGTAAAAAGTCCAGCTTTGCAGGAACCGCCGCCAGTAGAGAACTACAACCGATAAAATTGCTCCAAACTGAATATTTACGGTAAAAGCTTTGGTAAATTCATCGATATTCATGCCCAGTAACGCTTCGGTTATGATCATGTGACCGGTTGAGGAAATGGGCAGAAATTCAGTGATTCCTTCTACAATGGCAATAACAATGGCTTCGAATAGTGTCATGATTAAATGTTCTGATTATTTTCGGATGTAAAAATAGGTTTTTCCTTCACTCCGGTTATCGTAATTATAAATTTCCTTTCTCCGGTGCAGATTGTAAAATGCAAGCATGGCCAAATCACCTGCACAAAACAAGGAATGAAGGCACATTATACTCAAAAAGAAATACATTATAGGATTATGGTAAAAACTTATAATTCCCACAAGGCAGATCAGTTTTACAACAATGAACGGCATAAGTGCTACAAAGTGAAAGGCCCGGGATGCAATAACCTGTTGATCGGCCAGGGCATAAAAAGTAAATTTTTTAAGGATTACTCCAAACGAAATTTTTCGAGCTCCTGAAAGCAGATAGGCTAACGCATGGAGTAATTCATGGATTACGATGAGGATGCTAAATGAAAACAGAAGTGCAAGACCAATACTAATTATAGGTTCTGAAAAGCCTTTGAAAACGAGAATGATGCTTCTGGTCAGCAGAAATATAAATAAGACTATCATGAGAACCTGATAAACCGAATATATCCGAATAATGTATTTTTCTTCCCTGATTTGCTCCACTACAAACTCACGAAGCTTTTGATGTGAAACTTCGGCTAAAAGTTCGAATTCACTTTCGTTTTGCAAATCTTCAGGACTTAGCTTTCTCCTCATACAAACTATTTATTCTGGATGATTTCTGATAAAGCTTTCAGGTGGATTAATCTGATCAGGAAGGCAAACAACATGCAGCCCGTTATCATAGCGAAATAGCCAATGTACCAGTTGTTCACCTGCTTACTAACCATACCTGCAAGAAAAGCGAAAGCTAAGAACAGTACCAGTTTTCCGATCACACGGTAATTAATGGTCAATTTCAAGAATGTCACTGCCAAAATAGTCTGTGCCAAAGCTGTAAAAAGTTGGGTGGCGAGGCTGGCCCAAGCCGAACCGAGCGCTTGCATCTGTGGAATCAGTAAAAAGTTGAGTCCAATATTTATTCCCATTCCGACCAAAGCCATATAGTTTAATTGTCGAATACTTCCGTTGGCGGTCAGAAGTGTGCCAAAAATATACGTTGTTGCAATGCCCAAAAAACTAATCATCAGCAGGCGGAATATAGAGGCAGACAGTTCGGGGTGACTGTATTTAAGCAATTTCATGATTTCTAAGTCGTAAAATCCTGATGATAAGCTGATCACGAGAGCTGGTACAAAAAGCAGCATGAAAGAAAACTGAACCATCGAGCCAATTTCTTCTTTTTGTTTGATCATACGGGCAAAAATGGGAAGAAGTAAGCCGGCGAATAAAACACCAAACATCGAAAATGCATCGAGCAGGCGGAAGGCGTGGGCATAAATCCCGGCCTGTTCTTTCCCGTCAGGCAATAGCCGTTCGAGCATAACCGAATCGATCCGGTTATAAAACGACATCAGCAGGATGAGTAAGGCATAAGGATAACTTTTCTTCAGGAAGACCAGAAAAAAACGGCGATTGAAATGAAATCTCAGTTTTCCGGTTCGTGCCAGAACAACTCCGAAAGTAATCAAACTGGTAAGCAGGTAGGCCGCAGTTTGTGCATAAACAAACCATTCTATCTTAAAAACTTGTCCGGTAACATGTGTAAATAATAGAACCGAACAGATAATAATCATTAAGGTGCGGTCTAATACCGACAATAAACTGTCGGTTCGAAATAAGTGCAGTCCACTAATATTTGACCGAAGATAAAGGGTAAATGAAATCAGGAACTGGTTGAATATAAGAAAGAATAACAGGTGTAACTGTATTTCGCGGTACCCGATTATTATAGCTGTTACGATGGCGACAATAGCGTAGACCCCAGCCAGAAGAAATTTTAATCCAACAATATTGCTAATATGTTTCCGAAGAAGTTGACGGTTTTGAGCTATGTTTTTGTTGTTGTAATTGGTTATGCCGAGGTCAAGCAAAATGTTCAGAATCATTGAAAAGTTCAGCAGAGAGAAATACAATCCGTAACTTTCGTCGCCCACCAGGTTTTGAACGGTGAGGTCGATTCCGAATATCCAGAAAGGCTTGATTAAAACATTCAGAAAAAGGAGTAGCAGCAGATTTGTAATAAACTTCCGTTTCAATCGGGTAACTTTTTCCGGTTTGATTAAAGTGCTTCAAAAGTAGCATTTTTTTGAACAGACTTTGTACATTTGATTAGATTTCGATATCCTAACTATTCGCTATGATTATTGCAGTAAATACCCGATTATTGATTCAGGGAAAACTCGAAGGAATTGGGTGGTTTACCCGTGAAACCTTATCACGAATTACCCGGGACCATCCGGAACATCAGTTTTTATTCATTTTCGACCGTCCGTATGCCAACGAATTTGTGTTCTCTGAAAACGTTACCCCAATCGTTTTATCGCCTCCAACCCGGCATCCTTTTTTATGGTATCTCTGGTTTGAATTTCAGATTCCTCGAATTTTAAAAAAACACAAGGCCGACCTATTTTTCTCTCCTGATGGATATCTGTCGCTCAGTACACGGGTCAGGCAATTAGCTGCCATACATGATATTAACTTCGCTCACCGGCCGAAGGATCTTCCCTGGCTGACGGCTAAGTATTACAATTATTTTTTTCCCAGGTTTGCCCGTAAAGCCAGAAGAATTGTTACCGTTTCGTTTTTCTCAAAAGAAGATTTACTTCGGACGTATAAAATTGGCAGTGATAAGATTGACGTAGTTTATAATGGTGTAAATACCTTATATACTCCAACTTCTGAACTGGAAAAGGGGAATGCAAAAATCAGATATTCTGACGGTAAAGAGTACTTTTTATTTATCGGATCGTTACATCCCCGCAAGAATATCAGTGGATTATTGCGTGCTTACGATGCTTTCCGGACTTCAGTTGAAACAGATACCAAGCTGGTAATTATTGGTGAAAGCATGTTTAAATCGAGCGATATTGAGCTTACCTACGAAGGCATGCGTTATAAAGATGATGTAATTTTTACAGGGCGCTTAAGCAATGAAGAGTTGCATCAGGTTTTAGGAGCATCGCTGGCACTCACTTTTGTCCCCTTTTTCGAAGGTTTCGGCATCCCGGTTATTGAAGCCATGAATGCCGGCGTACCTGTAATTTGTTCGAATACAACTTCTTTGCCCGAAGTAGGAGGCCACGCCGTTCTCTATGTCGATCCATTTTCATTGAATCAAATCAGGGATGCAATGATCAAAATCTATCAGGAAAAGGAATTTCGGGAAATTCTCATTGAAAAAGGGTTTTTGCAAAAAGAAAAGTTCAGTTGGGATAAAACTGCAGAACTGTTGTGGGGAAGCATCCAGATTTGTGTAAATACATGAAGACCAGTAAAGAGGAAAAAGAAAAAAGAAAAGACTAAGTCGAAAAGTCCGGCTGAAATCCTGAAAGGATTTAATATTCATGACCCCCAATGCAATTGGGGAAACAATAAATAAACGAAACCTAACCCTTGAAAAGGGTTGAATGATAAAAACATATGTATTGAACTCTTTTCAGGAGTTCTTTAAATTGGTTTAATTTTATCCCCAAATTTTATTGGGGACATTAAGATTTAACCACATTGTGGTTGCCAAGAAGTCTTTTCAGACTTTCAGAATACTTAGCAAATGATCAAAGATAAACTTCAATTATTTTTACAGGAAGGTAGAATTGAGGCAGGTTGTGATGAGGCCGGACGTGGTTGTTTGGCCGGACCTGTGTTTGCTGCGGCAGTAATATTGCCCCCATCGTTCGAAAACGATTTGCTGAACGATTCCAAAAAACTAACTGAAAAACAACGGTACGCACTTCGCCCGCTTATTGAACACGAAGCTTTGGCATTTGCTGTTGGGATTGTAGATAATCATGAAATTGACCGGATCAATATTTTAAACGCATCGTTTTTAGCCATGCACAGAGCCATTGATCAACTTATCCTGAAGCCAGAATATTTACTAATCGATGGTAACCGGTTCAAAGCTTATCCGCAAATTCAACATACCTGCATTGTGAAAGGCGATGGTAAGTTTTTATCTATCGCGGCGGCATCAATCCTGGCTAAAACTTATCGCGACGACTACATGGAGCTTATTGATCGTGAATTTCCAATGTTCGACTGGAAACAAAATAAGGGCTATCCAACTTTATTCCACCGAAAGATGGTTCAACAATTTGGCATTACCTCTTATCATCGGAAATCGTTTGCTAATCTGGGCGACCAGCTTCGGCTTAATTTCTGAAAGTCAAATCCTGAAGATAACTGGAACTGGGATCAATCTAAAAAGTTGGGAAAATTTTGTTGCTTAACCTTATTTTTCAGTGTTTAGCGGTTATATTTGACCTTTAAATTTTCATATGCGATCATTATGAAGATAAGGTAAATAAGGTTTGTGCTTTTTATCTAAACTCCTTGCTACTAAGGTTAAAGGAAGAAAATAAGGGTTAAAAGAGCAATTTAAAGAAATATCGAAGTGAGAAAATACTGATTTGAAAAATAAATTCATTAAAAAAGAAGTTATTCCCATTTTCCACCAAGAGTTTAAACTGACCGTGAAACTGTCCGATTGGACATCCATCATGTTTTGTTCCCAATAGCAATGCCTGAAAATGAATTCAGGAATAAAAAGCACTTAACTTTTCATTCCTGAATCAGATATAAAATGGCAGTTTGAATTATCGCCTTAAAGGATATGGTCTTTATTTGAGTGCCGAAAATTAATCTTCGTCTGCACCGTCGTCGTCAAAATCCTCGTCATCATCATCGTAGTCGTCATCGGCCACGTCATCGGCTTCTTCCACATCAGCCTCGCCGGCCATGAATTCATCGTCCGCGTATTTGCTTTCGTATTCTTCTTTTGCACTATCCTTGAGTGACCCAGTGCTATCGTAATCATCATCCTCTTCGATGATTTTTTCAGCTTCGTAAACAGTCATACGAACCAAATAGTACTTGTCTTCGGTTTCGAAAGGGAGTGCACTTACTCGTTTTCCGTCCTTGTTGTTGAAATAAATCAGGTTTTCACTGTATCCGCTTGGATATTCAAGTTTAATCTTTTCCTGAATTTCCGGATCAAGTTTATCGTAATCTTTAATTACTCTTGGTTTATTTGGATTCATTGATAGATATTTTTACTGCAATTATATGAAAAAATTTAATAATACTTCAGTGGCGAAAATAAATGAAAAACAATTTTTCCTGCAACACTTTTTGCGATTCTTCTTAGATTTCACCAAAGAATTGTTGTTAGCTGAAATTAATCATGGCCTTTATCACTTCATTCTGATATTCGGATACTATTTCGAATGCTTTTTGTGTGTCTTCAGGAGCAAAATGATGTGTTACCATTTGATCAACAGGCAAGCCATTTTCTACCAGTTCAATTGATTTTTCGACACAATGATTCTGTCGGCGAACATTGTGGATGGAAATTTCATTTCGACGAAGGATATCCATGTTTAGGGTATATTTTCCTTCAGGAGGAATTCCGACTAAAATTAATTTTCCACCCGGCTTAATTAACTTGACGGCATCGTCAATTGCTCGTTGTTCGCCACTGCAATCAAAAACTACATCAAGCAACAAAGGTTCCAGTTCTAAAGTTACCGTTGCCGGATTTACCTCAAACGGATTAAATACATGGTTGGCGCCAAGTTCAGTAGCTTTTTTACGCCGGTACTCCAATGGTTCGAAACACAAAATATTAGCTGCTCCCATTGTTTTCAGTACCATTAAAACACTTAATCCAATTGGGCCTGAGCCGAAAATTCCAACTGTTTTATTTTTAAAATCAGTCTGTGCCAATTCAACACTGTAAGTACCAATGGTCAGTGGTTCAATTAGCGCTGCGGTAGTGGCATCAAACGTGGGGCTTAATGTAAAGCAAGTGAATTCAGGCATGACAATGTATTCAGTCAGGCAACCTTCGATCTGACCGGGGCAGCCCAAAAACCGATTTTTACGACAGGTATGTGGTCTTCCGGCCAAACATTGATCACAGGTACCACAATGTACACTGGGATCAACAGCGATCAGATCGCCTGGTTTTACTCGAGTTACTGAAATGCCGACTTCTTCAACAATTCCTGAACATTCGTGACCAACAGCAAAAGGGAATTGGACTACCTGAGTCCCAATTTTACCATGCGTAAAATAGTGGATATCCGATCCGCAGACTCCAACTGTCTTTATCCGGATTAGTACATCATCCGGATTTATCAGAACGGGTTTGGGTCTTTCAGTCATTTCAATTTTCCGGATTCCGGTCAAAACCAATGTTTTCATCAAAGGATAATTTGATTTTTAATTACCTGTTGAAACTTACCAGTTATTGAAAATTATTTTCATTCGTGTTTGAAATGGGAACAACATGTTCGTTTCAAATGCGATAGGTTTATAACTCAATAAAATACGTTGCCAATTAATGAAAAAAAAAGATGATACTGGCCAAAATTCCAGTTTATTTTTTGAATTCACCGTGTTATTTATTTCGGCTTAAAAGTTTTTATGAAGTAAAATGCCACTTTGGTTGTATTTCTTAGCACTGCGTTTTATCACTTTTTTTTATTGCCTGAATCCATTACTTTGGTTCAACATTAAAACTTCGAAAAATGTACGGAAAAATTCAGCACGACCTGACAGAAACCATTCAGCAACTTAAACAACTGGGTTTATATAAAAGTGAACGAATTATAACATCCTCACAAAGTTCTCAGATCACTGTTGCAGGCGATCATTCGGTATTAAATTTTTGTGCCAACAATTATCTTGGGCTTGCCAATCATCCTGATGTCATAATAGCAGCTCAGGAAACTATGAATAAATGGGGATTTGGACTTTCATCCGTTCGTTTTATCTGCGGAACACAGCAAATTCATAAGGATTTGGAGGAAAAGATGTCAACGTTTCTGGGAACCGAAGATACAATTCTGTATTGTGCCGCTTTTGATGCCAACGGGGGCATTTTTGAACCATTGCTTGGAGAAGACAGCATTATCATTTCAGATGAATTAAATCATGCCTCCATCATTGACGGAGTAAGACTTTGTAAAGCACAGCGGACCCGGTACAAACATTCGGATATGGCTGAACTGGAAAACTGTCTGAAGGAATCCCAATCGGCAAAATATCGTCTGGTAGTTACGGATGGGGTATTCTCAATGGATGGTGATTTGGCCAAACTTCCGGAGATTGTTGCCTTGTGCGAAAAATATGATGCTCTGATCATGGTGGACGATTCGCATGCTTCGGGCTATATCGGTAAAACAGGAAGAGGAACCGCCGAACATTTTGGATTACTTGGAAAAATTGACATCATCACAACCACCTTCGGGAAAGCATTGGGTGGAGGAAACGGCGGATGCACTTCAGGCCGGAAGGAAATTATTGAAATGCTTCGTCAGCGGTCGCGCCCTTACTTGTTCTCGAATACACTGGCACCTGCAACTGTTGGAGCAACTATGAAAGTGCTTGATTTATTGACTAAATCGGCGGAATTGCCTGCAAGAACAATGGAGAATGCGAATTATTTCAGGGGAAAAATGGAGGCTGCCGGATTTGATCTGGTAAAAGGTACTACTGCTATTATTCCTGTAATGATTTATGATGCACCTCTCGCTGTTAAGTTTGCCGATGAATTGCTAAAGGAAGGAATTTATGTGATCGGATTTGTGTTTCCGGTAGTACCAAAAGGAAGGGCACGAATCAGAGTGCAATTATCGGCCGCACACACTAAAATCCAGATTGACCAGGCTGTTGAAGCGTTTATTAAAGTTGGAAAATTGCTTGTGATTATTTAATGGCATAAAAAAGGCTGCTCCGGAATGCTCCGGAACAGCCAAACAGGTAATACCAATAATGAAATCGATGTTTTCTGTAACTGAATTTATTGTAACAATGCTTAAATATTAACTAAGCTTTTTCTTATCTGATTATTTATTTTACCTGGATAATTGCATATTTTGAGATTCTCCAGAATTCTTCCGGATTCTCGATTTGCAGGTAAGCAATTTGTCCGTTTTCTTCAACCATTTTATAAGAGCTTTGTGGATGTTCTGAAATCACAACTGCTTTTTTAGCATTTACAGCAATCGTTTTTGTTTTGCGAATATCAAGCTCTGTAAAATGTGAGGGATCAAAATTTTCCTGAATGGCTTTGTTACTACCGAGACCAAGGACTCCACCTTCACGGTCAAGAATACCTTCTTCTTTCAGTTCCTTGTAAGTTCCAAGTACAACATGGGCGGTATTCAGTTTATCGGTTCTCTCAACAATTACGTTTTGTTTGTAACTGATGGTGTCAGCTTGTTGCGCTATGTTGCTATTCAAGTTTACAATTTTTGAATCTAACTCGGCAAGAGTGATGTTTTTGGTTTCAAGTACTTTTTTCAATTCTGCAATTTCGAGATTCTGGCTTTCGATGGTTTCAGTTAAAGCCTGAAGTCTTTTCTCATAAGTCTTTAAGCTTAATCCCGATTTTTTTAATTTCTGTTCCAGATCGGCAATTTTCTTATTGTTCTCTTCAACCATATTGTCTAACAGATTGATGTCTTCAATAATCGCCTGTTTTCTGTTTTTGCCACCTTCTGTCTGTACCAGAGATATTTGTTTCCTTTTTTCTTTAATCGATTTCAAATTGTTCTCGATTTCAAAAAAGGAGTTGTCCATGTCAAACATGATAGAATCTTTTTGTTGAATCATTTGTTCGGTGTTGGCCTTGTCAACCAATAAGGATTGTATTTTTGCTTCCTTTTGGTTATAAACGTAAACACCACCAACGATTCCGACAACCAATAGAAACCCTGCAATAATGATTGTCACTAGCTGTGTTTTTTTTGTTGAATTTTCCATAACATTTTTTTATTAAGTGAATAAATAAATAATTGCTTTTCAGATCAAACAGTCAGGATATTTGAATAATCCCGTTAAAATCTTATTTGCGCTGTTCAATTTTGCGATGGAGTATGACAATGCCTGTGCCACTCATGTATTTGTAGCATAAAGTATTGTTTATTAAATGTTTGTGTAAAATGAGGCTGAGTGTGTTTTTCTCAAAATGATCAAATCAAACCCTGAAATGATAAGAATTAGGAATGGAGATAATTTTATTCTTTGTTGCTTTCCTTTAGCATTCGATAGATGGTTGCCACGCCAAGATCCAGTTTTTCGGCCACCAGTTTGATGTTGTTGTCGTATTTGTCAAGAAACTTCCTGACGATCCGGAGATCATATTCCCGTAAGCTAAGTTCCTCACTGAATAAATCATCGAGTAAATCCTGTCCTCTGCCCAGAACGATGTGATCGGCGGTTATCTCATTCTGATCGGCCAGGGTAACGGCTAGTTCAATGACCGACTTTAATTCGCGAATATTTCCGGGGAACGAATAAGAAAGCAAACGTGCCGATGCTTCGGACGTTAATGATTTGACAGCCATTTTGTTTTCCTTACAGAAGACTTTAATGAAATGTTTGGCCAGAATTATCGCGTCATTTTCCCGCTCGCGCAAGGGCGGTAATTCAATAGGGAGACCATATAGCCGGTAGTAAAGATCCTGCCTGAAATTTCCTTTTTTGATTTCTTCCTGAAGGTCTTTGTTGGTGGCTATGATGATCCTGCAATCAAATTTTACAGGCGTATTGCTGCCAATTCGGATAATTTCCTTTTCCTGAAGGGCACGCAGCAATTTGGCCTGCAATGAAATATCCATTTCGGCCATTTCGTCGAGAAACAAGGTGCCGCCGTTGGCTTCTTCGAACTTACCAATCCGGCGGAAAGCAGCTCCTGTGAAGGAGCCTTTTTCATGTCCAAAAAGTTCACTTTCAATCAGTTCTTTCGGGATGGCGGCTACATTTACCGGAACGAATGGCTGTTTTGATCGGTTTGAATTGTAGTGTATAGCTTTGGCAACCAATTCTTTCCCGGTTCCTGTTTCGCCGGTTATGGTTACAGTAATGTTGGTGCGGATAGCTTTTTCAATTAGTTCGTATACTTTTCGGGTCGCTGCACTATTGCCGATTATCGTATTTTGATCAGTGTATTTTTTTGTGACTTGCTGCCGTAAGTTTACAATTTCTTTTTTAAGGTTGCTGCCCTGTCGGATATTACTGACCGTATTCAACAACCGTTCCCTGATGTCTTTTGACTTGACAATGTAGTCGAATGCCCCGTTTTGCAATAACGTAACCACCACACCAATGTCGTCCTGTTCCGAAATCAGGATGATCTGAATGTCTTCGTTAATTTCCTTGATTTGCTTCAGCACATCCAGCCCCTTCATGTCGGGAAGCCGGTAATCCAGGGTAATAACATCTGGTCCCTGATGTAGATTAGCCAGGCATTCTTTACCGGTACCGAAAGAATGTATTTCGTAATCGGGATTTAGAGAGAGCGTATGTACCAGCAATCGGCTGTACCATTCGTCATCTTCAACAACAAATATTTTGAAGGCTTTTTCGGACATTCACACGATGTTTCGTTAATCTGTATCGACCCGACAAGGTAGTAAGTTTTTCACTGAAACGGACGATTGAATTCTCATTTTGAGAAAATAATTAACGCTCTTTTATGTAACTACTTTTTTGAAAGCTGATACTGTTTCGTCCGAAAGATGGGTTTTGCCCTGAAAAAGGCTTTCGCGCGGACGATCCACATCATTCTTCCTGACCTCCGGACTCAAGCCCGGAGCTATTCAAAACTCACTGAGAAGAACCTTAGCTTTTGGATTTTTATAAATAGCAACGGCATTTATGCCGTTGGAAAAATGGGTTGTACAATATTGGCTTTAGCCAAAACGATTGTTTTCTCAGCTTTCCCCAGTTATTCATTTACGGGCTATATGTCAACATCCTGAGGGACGACTAAAGTTGAAAAATAAAAATAAGGTCATTCCCAGGTTGGCTCAGTTATTCTTTCCCCAGTTTTTGTTTCAGGTTTGAATTGATGTTGTTGATTTCCATTGTGATAGAATCAATCAGCGCCTTTATTTCATCCGGATTAAGATTTTCTGCAGATGTTTCCAGTTTCTTTAAATGATTGTAAAGCGAAGTCGCCTGTAAATGCTTAGCCGGCGCCGCAAGTTTATGGGCCGTTTCTGCCAAAGCACTCCAATTTGAGTTTTGAAAATCTTGCTGAAACTTAGTCAATGATTCTTCACTCGAACGGATAAAAATTTCCAGCATCTCATTCAAAAAAGCCGTGTCGCCTCCTGAAATCCGTTCCAGTTCATCCAAATCGATAGTTGTATCTTTATCAATTATTTTCTGAATGGTTTGTCCGGACTCTTCCGGAAGTAATTTCAGGATCGTGTTGAGTAAATCTGATTCAGCAAAAGGTTTTTGCAGAAAAGCATGCATTCCGGCCAATTCTATCTTTTGAATATCTGCTGATTTGGTAGTAGCAGTCAGTGCAATAATTTTGGATGACGGACGATGCTGTAAAATCAGTTTTGTCGCTTCATATCCATCCATTATTGGCATTCGGATATCCATAAGAATGAGGTCGTACTCGTTTTTCACAACAAGATCAACGGCTTCCTTTCCGTTAAAGGCTTCAGTAAACATCACTCCCCAGGTATTCAGAATGTTTTTGATCAGGTAAAGGTTAAATTCTTCATCGTCAACAATCAGGAAATGAAGTTTTCGGAACCAGGTTGGTATTGCTAAATGTTCGGTTTTTTCTTTAAGTAAATTATTTGGATTACCCTTTTGATAAGGTATTTGAATGGTGAAACGGGTTCCTTTTCCAGGCGTGCTATCCACATCAATTTTCCCATCCTGCAGAAGTACAAGCTTTTTAACGATGGAAAGCCCAAGTCCGGCGCCACGCTGTTTTAGGGTTAGGTCGGTATCCAATTGCACAAACTCATCAAAAATCAGGTGCAGGTCTTCTTTTGAAATGCCAATACCTGAATCTGCAACTTCGATGTGCAGCAGGTAACCTTGTTCTGAAGTTTCTTCGCCTGAAAGAGCGAGGGTGATTTGTCCCTGATGGGTGAATTTAATGGCATTGGTAATCAGATTGATTAGGATTTGTTTCAGACGGATCGGATCGCCTTGAAGTACCAGATTTTTATCAGTTCTATTGTTGACAATCAATTCGATACCTTTTTTCTGTGCTGAAACTCGATGAAGGGTGTAAACTTCGGACAGGATCTCATCAGGCAGAAAATCAATTTGCTCAATTTTTAGCTTCTGAGATTCGATTTTCGAGAAATCAAGTGTATCGTTTACCAATGCAATCAGGTGCTCGGCTGATTTATGCACCACTTTCAGGTCGGAGGTCATTTCAACCGAATTCGGTTTTTGAAGCATTTGTTCGGTGAGCCCGTAAATGGCGTTTACCGGTGTCCGCATTTCGTGGCTTACAGTGGCTACAAACATCTCTTTGGCTTTGGCCAGGCTTTCGGCTTCAGCTTTTGCTTTTCTTAGAACTTGCTGATATGTTCTGTTTTTCTGAAGGTTCCGGAAGAACAGGATCAGAATAATGATGAGGAGAACTACCGCCGCAATGGTGAAAATAGCCATACGCCGGAAGGTTTGGGCTGCCATCGAATCAGCTTCCTGTGTTTTGGTTTCCAGACGTTCTTGTTCACTGCTTTCGAGACTGTTAATATGCTGGGCAAGCGCCTGGGTTAACTGAATATTTTTCTCAAGCAAAACCATTTCTTTGGTTTGCAATCGTTTGGCTTGACTTGTAATTTGTTGTTCAATCCCTGCAATTTCTTTTTTGATGATTTCCTTTTCCTCGGTTTTATCAATAATTACAGGCCGTCTGGTTGTCGTATCTTTTTTGGAGAATACCCTTTTGAAAAATCCTTTCTTTTCCTCCGGTTTAAACCGGATGGTGTCGGGCTGGATGATAGCCGTGTCAATTCGGGAATAAAGTTCTGAAAATGTGTTGTGCGCATCAGTTTTGGAATGGTGGAGCGTCCTGATTTCGTCCCAGATAATCAATTTTCGGTTGGCAAGCAGCGAAATTGAATCGATATGTGAAAATTCAACGGAGCCGGGAATTGCATATCCGGCCAGTACGTTTAGCTTTTTCTGAATAGAGTCTCCCAATTGCCGGTATGAACGCAAAAATGATGCATCGCTAGTCAGACTGTAAAGGCGGATTGTATTTTCCACTTCATTGAGATCGGCAGCAATATCTTTAATCAGGAGTAATTTAAGGTCGGGACGAGCTTCCCTGTGTATGGTTTCAACGATTTTGGAAAGGCTTTGGTAGGCCAGATAACCAGAAATAATTACCGCTACTGCAATGCAGATGGTTAAGAGGATTACCTGTATTTCAATTTTTAATCTTTTCATCCAATATCGCTAATTAAATCATTTTTGTTGTCATACTCACGGGGTGACTCAAAGTCACCCCGTGGGTAGTTTTTTTCAATAGTATTTGCTCTCCTTTAGTGTTTCATAGATGGTTGTTACCATCAGCAGCATCAAAAATAAATAAGAAAAATCTTCGATAGGTATGTTTAATATTCGAATATTCAGAATGTGAGCAGGGTTGTATACAACTACAGGCAGCGAGGTCAATATTCCATTAACAACCATAAATGGTATTAATGAAACGAAATAAGCGAAATAAAATTTGGTGATATGTGGTTTATATTTATTCCGAAATAGAGTATAGCCCAAATAAATCGCCGACAAGAAAAAAGTCAGAAATGTGTAGGCCTGATGCCTGAAAAAGTAACTGAGCAGTGCAAGCCCAATGACCAAAACCAGGCTGAAAGCCAAAAAGGGATTGACATATTCAACAGATTTCAAATAGTACTTCATCACTTCGTAAATAAAAACGCAGACATATGGAATAATAATAAAGAATAGCCATTCCTCAATGGGTAACCCTTTAATTTCCATACCAAGAGTGTAAACTGAATTGAAACTCCATATCCCTGTTGCGGTAAAATTGATATCCCATAACCAAAAGATGGAGGCGGTAATCAGGATAGCCGGCAGAATGTATTTCAGGTTTTTAAAATACTGAACTTTTTTATCGAAACTCAAGGCTAAAGGAGCACCCAGTGAGGATATCAGGAGTATCAGGTAAGTGAAATTTTTGAATTCCATGGCGCTCTTTTTTTGATAGTAATCGTACAAATATAGTTCAATGAAGCCGATGACAGAACAAATGCAGGAATGATTTAGTTTCCGGTTTTGGTCAGTAAATAAGAAAGGGTGCCCATCATTGAAATGAGCACCCTCTGCAGTGAGAAAATCAAGTGTTAGAATATCTTGTAGCCAATGCCAAAAGCAAAAGTGAAGGTATCTTTTCCGTAAGTTTCAGAATAGGTGCCAAATGGAGCCGGTTCTGTAAATGATTTAGTCTCGTCTTTGTATGTTGTTAACATTGCACCAGCATCGAGTACCAGTTTTTCGCTCAAATTCCACTGAAAACCAAGTCCTGCAGTATAAGAGTCGTTGCTATAACTGAAATCGCTCTGGTATTGTTCACTTACACCGGTGTTTGAATTCAGATATCCAGCGCTTACGGCAAATTTTTTGGTTAGGTTATACTCTACCCCAAATGCCAATTCCACATAGTTCTTGTCAATGGTGCGATCTTGCAAATAAATATTTTTTCCCCAATCAACATTCTTGTCAAGGTACATGTTGAAAGAGCCTGAAATTTTTAAGTTGTCCAAAACTTTATAATCAGCTCCACCTGAGATAATTGCCGGAATATCACTGTTGGATGTGCCTTTGTCAGGAAATAAGCCTGTATCATCAACAACCGTAGCATTGGTTAATTTAAGCGTGGTTTGATGTTCATATTTCAAGCCGATATTCAGTTTGTCGAGATGAATATCAACTCCAATGATTGGAGTGAACCCAGATCCTGTCTGTTTGGTATCAACTCTTTTATCGGCCAAACCTGCGCTATTCGTGTTCAACTGACTTGCAGTTCCAGCCAGAGTAACAGAAGCAGTGTTATAAGTTGACTGGGCAGCGGCAATGGAAATTCCACTGATTTGCGCAGCGGTGAGTCCAAGTTGTTGTAATCCACCTTCCAATTGAGCTCGCTGAGCAGCTGTAATATAGCCTGCACCCTGAGCCTGGGCAAAAGTAAGAGATCCGCCACCACCTGCAACCAGTGGTTGTAAACTGGAAGCTGCTCCACCAGTTTGCTGTGATTTAACGGTTGCTGCTGCTGCCGCGCTCAACAAATAAGTTTTGCCGTTTTGCAAAGCACCGACTGGCCCAAGCTGAATGTTTGAAATGGAACCTTTGTATGTATTTGTGGATGGAAGGTAACGCGCACCACCATATACTGATATCATATCATTGATTTTGTAGGTTGCACCAACCTGAATTCCCCAGAATACCGATGTGCCTTCAAATGAAATATCAACTCCGTAATCAGCCACAGGAAATCCAAGAGCTGATAATCCGGAAAGTGCAGGAACAAGGCGGGCAATTTGTTTTTCAAAAGAAGGAAGACCATTTGCATAATCTGCGCTTCCACCTCCGCCGTTAGGTCCGAAGCCGGCTGAAAAAGCCCAGTTGTCCATTTTATAAACTGCAAATGCTGTTGGGAAAACAGGAGCTTTTACATCGCCTATATATTCGTCGAATTTTAAAGTTGGAAATCCACTCGAAATCGTTTTTGTTTGTGAAATGGTTTGGTTATGAAGTCCAAAGTAGAATCCATTTTTTAACTGAGTAAGCCCGGCAGGATTAAAATAGACTGCATCCAGATCGGTAGAAGCATTGCGCGACAACATTCGTGCAAATTGAGCGCTTTGGTTGGTGTTAGTTAAGATACCACCGGCAAAGGCTGAATTCATTAACAATAGTACTCCGGAAATTAGAACTGCAAATTTCTTCATTTTTGGATTTTTTAAGATTAGTCAGTAACAAAAATATAAATATTTATGATATTGGGAAATAATATCTCTGTAAATCAATGAATTGAAAATATTCTAACTTTGAAGTTTAATGTTCAAAAAAAACAAAACCCGATTAGTTGAAATCGGGTTCATGATATCGAATTTTAATCCTGTAAAATTCGTCAATCGTTTTTTTTACAAATGAATGACCTCACCATATGCAGCAGCAGCGGCTTCCATTATGGCTTCGCTCATGGTCGGATGCGGATGGATCGATTTAATCAGTTCATGGCCAGTAATTTCCAGTTTTTTTGCCACAACTAATTCAGCAATCATTTCAGTTACATTTCCTCCAATCATATGGGCGCCCAGTAATTCGCCATATTTGGCATCGAAAATAAGCTTGACAAAACCTTCTTTTTGGCCGGACGCGCTTGCTTTACCGCTCGCTGAAAATGGGAATTTTCCTACCTTTATTTCATGACCTGCTTCACGGGCTTTTTGCTCTGTTAATCCGAGTGACGATACTTCCGGATTGGTATAAGTACAACCGGGAATGGTAGAGTAATCAACAGGATGCGGATTTAATCCTGCAATTTTTTCAACACAGGTAATGCCTTCGGCCGAGGCAACGTGCGCCAATGCTGGTCCGGCAATGATATCTCCGATTGCAAAAATGGTATCCACATTGGTTTGGTAGAATTCATTTACTTTAACTTTTCCATTTTCAAGTACGATCCCGAGATCTTCCAATCCAATATTTTCAAGGTTTGGCATAATTCCCACAGCCGACAGCACTATTTCAGCTTCAACAATTTCCTCGCCTTTTTTTGTTTTTATGGTGACCTTGCACAAAGCTCCTGATGTATCAACATTCTCTACAGAAGCGTTAGTCAGCACTTTCATTTTCATTTTTTTGAATGAGCGTTCAAGTGTTTTCGACACTTCTTCATCCTCGTTCGGAACTACATTGGGCAAATATTCAACCAGGGTAACATCAGTTCCTATGCTCTGGTAAAAATAGGCAAACTCGCTTCCTATGGCTCCTGAACCAACTACAACCATCGATTTTGGTTGTTTCGGTAATGTCATTGCTTCACGGTATCCAATTATTTTTTCACCGTCCTGTTCAAGGTTAGGTAATTCGCGTGAACGTGCTCCAGTGGCTAAAATGATATTTTTAGCCGAATGAAGGGTGCGTTTTCCGGTTTCGTCGGTAACCTCAACAGAATTCGGATCCGTAAGCCGACCATAACCATTGATCACCTCAATTTTATTTTTGGTAAAAAGGAATTCAATCCCTTTGCTCATTCCTTCCGCAACACCTCTGCTTCTTTTTACCATGGCTTCAAAGTCAGCTTTTATTTCTCCTGAAATTGAAACGCCATAATCGGCTGCATGTTTGGCATATTCAAGCGCCTGCGCACTTTTCAGGAGCGATTTTGTTGGAATACAGCCCCAGTTAAGGCAAATTCCTCCAAGGTTTTCCTTTTCAACAACTCCAACATTTAATCCTAACTGTGCGGCTCTGATGGCAGCTACATAACCGCCTGGTCCACTACCTACAACTATTAAATCGTAACTCATAAATGATAGCTTCTTTAGATTAAAATCAAACAGCATAATAACACACCGTTAGGTGAAAAGTTTTCTGCTTTAGCGATATTTCAAGAATCAATAAAACCGCGAAAGCCGCCCGGAAGCGACTTTCGTATTGATAAAGTAATTCATGCCATTCAGGCACTTTCGATGAATTAGTTGGGAAATAATTCGCTCAATTTAGCAGCAAGTTGTTCGCTTCTCAACCCTTTAGCGATGATTTTTCCATCCTTATCGAGAAGGTAAGTCTGAGGAATGGCATTTACACCATATAAACGGGCTACTGCATTTTGCCAGTATTGAAGGTCGGAAACATGAATCCAGCTTAGTTGGTCGTCCTTGATAGCCTGAATCCAATTTTCTTTGTCTTTATCGAGCGAAACGCCAATAATTTCAAAACCCTTTTCGTGATATTGATTATACAATTTAACTACATTAGGATTTTCCTGACGGCATGGAGCACACCATGAAGCCCAAAAATCAATCATGACCACTTTTCCACGTAACGAAGAAAGCTTAACCGGTTTACCTTCTGTGTCATTCATTGTAAAATCAGGTGCTTCAACCCCGATGGAAGTTTTTTTCTGCTCCTGAACCATTTCTTTCAGTTTGATCACATATTCTGATGTGCCAATTTCAGGTGTAAATTTACTGACTATAGAATCAAGTTCAGCACCATCAACCTGTCCGGCAAGCATGGCCAGTGTGATATAGGCCGATACCACTGAGTTTTTATGTTCTTTTACAAAGTTTTTGGTGTAAAAAAGGTTGTTATCCTGCATGGCCAGTCCATCAATTTTTGCTTTCTCAGCTTCGTTGGTATTTCCGGTTGACATGGCATTTTGATATTTTGCCTGAAGGGCCATCATATCTTTGTTCAGTTTTTCCATCTCAGTCAAATAAATCTGAAGAACATCCTGAGTTGGAGAACCTGTAATTTTAGTATTACGAAGGCTATCTTTTTTGGCCTTTATCGTTATGCTTGCATTATCAAGAAAGAACTGAGCAAAATAATCCTGCTCATTCAAACGGAGGAGACGAAGGTCTGGCATTTCTATTTTGCCTTTGAATGTGAATTTACCGTCAACAACATCTGCTGTATCAATACTTTGTGGTTGACCATCGACCAGTTTTTGCAGGTAGATTTTACCAGTTTCAACACCTTCAATTGATCCTTTAATTGAAAACTCATCTTTTGCCATTTGGCATGAAAACACCATCAGGGCAAATACAAAAATTGCATAAACATTTCTCATGTGCGGGTTATTTAAAGTGGTTAATTTTTTTTTCTGATCAGATCGTAAAAGTCGATTAATTTTTTTGCTGCAACAAACGAAGATATTTCTGCTTTTAAAACCTTTTTTTCTGATTCATCCATCAACGATTTAATTTGTTCGTTCTGATAGAAGTGATTCCGAAGGTGTTCATTGATGGTTTCATACATCCAGAATTTCGATTGTTCATTCCTGCGGTGCTGAAAATAGCCGTTATTTTTAACATGTTCTAAATAATCGCCGATAGTTTTCCAAATTTCGCTTATCCCGGTTTTTAGGTAGGCCGAACAGATAAGTACCTGAGGCTTCCATCCTGAGTCGGTTGCAGGAAAAAGGTGTAACGCATTTGAATATTGGATGCGTGCCAATCCGGCTTTTTCAATGTTATTCCCATCGGCTTTATTAATGGTAATCGCATCGGCCATTTCCATGATTCCGCGCTTTATTCCCTGCAATTCGTCGCCAGCGCCAGCCAGCATTAATAACAGAAAAAAATCGACCATCGAATGTACTGCAGTTTCACTTTGGCCAACCCCAACCGTTTCAATAAAAATATGATTAAAGCCGGCTGCTTCACAGAGAACGATTGTTTCGCGGGTTTTGCGGGCAACTCCTCCTAGTGAGCCAGCCGATGGGGAGGGGCGGATGTAGGCGTTTGCATCAATTGAAAGATCTTCCATGCGGGTTTTATCACCTAAAATGCTTCCCTTGGTTTTCCCACTGCTCGGGTCAATAGCAAGAACAGCCAGTTTCTTTCCCTGGGAGGTGATGTATTTTCCCATAGCCTCAATAAATGTACTTTTGCCAACACCGGGTACACCTGTAATTCCTATGCGAACTGAATTCCCGGAAAATGGCAAACATTTAACAATGATTTCCTGGGCAATTTCCTGATGTTCGGGTTTCGAACTTTCCACCAAGGTTACGGCCTGACTAAGAATAGTAATGTCGCCTTGCAGAATACCATCGACATATTGCTGGACTGATAACTGGCGTCTTTTCTTATTCTTAAGAAATCGTTTAACTGAATCTTCGCTCACCGATGGTAAGGGTTCAATGCCTTGATTTACATTTAACCCCGAGTATTCAGGATCATTCTCAATATGGTGGCGAGGTTGATCTCCAATCATGCTTAATAATTTTATGCGAATGTAGTGATCGGGAAAGAATTAATATAAATGTGAAAGGAAATAATTTAAAAATTGTTGCTTTTTAGAAAGAAAGAAGCCGGCTCAATATTCTGAACCGGCTTCCTGAATCTGATATTTTCAAACTTACTGAGTTAAAATATTGGAAGAAATTCTCAATATGGTCGTTGGATTTTTAGGATCGTTGGTAATAACTGTAATGGTTTTATTCTGACGGCCGCTCTTGCCGGTTGCATCAAATACCACCTTTAAAGGAACGTTTTCGTTTGAAGCAACCATGTTTTTAGAAGGTGAAACTGCGGTACAGCCACACGAACTCTTCACATCGCGGATAATCAAATCACGTTTGCCAATGTTTTTCAGGTTAAAAGTATGCTCAACTTTTGAATTTGGTTTGATATCACCAAAGTCAAATGATTCTACATCGTATTTTACTTGAGGTGCAGTGGCTAATTCTGCTGTTGTCATTTTTGAAAAATCTTCTTCCAGGGTTGTGCTTACCGCAATGGAATTACGATAGTCGTCCTGCCCGTCCACGTTCAGATAAATCCGGTGCATTACAAAACCGAAGGCTTGAATTTTGGTAGCATCAAAAGTAACAACTAGGTATCCTTTTTGCTTAGGAGCAAGTTTTACAGGTTTAAATACAGCGCTGAGGTGGGGTGGAGGAGTTTTAAAACTTAACTGAATCGGCTGATCAGAGTTATTCACGATCTCAGTACTATCTTTTCTGATTTGATTTTGTTTGATTGAAGTGAAGGCAATGTGATTTGTTTTGGCGCGCAATGGACCAATTTGATTTGGATAGTCTTCTTCAATAGTGCGGGCCCGTGGTGTGACATCACCCAAAATGGTAAGTACCACATCGGCATTTTCGGCATTCGAACTTACCCGAATGGTTTTGTTAAAAACTCCCGGACGATTTCGGGGATCATAACTTACCTTAATCAATCCTTTTGCACCTGGAGCAACAGGTTCTCTGGTCCATTCCGGAGTTGTGCAGCCGCAGGAGGCTTGAACATTGTTGAGGATTAACGGTACTGTACCATCGTTTTTGAAATTGAACGAAATAGTTTGTACACCAAGTTCTTCCTTAAATGTCCCATAATTGTGCTGAAGTTTGTCAAATGTAATTTTTGATTTGGCTGTTTGTGCCTGATTTGAAAATGGCAAGCTGATAAGAATGACCAATAAGATTAAAATGCTAATTTTCATATAATTTTTTTTAAGCTGATAACACGTTAAAATTTGTACTCAAAGATAAAACTCAATTTTATTTTATTGTACTGATAGATTACAAAACTAAAAAACCTTTTTTCGAAATGCTGTTAATTCAAATAAACTTTTGTTAATGAGATGTTAATGAAGAATATCAATGTTTTTTTTGAGTAGTTTCGTAAAGTGAAAGCATAAGATTTGCCGCTTTATGAAAAGGAGTTCGATCGGATTTTTAATAATTATTGCTACAGTTTCAGTATTGGGAATCCTGTTAATTCAGTTTTTTTTCCTGAAGAATTCGTATGATCTGAACGAAAAACAGTTTCATCAATTAACTACCAGCGCACTTAGAAGTGTGGCCAGCCAGATACAGGAATACAATAATAAGGTTTACAATCATCCCACGAAACCGGTGGATCAATATCAGGTCGAGCAGATATCAAACAATTATTATGTGGTCAATGTCAACGATGTAATTGACCCTGGCTTATTGGAACATTTCCTTACCGTTGAATTCAAGAAGCGGAACCTTAATGTAACTTTCGAATACGGCATATACGATTGCAGTTCAAAGAGAATGGTACATGGCAGCGCTATGACGGGCGATTCAATCGGAAATACCACCAAGAGTTTAAAAAAACGTGATTCAGTTAGTTGCAGTGCAGAGGAAATCCTGTTTGATAAGCACTATAATCAGGCTAAAACCAGTTCAGGAAAAAAGGAAAAGATATGCAATTTGCCAACCTGTGATAAATATACCTATTATTTTGGAGTCCATTTTCCTGATCGTTCACAGTTCTACAATTCCCGTTTGATGGCCTGGTATTTTTTAAACGGCATATTGTTTTTTGTAGTGATTTTCTTTGGATACGCCTTGTATGTGATTATTAAACAGAAGCAACTCAGTGAGATACAAAAAAATTTCATCAATAACCTTACTCACGAATTTAAAACTCCGATAGCCTCTATTGATTTAGCAGCTAAAGTTCTGTCGAACCCAAAAATATGTGAACAACCTGATCGTTTGGCTGAGTATGTCCGGATTGTGGGGCAACAAAATAAACGACTTTCCGCCCATGTTGAAAAACTGCTTCAAATGGCAACCATCGAAAAAACCAAGTTGCAGTTAAATCTTGAACAGATAGAGCTAAACGGTTTTATTCGGGAGTCGGTACAGGAATTTAGAAATAGCCAGAATGGAAGAGTCTATGCGGTAGATATTCGTTCAACAGTTGAAAATGCAATTGTCAAAGCAGATCAACTTCATTTCTCGAACCTGATATTCAATATTTTAGATAATGCGATTAAATATTGCCATACTGATCCTGAAATCGTAATTAAAATTGACGAACGTGACAATTATTACCAAATTTCGTTTGAGGATAATGGAATTGGGATTCCGAAAGATTACCGAAAGAAAATCTTTAACCGGTTTTATCGGATTCCAACCGGAAACGTGCACGATGTGAAAGGATTTGGATTGGGACTGGATTATGTGCGAAAAATAGTTCAGCGTCATAGCTGGCAAATAAATGTAAGCGATAATTCGCGGAAAGGCAGTACATTTATGCTTAAAATAAAGAAACCTGTAACATGAACTTTCAAGGCGAAAAAATTCTGTTAGTTGAGGATGATCAAACCCTTAACTTCATCGTAAAAGATAACCTGGAACAGGCTGGATACTCGGTGATTTCAGTTGAAGACGGCGAGTCGGCAATCCGGGCATTTAAATCAGGAAAATTTAGTTTATGCCTGCTTGATGTGATGCTTCCGAAGAAAGATGGTTTTACTGTTGCCCGGGAAATCAGGGAAACGGATGATCATGTGCCCATTATTTTTCTTACTGCCCGTTCAATGACCGAGGACCGCATTAATGGATTGACCATCGGAGGTGACGACTACATCACCAAACCATTCAGTATGGAAGAATTACTGCTCAAAATCAAGATTTTCCTGAAACGCACTCAGACTACAACTGAATCGACAACAGACCAAAACTGCTATAAGCTGGGGATTTTTAACTTCTTCTTCGAGAGTTTAGTGCTTGAATCTAACAGTGAACGTAAAACTTTGACCTATAAGGAAGCCGAGTTACTGCGCTATTTCTGTGATAATCCGAATAAAGTTTTAAGCCGTTCCGATATTTTGAAGCAAGTCTGGGGGTCTGACGATTACTATCTCGGAAGAAGTCTCGATGTATTTATTTCGCGTTTACGGAAATATCTGGGTAGCGACGACAACATCAAAATTCTAAACCTGCATGGTATCGGATTCAGGTTTAATGCTTCAGTTTCCAAAAATTAATTCATCACAGCCCTTCAAATATTCGTTATCTTTAAAAAGAAAAATTATCCCCATGTTTTTTGATAATTACAAATCACATAAGAGTGCCCAGATTCGGAGAACTTTACTTTGGGAGTATGATTTGGATCGATTTAACTGGGACAATATGCGGACACTGGTTGTGCAACGCGTGGTAGAACGTGGCCGAATGGATGATTTTTATGCTATCTTGAATCTTTATGGGCTGAAGGGGGTTCAGGATGCGATTAAGCAAATATCCTATTTAAATCCCAAAGATATTTCGTTTGTATGTTCTGTTTTTAACCTAAAGAAAGAAGATCTGAAATGCTTCACAAAACAACAATCAACACTTCAGCACTGGGACTCCTGACCAAACTACATTAAGGAATATGACAGTTACGCAAATCATCATATTAGCCATTATTGGTTTAATCGCCGGTATTTTCAGTGGTTCACTGGGTGTAGGGGGAGCAATTATTGTTATTCCTGCCTTAGTTTTCTTTTTGGGCCTTTCACAACATCAGGCTCAGGGGACTTCACTGGCATTTATGATTCCTCCGGTAACGCTACTGGCTGTTATCAACTATTGGAAACAAGGATATGTGAACTGGAAATTTGCATTGATTCTGGCCCTCATGTTTTTTATCGGGGCTTATATAGGTTCAACAATTTCTGTGAATATTCCTGAAAAGATATTGAAAAAAATTTTCGGGGCGTTGTTGTTATTTGTTGCTGCAAAAATGATATTCTCGAAATAATTGATTCAGTAAATCCAGGATTATACGAAGATGAAGAGGCCGACTTATTTTGGATAAGCCGGCCTCTGATATTTCTATTTGATGTTTAAATTAAATGTTTATTAATATCCTGGATTTTGCTGGTCTTTCAACGGACCAGTATTTGCGTTTAGCTCAACAAGTGGAATTGGCCATACAAATTTGAAATCTTCATAAGTTTTTGCGGCTACTCCATAAGGTCCAGCGTACTCGCTTCCAAGGGTAAACGTGGCTGCAGCAGGATTTCCATTTGTCAATTTTGCAGGGATACCAGCTATTGGGAAATATGGGTCATGTTGCAAACGATGAATATCTGGCCAGCGGCGTCCTTCCATATTTAATTCAATTCTTCTTTCAGCCAGAATTGCTTTTACAAGTGCTTTATTGTCTGCAAAGTCAGCTGCTTTATAGCTTTGTGTCGCCTTATCAGCCAACGCTCTGTCGCGAACCATATTCAGGTATTTTAATCCGTTAGCCACATCGTTGTTTCGGGCATAGGCTTCAGCAAGGTTTAGTAGAACTTCAGCATAACGCATCATTGGCGAAGCATCACTGTAGTTAGTATCATCCTTGTATTTGCCGGTGAACTTCATCCCATTAGAAGTAAAGACCATTTCCGGGTCTTTTCTCCGTTTGTCATCAGCTAACCAATAGGAATTTCGCCAAACGATTGGGCTGATACAAACCAATAGCCTTCTCTTATATTGAGAAGCTAAAGCTGCATTTACTCCGGGATTATTTGTTGCAGAGTTTTCCATCCCATAGATATATTCTGTATTGGTATAGTTTGCAGCGAAACAAGTCCATGGTTCAGCTCCTAAAGCATATTCAGCAGCTAATGCACCACCGGCAACCAGTTTTGATGCTTCAGTAATTGCTTTATCCATATCCCACATATGCTGATAAATACGGACTTTATAGGCAATTGCAGCACCTTTTGTTCCACGTGTAATTTTGGTATTTCCAGTTCTACCGGCCTTTTGAGGTAGATTAGTTTCGGCAAAATTCAGATCTTCCAAGATTTTTCCATAAACAAAGGCAACAGTTTCACGCCCTTTTGAAAAACCTTCGTCGATAGCAGTCTGAGTAGTAAATGGTTTATCGTGATAAGGTACTCCCTGATGAGCAGCACCAGCCGAATGTTTGTAAGGACGGGCAAACATAACCAATAGTTCGTGGTAGGCAGCAGCTCTGAGCAATCGGGCTTCACCTTCGTATATTTTTGCAACTTCAGCAGAAATAGTTCCTGCAGTTGCAGCAGTGTTTACTCCGTTAATAATAATATTGCAACGATTAATTAAACGGTAGTTGTCACTCCAATACCATACGTTATTGGCAGTAGTCGGATCATAAGTTCCTTCATAAGTAAACCGATAAAATGCAGCGAGGTTTACAGCGTCTTCACCGCGACAGTCTCCTTGTTGAACAAACGCTGCACCAAATGGGTATCCTCTTAAATTTCCAGCGGCATCGCCTCTTTGTGCTGCCTGATACATTCCCATTACCGAAAGTTCAATCAATGCAGGCGTTGTGAATGCAGTGGTTTCAGAAACCTGGCTATATGGGTCAAGTTCAATAATATCCTTATCGGTACACGAGTTTAATGTCAGTGCAACGAGAATTACCGGCAAAAGGAAAAATTTGCCGAATCTTATTTTATATAAACTATTTATTTTCATGTTGATAGTATTTATGTGTTCAACTATAAAGTTAGATTAATACCCATGGTAATAACTCGTTGTCTGGGTGTGCCATTGAAATCAACTCCATTGGTTTCCATTTCGGGGTCGATCCCAGTATAATTGGTTTTCATCCATAAGTCCTGACCCTGAACGAAAATCCTAAGGTTTTCAACATTAATCCTGCTCATCAAAGTTTTTGGCAAAGTATAACCAAGAACCACATTCTGTAATTTCAGAAAGTCTGCTTTTTCAACAAATCTGCCATTCGTTTGGTTGGAGATGTTGATGAAATTACCTCCCTGGTACCAAAGTTTTGGTGTCCAACCATCGCCAGGTTCAGCTTCACTCTTCCAACGACCCAAAATTTCACGGCTATTGTTAGTAAAAGAATGTTGGGTTAAGTCGTCGCGAGTGCGGTTCATGATATAGTTGCCACCACTGAAGCGGAACATTAAATTAAGGTCGAATCCTTTATAGACCAGTTTAGAATTTAGCGCACCAAAGAATTTAGGCAGGGAAGAACCAAAAATTTTCTTATCTGTAGCACTGCTTAGCGAAGACGCCTGAGAAATATCTTTTGGATTGGCTTCATCATATTTTACGTAAGTTGATGTTGGAATATTTCCCTGAACAAGAGCTCCATCAGATTTGCGGTAAATTGGATTACCATTTGCTTTATTGACCCCAACATAATCGTACCCATAAATTGCCCTGATTGGCTCACCAATCTTGATTATGGTATAATTATCAGGAAGAATCTGAGTTTGCCCTTCAACCAATGCAAGAACTTCATTCTTTGAAAGAGTCAGGTTAGCATCAACTGTCCAGATAAGGTCTTTTGTTTTTAATAGTTGTGCTTCACCGGAGAACTCATACCCCCAGTTTTTTAACGCTCCTACGTTCTTATTCACAGAGTTTCCGGGAATACCAAAGGATGGAGGTGTTGGAGCGGCAAGGATCAGACCATCCTGATCATTTTGATAATAGTCGAATGAAAACCTGTACTTACCACCATAAAACATGGCATCAAAACCAACGTCCATTTTTTTACTGGTTTCCCATTGCAGGTTGTCATTACCCATTTGTGAAAATCCAAGCCCATTGTAATCGGCATATTTAGCGGCGCCATATAAGCCTGCATATGGATAATTTCCAATGGATACGTTCCCAACCTGTGCATAAGATGCCCTAATTTTAAAGTCAGATACAATATCGGCAATGCTATTCATAAATGGTTCTTTAGCAACGTTCCATCCTATAGACCCACCAGGGAAAACACCATACTTGTTAGCAGTTGGAAGCGAGGAAATTCCGTCGTAACGAACAGATGCCTGAATAAAATATTTTTCAGAAAAATTGTAGTTTACCCTTGCTGCATAAGATATGAATCCATTTTCGGACAGACCACCACCGGAGTTAGGTGTACCATAAGATCCTGTGATTAGGTTATGCTGGAAAAATTCGTTGGAAAGATCGGTGCCAATCGCTTCAAACGAGTTATAACGTTGTTTCTGATATTCGTTAACCAAGACTGCTGATACGTTATGAACTTCATTAAAGGATTTGTTGAAAGTAAGTACATTTTGCCAGTTCCAGCGGGCATATGCATCGTAACTATTCTGCATACGGCCTTTTACACTTTGTCCATCACCGTGAATGGCATTCCAATACAGCATTCCTTCAGATCCATTTCGGTCAATACCTAACTGAGTACGGAAGTTTAAACCTGGCATAAGGGTTATAGATGCAAATGCAGTACCCATAGTACGTAGATTTTTGGTCCCGTATTTATTTTTTGTCAGGGTATAGATAATGTTTGGAAGATTATCGTCAATCGTGGAAGTATTTTTCCAACGGCCAACCAGTCCTGGGGTAACTAAATCAATGTTAAAACCAGTAGGGTGTGTGGCATCATAAATTGGAGTATTTGGTAATTGACGAATAGCCGAGAAAATATTACCTGAAAGTGAATTTTGACCAGCATTTAAACCGGCAACTTCGGTTTGGGTAACAGCAATATTTGCACCCAAAGTCAACCAGTTGGTTATTTTTTGATCAACATTGGCACGGGCAGTAAAGCGGCTTAATTCGTTTGGAATGGTAACACCTTCTTGAGTTGTGTAACCTAAAGAAAAATAGTAGCTACTTTGTTCAGAAGCTCCTGACATCGATAGATTATGATCTTGCTGGAAAGCATTTTTTCTTAAAACGGCACCTTGCCAGTCGGTATCAACACCACCATCAACAGCTTTTGCAGCCAGCCCACGGTTGGATGTTTTTTCGTTGGCAATTTCAATGAATTCTTTGGCATTCAACAGATCGAATAAGTTAACAGGCTGCGCATAGCCCAGGTAATTGTTGTGCGAAGTTTTGAATTTACCTTTTTTCCCTTTTTTAGTGGTGATTAACATTACCCCATTGGCAGCCCGGGACCCATAAATAGCAGTCGCGGAGCCGTCTTTAAGAATTTCAACGGATTCGATGTCGGCTGGATTAATGTCGGTAAGTGCATTGTTGGTGGCATATCCGCCAAGACCACCAGTCGCAACGGGAATGCCATCAACAACGATTAAGGGATACGTGCCGGAAGAAATAGAACTTACACCACGGATCAGAATTTTTGGGGCTTCACCCAATACTCCTGAACTCGTGGTAATCTGCACCCCAGCAGAACGACCAGATAATTGAGATTCGAAACTTGGAGTAGCCAATGTAGCAATTTCATCCCCCTTTACTTGTGAAATTGCCCCGGTAACTTCCCTTTTTTTCTGAACGCCGTAACCTACCACAACCACTTCGTCAACCGAAATATCTTCTGCTTTCAGTTGAATGTTAATGACCGTTTGGTTCCCGATTACGACTTCCTGGCTTGCCATACCAACGAAGGAGAATAGAAGAGTTTTAGCATCAACAGGAGCTTTAAGGACATATTTCCCGTTCATGTCTGTAATAGTTCCCAGAGAGGTTCCTTTTACCGAAATTGATACTCCGGGCATTGTACCTCCGTCATCGGCAGAGGTGACGATGCCTGTAATTTCCTTGGTCTGTGCCAGAACGACATTCAAACCAATTGCAAAAAATGCAAGCAATAACGCGATTTTTTTCATAGAGAATTATTTTAAATTAAACAGCTTCAATAAAAAATGAATCTTATCTATTAATTAAAGGGGTTGCCTATATTTTCAAAAAAATACCAACAAAAAATTAAGATATCTCGAATGGGAACTATTTTATGCGAAATTTACTATTCTGCCTATAAATGTAAAAAAATGTTAAAATAGTTTTACAAAATATGATTTTAAATATACGCAAATATCGAATAATACCAAAGTTTAATAGAAAATGCGATAAATCAGGAAAGAGGGGTTGATTCAAACCTATTACACAGAAAAAGGCCGTTTCAAAATTAATTGAAACGGCCTTTAATTTTACTTAAAATCAAATAATCTATTGATCAAGTAATTCTAATTATACAATCTTAATGTTTAGTATAGGTATGAACACCTTCTTCAATAATCGAAGTGACTCCGGCTTTAGTCCTCCAGATCGTATAATTACCAACCATAGTACCTGTTTTAGGATCAATTGTGCCAGATTCAATTCCAGAATATCCACTGGTCCAGGTTGTATTAGGCATTGAATAGGTATTTTTAGTGAAATCAAGTGTAAATGTTGCCTCCCATCCTGAATTCCAGTAGTTGTCGGTTAACAGGGTTGTAGGGCTTGTCTTTACAAAAGATACATCATAGCTATAGTCTTCGGCTGGTTCATCACAATTGAAGTCGCCCACGAAAATGCCGATAGGTTCAAATATGGTAAAACTCCATGTTGGGCCATAGGTCAATACACCATTGGCGTCTTTCATGGTAACGTGCCAGTAATAGGTAAGGCCAAGTTCAACCGGAACAGTAAGCGACAGCGCATTATGGGCAGCTTTATAGAGTCCAGGCTCTTCTGCAGTACCAAAATATACATCAGCTTTTGGAGCATCTCCGTCAGCATCAGTTGTAGCCCATTTTAATTCAACGGTTGTTCCGGTAATTTTTAACGAGGCTGCATCCAATGGAGCAACTACAGTTGGTTCGGTAAAAGCGCCATAAATTACCGCGTTTGACTCATCGCTCGGAGTACAACTCTGCAATGCAAATAAAGCCATCAGTATGGGCAATATTGCGAATATCAAAATTTTTCTTTTCATATATAATTTCTTTTTAAACATTTAATTTGATCTATCAGGCTAAACAACAAAAAGGATATTAATTTAATCTTTTAATCATCCAGCCTGATAAATAGCAAAATCAAATACTGTTATTTCCGTGTTAAAACTTCATACATGATACGATTAGGTACTCCTGTGAATTCATAATAGCAATTCAATACAAAAGTTTTTGTGACCGGATTGTAATAATTGATAGTAAAATCAGCAGGCTTATTTTTATCATCACCAGTCCATGTAGTAAACATACCACCTACGGATGCGCCAGTTGATGGGTCAATTGGTATAGCATTAACTTTAAAACAAGTTACCCCCCCTACAACTACAGTTTCTGAAGTCACTTCAATTTTAATATCAAAAGCCCCATAGTTTCCAAATCCGTTCTTTTGAACTGTTTTACAATCAACCGTGTTGAAAGTTTCGACTGTACCGGCAGATACTGGCTCAGGATCATTGCCAGGACGGATACGATAAGCTACAACCACTGAGTAATCACCAGCATACGGATTGGCAATTGGAAGCGCCAACAGATAGGTTTTCATATTGCCAGCGATTGGAACATCCACACCTGAAGCAGTTTTTGCCGATTCGATGGAGATGGCGGCAATGAAATTGTCACAGGCGTCCAATTTTTCAGCGCCCCACACTTTAGCCTTAGCGTAGCCGTTTCTTGTCCCTTTGGCAATAGTAAGGGTTTTGGTCAGAATTTCAACACTTGGATAGGGCTTAAAACTCTTTTTGAAGTCGGTATTATAAGTAGCAACAGCAGCAGGATCGATCTTGAAAGTAACTGTGATATCTTCGGTTGGAAGAGCATCAGTAGCAATATTTACAAGAAACTCAAAGCTTACATCGCCGGCTACAGGTTGTAAAGCCAATTGCTGAAGGTTGGCCTTCACAATGGTGGCATACATTTTACCTGCCAAATCATCTGGCCAGTATTCACCTACATCATCTTTCAAGCAAGAGCCGAGCAGGAATACGGTGGCAAAGAAGGTTACAATTAATGTTATTTTATTTTTCATACTCTGATAGTTTTAAATGAATTTGTATTAACGGTTCTGCCAGAAAATCTTAGAAGTAAAGGCATCAATCGTACCAACTGCTACAACATTGTCGTTGTTGACTGAAATCTCACGTTGTGGGTACAGTAAACGAACAGGCGGAGTTGCATTAGCCTTATTAGGATCTTGTGTGAAAACCAGAAAATTAGGAATTCCAGACCTTCTGTAATCTGTCCAGATTTCAACAGGTGCAATACCGTTCAACGATGTCCATTTTTGCATCAAAATCAAATTGATTTTATTTGAAGCAACATCGTAGTTGACATTGGTTTTTTCAGAATTGACAAAAGCTGTTGCCTGATCAAGAGTTAAACCCATGTATAAGCATGATTGTGTCAAAGCTGAATTATAAAGAGTTTTTCCTGAACCAGTAATATAACCTCTTTCAACAGCCTCAGCTTGAACAAAAAGACTTTCGAAGTCAGTCAGTAAAGGAGCTGATTTGTCAAAAGTACCGATCATATAACCTTGATTCCCATTAACATATCCTAATTTAGAAGTATTGGCTGCGGTTAAGGGTGCAGGTTCAGTAATTCCAAGCGTGTTGCCTGCAAAATTGGTGCCGCTGTATGGATTAAAGAATCTTCCAAGACGTGGGTCAGCATTATCTGTCATGAAGGTTACAGCTGCTTTGCCGGCATTGTAATAAGTAATACCATCAGATACCGATGAACCGTCAGCTTTATAGAATGTAGCATAGAAAGGATTCATTTTACCAGCCGAGTTGAGATATCCGGGATTAGAAAGAGCACTTTCGCCAGCTCCAAGATAACCAACTGAAGATGTTGTTGCAATGGCAGTTTTGATGTAAGCATCACGGCCTGCCATACCTGATTGGTGAACCAACATTCTAAGTTTAACGGTATTGGCAAATCTGGCCCATTTGGCCATGTCTCCACCGAATACGATATCAGCAGAAGCTGGAATTTCGGTAGCATCAGCAGGAAGACCCTGGATTAATTTGATAGCAGCATCCAATTTCAGAATTAAGTCTTCATAAATCGCTTTCTGATCGTCATACTTTGGTTTCAAAATACCTTCCTCAGTTTTAAATGCTTCCGAATAAGGTACATTTCCCCAAAGATCAACCAGATTATGCATAATATATGCTTTCATAATCATCGCGATGGCTTTGTAGCCTG
>Ga0209417_1000420_pt1 | contig 102926 bp, 105 predicted proteins | sample RifGroF2_FD_184002 | JGI IMG/M metagenome (GOLD analysis project Ga0209417, IMG submission 184002) | Groundwater microbial communities from Rifle, Colorado, USA - Groundwater F2 (SPAdes) (version 2) | ecosystem: Environmental > Aquatic > Deep subsurface > Groundwater | place: Rifle, Colorado... | reverse complement strand
TTTCTCCCTTCTTATATGGTGTTTATCGTCATGGCTATGGCCTTTTGGGGAATATATTTCGAAACCAAAATATATGCGGAATTTCACTTCATCGACCGTCACGTTCCGAAGGATGAGTACTCAAAATCCTGGGGATTGGTCAGTGTACTGAACTCCTCTGCGTACTTTTTCGGCTCACTGATTGCAACTTTAATTATCAGCTATTCGTTAAAATTCACATTTGCCACTGCGTTAGTAATTTTCGGGCTGACCTACCTAATTTTTTCTTTGATGGCAATAAAATCAGAGTCAACTAAACCCCAAAACTTTGAAGAATCTTCCGGAAATTCTAATTTATCATTTAGGCAGACGTTCCAAGTTTGGAGAACATTGCTCGGGAAAATATGGCCTTTGTGGGTTTTTAATTTTGTGATTACGTTGGTGGACGCGGCCTTTTGGACTGTGGGCATAATTTTTTCCGAACAAATGCGCGGTACCCATCCTGCAGGAGGATTAATAATTACAGCTTACATGTTCCCGCCCATATTTATGGGATTTCTCCTGCCGAAAATAACCGTCAGGTTGGGTAAAAAGAAAACAGCTTTTATCAGTGCTCTTTTTGCCGCGACCTTCGTGTTACTTTTCGGCCTCGCTTCCAATGTTTATTTGCTCATACTTCTCGTGTTTGCAGGTTCAGTCCTATTATCCATAGCAAACCCCGCACTTTATGCCGCCTACGAAGACTATGTTTCAAGGCTGGGTAAGTTCAATAACGATATGATAGGTCTGGAACAAACTGCCAGCAGCGTAGGCTATGTAATCGGACCGCTATTAGCAGGAGGTATTGCAGCAACAGCAGGAGTTCAGCAAACTTTTGTTTTCACCGGAGCTCTTTTACTCGTAACCTCGGTCGTATGTTTAATCGTCGTACCTAAAAAAATCAGGATGCCTCAAAAAGAGCTTGCGGAGACTATCTATTAACCCGAACTGTACCAACAACCCAGCATTATGCTAATATAGTCAGGTTATGCAAACAAAAATCGAAAAATTACCAAAAGCTACTATAAAAATTACCGTAACTGTCGACAATGACGCCGTTAAAAAGGCCTACGAAAAGACCCTGGATAACGCCATAAAAACAACAACCGTAGAAGGTTTCAGACCCGGAACAGCGCCAAAAGACATGGTAAAAGAGAAAATAGGGCAGTCAAAACTCTTTGGAGACGCCATAAACGACATCTTAGAAACCTACTACCCCCAGGCTTTAAAAGAAAACCTGGTCAGTCCTGTTTCCAACCCGAAAGTTGAAATAAAAGAATTCGACCTGGAAAAAGACCTCGAATTTACAGCTACGGTGGCTGTCCGACCAGAAATGAAAATAGGGGAGTACAAGAAAAAACTTAAAGAGAAATTTGACCAGAAATGGGACGCCGCAGTAAAAGAATCGGAAAAGGACAAAGCCGAAGGAAAAGAAGCTCACGAACCTCATGTTCATATGACCACAAACGATGTTTTGGAAACGTTAATGACCGTATCTGACGCCGAGATCTCAGACATTCTATTGGAGGACGAAACCGACAGATTGCTTTCAAGATTTATGGACCAGGCACAATCAATCGGCCTTTCACTCGAACAGTATTTAAAATCCCAGAACAAAACAGGGGAACAGTTAAGAAGCGAATACATAAAAATTGCCGAGAACAATATTAAAGCTGAGTTCGTCCTTTCAGAATTAATAAAGACTGAAAACATCGAAGTCTCAGATGAAGAAGTCGAAGAGATGATAAAAGCAGCGGGCGATCCAAGCCTTGTAAGGGCAGAAGATCCGATGCAGAAACTTTACATTAAGAGCATTTTGCAGAAAAATAAGCTTATTAGTAAGTTGGTTGAAGAAGCCGAAGGAGATAAACACCATGAGCATAAATAATAATACTTTAGTTCCGATAGTAGTAGAAAAAGAACCGAACGGAATGGAGCGTTCTTACGATATCTATTCCCGTTTGTTAAAGGACTTCATCGTCTTCGTAACAGGCGCCATAGATATGGGCGTTGCCAACACTTTTATTGCCCAGTTGCTCTTTTTAGAGAATCAGGATCCGGACAGAGACATCAAAATCTACGTCAATAGCCCGGGGGGAGAAGTCTACGCCGGTATAGCCATGTACGACACAATAAAACACGTTAAAAACGACATAGTAACTATAAATGTTGGTCTTTCCGCGAGCGCCGCATCTTTGTTGCTGGCCAGCGGTACAAAAGGAAAAAGATACGCACTACCTAACTCTTACGCAATGATCCACCAGCCGATTATTTCAGGCGGTATGGGAGGACAGGCTACTGACATTGAAATCGAGGCAAAACACATGGTGGAACTGAAACACAAGCTAGCTCAGATTACTGCAGATAACGTAGGCAGACCGTTGGACGAAGTTTTAAAAGACATGGAAAGAGATTACTGGATGAGTGCAGACGAGACCTTGAAATACGGCTTGATTGATAAGATAATGCAGCCTAAGAAGAAGTGATTGTAGTTTAAACCAGATTATTGGTTTTAGGTGGGAGAAATTTCGGGCGGTTAGCTCAGTTGTCCTTTGCGGAGCAAAGCTTCGCCGCAGGCGAATTTAGAGCGCGACAAGTATATCGAGGTGGGTGAAATTTCGGGCGGTTAGCTCAGTTGGTTAGAGCGCCACATTGACATTGTGGAGGTCATTGGTTCGAGTCCATTACCGCCCACCAGATAGAAATGAATTCTTTACACGAAACTAATATCGCTTTGTTTAAAACTCTCAAGGAACTTCATCTACCGATAGGAAAATTTGTTGTATTCGGAAGCGGCGCTATGCTCGCCAGAGATTTATCCGAAGGACGTGACTTAGATGTGCTAGTAACGGACGAATTATTTCAAGAGTATAGAAATAAACCCAAGTGGAAAATAAAGAAAACGGACTTGGACGTCTATCTGTGCAAAGATTCGATAGAACTTTGGAATATCTGGAGGCCTGGGACTTGGGACACCCGAGAGCTAATCAATAATGCGGAAATGATAGATGACATCCCCTTTGTCTCTTTGGAAACAACACTTAGGTGGAAAAAAATGCGCGGAAGTGAAAAAGACTTGATGCATGCACTAGTAATAGAAAGTTACCTAAAGAAAAACACTACGACTCAGCGCGGGCAAAATACATCTTCTTTATAATCTCCGACACACCAAAATACGCAACGACCAGCACACCCACAATCGCCAGATTATAATAAGTGGGGGCGACGAAATTAAATGACACCTGTCCCAAAATAGAGAAGGGTAGCGCTATGGTAACCGCAACAGCGGCAATGGAAAGCAGGACCAGTCCTGCAGAGGCCGCCTTGGCCTTAAAGAACCATCCCTTCGTCCTGATTGAGTAAATAAACGCAAGCTCGGTAAGAACCGAGGCAATAAACCAATACGTCTGCAACGTGCCTTCGCCACTTTCAAAAAATATTCCAAATACCGTTAGATCAAACACAGTACTCACCAAACCCAACAAACTGGCAAGAACCGCAAATTGTTTCAAATTAAATTTGGACGGTTTAGTTAATTCATTTGAATCCACGGTATCTCCGGAAATAGCAATCATCGGAAAATCACTTAACAAATTAAGGAGCAGGAGTTGGACGGGCAGCATGGGCAAGTAATCAATAAATAAAGTGGAAATAGCGACAGCATAAAAATTTCCGAAATTAGACGCTAGCGTCGCGCGGATATATTTGGACACATTTGCGAATACTTTGCGTCCCTCATGCACTCCGTCTACTAAAACCTCGAGACCCTTGTTTAACAAAATTATGTCGGCAGATTCACGGGCTATATCGCTGGAGTCCTTAACCACAATTCCGACATTTGCAGCTTTCAAAGCGGGAGCGTCATTTATTCCTTCTCCCAAATATCCCACGGAGTAAAAGTTCTTCAGAGTCAGAATAATTTTGTGTTTTTGCTCCGGAGAAACCCGCGCAAATACTTTATATTTCAAACAAGCATCGGCAAGTTCGTTGGCAGACAAATCTTCGAGTTCCATCCCTGTAATAACATCTTCAGGAGACCGGGTTAGTCCCGCAGCAAAGGCCACGGCACCCGCGATTTCCCGGCTGTCGCCGGTTAATATTTTAATTTCGACCCCAAGCTTTTGTGCCTTTCGTACCGCAGCAACAGTGGTTTTTTTCAAAGGATCGCTAAAAGATATTAACCCTATTATCTCGAGTCCTGTTTCCTCAAATTTAGCTTTATAATCCGACGGCTTTTTAAGTTTTTTAGACGCCACGGCCAAAACGCGTTCTCCTAATCTTCCCCGCGCAGCGACCCAATTTAAAATTTTTTCACGGTCTTGATTACTAATCGGTGCGTAATTAATAAGGGTGTCGGGCGCCCCTCTTACAATTAACTCGTAGCTTCCTCCAAGTTGAACAAGCACGCTATTTCTACGGCGGTCGGGATCGAAAGGAAGTTCCAAAATCTTAGGAACTTTTTTCATCAGCTCCCGAGCTTTATCTGTTAGTTTCAGGTGAATTGCTAAATCGAAAGAATTGTTTGCGTTTTTCTTATCGACAATATCGGAACTGCAAATCCCGCCGTAGAAAAGTGTCTTTCCCATATCAGCTGATAAAACTTCGCGGACTTCCAATTTATTTTCTGTTAAAGTACCTGTCTTGTCGGAGCACAAAACCTCAATAGATCCGAGATCTTCAATCGATGCCAGCCTTTTCACAACAACCTGCTTTTTTGCCAAATTCAAAGCCCCGCTAGACAACGCAAAGGTTGCTACTACAGGCAAAGCTTCCGGTATGACCGAAACAGCTAAAGCGATAGAGAACAAGGAGAGTTTGATTAAATCTGCCCCACCGGGCTTTACAAAAATATTCAGTATAAAAACAAGAAGTAGGGTAGAGAAGACTAATTTTAAAATGAACCCGCTCAGTTTTCTTAATTCTTTTTCAAAGGCTCCTTCTCTGACGGTGCTAGTCGCAAGGTCAGAGATTCTGCCGATTTGTGTTTCTTTTCCTACAGCAATAACAACTCCACGGGCCTGACCGGAAACAACATGGGTTCCCGAAAATAGTATATTTTCCGCGAGAAAAATATGAGCCACATTTTTTTTCAATGCCGCGGTGCGCTTTCTGACTGTTACTGATTCGCCGCTCAAAGCCGACTCGTCTACCGCAAAATCTGTAAGTAAAATTAAGCGGATGTCTGCAGGAACAAGATCTCCCGCTTCTAAAACTACGATGTCGCCGACCACCAATTCTTTTGTGTCCAAAGATTTAATAACTCCTCCGCGTATAACGTGCGCTTCTGCCGCGACAAACTTCCTCAAAAGCTGAATTGTTTTTTCGCTTCTATATTCGTGAAAAAATCCCAAACCGCAATTTATAAGTACGAAAATGACGATGAAAAACGCATCTGTCTTTTCTCCTAAAACCAGCGAGATCAAGGCCGCAAAAAGCAGTAGGTATATAAATGAAGATTGAACTTGCTTTAGAAGTATTTGCACCCAGGAAACAGTGTTATCGCGCAAGGTGTTGGGGCCGTACTTGAATAAGTTAAAATCGATCTGCTTTTGAGTTAATCCTCTTGCAATATCGCTCCCCAATAGGGCAACCGTCTTTTCAGGCGTAAGGGCAGTGAACTTGGAAAAGCGCATACACTTATATTACTTGGGACTCTGTCTTTCCTCAATCACATTCCAAAACTTGAACTATCCGTCAGTAAGCCTTAAAGTGTAGATGTATAAATTTCCGGAGGAATATATGGCAAAACTAGTAACAAATATATTGGACGAAACAATTAGTAATGAAAATTTCCGCAAAGTTCTAGCGACAAATAAATTTAGTCAGTTGGTCGTAATGGCACTGCAGCCGGGAGAAAACATCGGAATGGAAATACACCCCGACGTCGATCAATTTATCAGAATCGAACATGGTACCGGACAGGCAGTACTGGACGGAGAAGTCTCCGACATCTCTGACGATTTCGCAATCGTAATTCCGGCGGGGACAGAACACGACATTATAAATACATCCGATACTGAACTAATGAAACTCTACACGGTATATAGCCCGGCCGAACACCCGGACGGAGTTGTTTTCAGGACAAAAGCAGAAGCCGAAGCAGCTCATCACTAAAAAAGCGCGGGAACTAAGCAAAAGTTAAACCGTCCCTACCAAATACTTTGATATAGCAGCTATTTATATGTATCATTGAAGGGTATGAAATCTGCATGGTACTACGTAAAGCTCGGTGTGTTGATGCTTGTTTTATTCTCCGAAACCTTCTTTCTAACAACACTTATCAATGGATTCGTTAGCCAGGGCGATTTTTTTAACATAAATATTCCCTTCAGTTTGCAGGTAGTAGGAGTTATGACTCTGATTATCCTGACTTTTGCCCTTACGGTGGGGGCTTGGGATGTTTGGTACTTTAATATTCTGACCCCGTTGGCAATAGCCACCGGAATTATGGTACCGCTTTTAGCAACCAGCACTACGTATGCTTTAATCGCTGCGGGTGTGGCGTTTATTTTGATGGCCGCAGAATCCTTTAGAAGTTACAAAATTAAGAAGTTATTAATAAAATTTGACGCCCTGCTTGTATTGAGGTTTGCCGTCAGAGGGATTTTGCTTGTATTCAGCATCCTCGCCGGTCTTATTATTATTTTAGGTGCCAGTAACGTTAAAGAAATTGATTTCGGAAAACTGATTGCCGAAGTGGCAGAAAAACCAATAAAAAGCACGGTAAATTCGCAGCTTCAGCAAACCATGGAAAGACAAACTATTTACTCCGGTTATTCGGCAGAGGAGATACAAAAACTCCTCGATGAATATGGAGTTCAGACAACCGGCGCCAGCCCTGACTCAATTACAAACAATCTGGATATTAAATCGATGATACAGACCCAGGTTAATGACTTGATTGCCCCTTACAAAGAATTGGTCAGGCCGTTGATCGCGGTTCTGGTCTTCGGGTTGTTCCAACTATACGCAACGGTTAGCTACGCAATTTATAGCCTTTTTGTAGGACTGCTCATATCTATTGCAAAGAAAACAGGGTTATTGAAAGTTGTCACGCAGACTGTTGAGAAACAAGATCTTCAATTTTGACGGAATTTTCAACTTTATAACTTCCAACAGCGCTTCTTACCAAAGATACTAAAACTCCGCCGGTCCCAAGCTTTTCTCCAAGTTCGTGCGCAAGAGATCTGACGAATGTGCCTGAAGAACACTTTATTTTTAGTTTTACACAGGGAAGTGCTTTAACTCCTCTGTCCGTATCCAGGTCCCGTATTTTTTCTTCCAAAACATCTATGGACGAAATAGTTACGTTCTTGCGTTGCTCGGGTATTTCTTTTCCCTGCCTCGCAAGCTTGTACATCGCCTTACCTTTAATTTTCTTAGCAGAGTAGGAAGGAATTATTTGTTCGATGTCGCCGATAAAAATTGGGAGCACCTTTTCTATCTCTTTGAAAATCTTTTCACTTTCGGGAGTAGCCGTTAAAGCGGGCAACATCTCAAGATCGTAGGTGGGGGATACTGCTCCAAGTGCAATTTCAGCAACATACTCTTTTTCCATCTCCATAAACTTGGCCTGTTTTTTAGTGTCGTCGTTAGTTAGTACTATTAGTACGCCTTCAGCTAGGGGATCGAGTGTGCCCGCGTGACCGGCTTTCTTTACTTTAAGGACACCTCTGGCCTTAGCTACAACGTCAAAGCTGGTCCAATTTTTAGGTTTATATATGTTTAGGATCATAGGACATTCCTTTACCTTTATACCATGCCCCCGACTGATTGTGCGCGTGTTCAACCGCTAAACCATATATTTTTTGCTAAGATGTCTTATAATAGATTAATTGCTATAGGAGCAAGATATGGCCAAAGAAAAAGTAATAGATAAACTAAAAAATGATCCGTTGATGCCTCTGCGTCACTCCGCTGAACATGTACTTCATACTGCGGTAGAGAAGGTTTTTCCCGGAGCAAAAAAAGTCATGGGACCACCTATTGAAAACGGTTTTTACTGCGACTTTGATTACGACGGTAAGATAAACGAAGAGGACTTTCCAAAAATCGAGCAAGCAATGCAGGAAATTATAGACGCCGGGCTTTCCGTTAAAAAACATACACTATCTCCGGACGAAGCCAAAAAAATATTTAAGGGCAATCCTTTCAAACTGGAGCTCATTGAAGAACATTCTAAAGACGGTGAAAAACTTACTTTTTATACATTCGGAGAAGAAGGCGATAAATACTACGACATCGATCTGTGCGCCGGACCTCATGTAGACAATACAAAAGAAATAAAAGCTTTCAAACTATTAAGTGTCGCCGGAGCTTACTGGAGAGGCGACGAAAAAAATAAAATGCTTATCCGAATCTACGCCACCGCTTTCGACACCAAAGAAAAACTGGATGCGTATCTCGAACTTCTGGAAGAACAAAAAAGACGCGACCACAGAAAACTAAGCAAAGATCTGGAGATATTCATGATCAGCGAAGAAGTAGGTCCCGGTCTTCCGCTATGGCTCCCAAACGGAACAATAATGAAAGAAGAGCTTGAGAAATGGGGCAAACAAACCGAAGAGGATTGGGGTTACAAAAGAGTATCCACACCCTTTATGACCAAACGTACTCTCTTCGAGATATCCGGTCACGTCCCTTACTTTGAAGAAGAAATGTATAAAGTACAGATACCGGGAGAGGGCGAAGAAGATTATTTTATAAAACCCATGAATTGTCCCTTCCATCATTTGATTTACAAATCAAAACCACACAGCTACAGAGATCTTCCGCTAAGACTTGCCGAATTCGGAACGCTCGCAAGGTACGAGAATAGGGGTTCCCTTAACGGTATATTACGACCAAGAGTATTTACCCAGAATGATGCGCACGTTTACTGCTCTGAAGAACAGGCCATAGATGTTTTTGTGGAAATAATGGACCTGCACAGGTACTACTACGACAAGCTGGGATTAAAGGATTACCGCATAGTATTAGGTCTTCCTGACCCCGAGATAAAAGGTAAATACCATGGAGACAAAGAAATGTGGGAGAAGGCCGAAAAAATGTCCAAAATGGCCATGGAAAAAGCCGGGGTAGAGTATGAGGAAGAAATCGGCGGAGCAGCTCACTACGGCCCCAAAATGGACATAAAAATCAGGTCTGCGATAGGTAATGAGTACGCGATTTCCACTAATCAAATAGATTTATATATGCCGGGACGTTTCGGACTAACCTTTACTGACAAAGACGGTAAAGAAAAACCTGTGGTAATACAGCACCGTGCACCTTTAGGCTCGGATGAAAGGTTTATAGGGTTTTTACTCGAACACTACGCGGGGAACATGCCTGTCTGGCTGTCACCGGTTCAGATCGTTTTGGTACCGATCGGCGAAAAACACCACGAATATTCCGCTTCTCTTGAAAAAGTGCTCAAAGAGGAGGGCTTGAGGGCCCAAACAGACAACAGAAGCGAACCTATGAACGCAAGGATCAGGGACGCACAGATGATGAAAGTCCCTTACATGTTGATAATCGGTGATAAAGAGGTAGAATCAGAAACGGCCAGCGTCCGCTTAAGGACGGGCGAAAACCTCGGTCCCATAAAAACAGGCGAAATAATAAGCAAGATCAAGGAAATATATTTGACCAGAGACCTATCTTTGTGGTAATTTATTGCAGTTATGGGAGGAAATAGGCTATACAGAATCAACACATACTAAACGACCGGATACGGGTACGTCAGCTAGTGGTAATTGATGAGGAAGGCAAGAATTTAGGGGTTTTGGAGACTTTCAAAGCTTTAAATATTGCGCGTGAAAAGGAACTCGATCTGCTTTTAGTGGCGCCGAACGCACAGGTACCGGTTGCCAAGATCGTAGATTATTCTAAGTTTCTTTACGATGAAAGAAAGAAACTAAGTGCAGCAAAAGTAAAAAGTAAAAAAAGTGAACTGAAAGAATTGAGATTCGGGCCACACACCGACGAGGGTGACTTAAACAGATACATTGATAGGGCCAAAGAATTTTTAGGGGACGGCAACAGAGTTAAGATAACAGTGAAAATGAGGGGAAGAGAAGGAATGTTCCCCGAAGTTGCGTTTGAAAAATTAAAAAAGATAGAAGAAGGGCTGGCTGAAGACGGAAAAATAGAGTCTCCGCCCAAAAGAATGGGACAGATGGTCTGGGAAATATTCATTCCCAAATAGTCTATTCCAGATAGAAGGACAAATTTATGCCGAAAATGAAATCGAAAAAAACATTATTAAAAAGAATCAGGGTTACCAAAAACGGTAAACTCATTAAAAAAAGTGTGAGCATAGGTCATTTGAAAAGAAAATGGAGCTCAAGCAGGAAACACAGAAAAACTCAGATGAGCGAACAGCTCGACAGAGGACATATTAAAATTATGAGAAGTTTATTGGTTAAGAAAGGTAAAGGAATTAAATAATGGCTAGAGTAAAAGGCGGGCCAAGAGCTCACGCAAAACATAAAAAAGTATTAAAACTGGCAAAAGGCTACAGAGGCACCAGGAATAGGCTCTTTAGAAGAGCTCAGGAAGGCGTAATAAGAGCCGGGGAACACGCGTTTGAAGGAAGAAAACAGAGAAAAAGAGATATGAGAAGACTTTGGATAACTCGTTTAAGTGCAGCTTTAATTCAGTACGATATGAAGTACTCCAGATTCATCGCCGGTCTAAAAAAGGCCGACATTCTTCTCAATAGAAAAACTCTTTCAGAAATGGCAATAAACGAGCCTAAAGACTTCGAAAAGGTAGTGAACGCAGTAAAGAAAGGCTAACCCGAAAAGAAGTTTTATGGATACTGCCGAAAAAGTTTCAAGATACGAAACCGACAAAGTAGATCTGAACGAGTTTGTAAAGATAACTAAGTGGGCTCTGGCAACCATCTACCGCGTACACCCCGTATATTTTTCACTCCTCATCGGAACATCAATAATAAGACAGTGGAACGACATTGTTTACACATATATTTTTGCTAAAGCTGTAGATGAACTCATAAAGGTCGCGCAAATGCCGGGCGCCTCTATAACATACTTGTACCCATATATTTTCATATTACTTGGGTACTCCTTGTTCCAAACCCTAATAAACTTTTTAAACGCGTACTCAAACATGCATATAAGAACCGTGAGTGGTTACCAGGTACGAAAACAGCAATATAAAAAAATACAATCTCTGGGAACTCAAACTCTGGAAATACCTGAAGTAAACAACACGATAAACAGGACTAATGAATACCTTGGAAGCCTGCTGCCATATACGCAGGAATCTATATCGTTTTTGGCAAGTATTGTAAAGATGATTACGACAATTTCCATTACACTGAGTTTTATGCCGCTTTTCGCACCTCTGATTATCGCCACATCAATTCCATATTTACTATTCGACAAATCCGTTAGAAAGAAGATCTACAAATTTGATTACGACAATACCGAAACAAGAAGGGTAGGTTCTAATATTATTAAGGACCTCACAAGTTCTGTAAGACTTCACGAAATAAATATAAACAACGCTTTTAACTATTTAGATAGGAAATACTCCGACATACAGGACTATCTAATTGGTAAGAGGCTTGAAATATTTAGACGGGGAAGAATAGGTGGGCACGCATTTGGGTTTCTTAACGATTTAGTAATAATCGGTGGTTACATTCAAATTTTCAAGCAACTTATTGCTAAAGCGATTACTGTGGGAGATACAGTATTCTGGATGCGAGCTTTGAATATACTCCAAAATTCAATAACAAACGTAATAAAAGAGTTTAACGACCTTTTTGAACTTTCATTACAATTAAAAGAGATGTATAAACTTTTCGGAATGGAACCTGCTTTCGAAGACGGGAAAACAAAACTTGGAGTACTTTCAAAAGGACCTTCCATAGATTTTAATAACATCTCTTTCTCTTACCCTGGGACAAACAGGCAGGTCATAGAAAATCTGACGCTAAATATAAAGCCCGGGGAAAAGATTGCCATTGTAGGTCAGAACGGGGCAGGCAAGACCACACTAATTAAACTGCTTTCCCGCTTTTACAGAGTTTCAAACGGTCAAATTTTAGTGAACGGAGTCGGTATTAACGAAGTCGAAATTGACACACTTTATCAAAATATGAGTGTGCTCTTTCAGGACTATAATTCTTATCCTTTCCTTTCAGTTAAGGATAATATCTATCTCGGCAATCCCAATGGTGATCTGGATATGGATAAAATCCGGCTTGCCGCCCAAGCTGCAGATGCCGACAACTTTATCGAAAGATACACAAATAAATACGATCAGGTTTTGAGTGAAAAATTTAAAGGCGGCATTAGGCCGAGCACGGGGCAGTGGCAAAAACTTGCGCTCGCCAGATTCTTTTACCGGAACTCGCCGATTGTCATTTTTGATGAGCCTACCGCCTCAATCGACCCGGTATCCGAATACAACATTTTTAACAAAATTTACGAATTTTTTAAAAACAAAACGGTTATTATTGTTTCCCATAGATTTTCTACGGTACGCAACGCCGACCGTATTGTCGTCATGGAAAATGGACAGATAATTGAGTCAGGCTCACATGAAACTTTAATGGCTCAAGATGGAAATTATGCTAACGCATTCAAACTCCAGGCACAGGGCTACACGGTTTAACGTTAGACTTTTAACTTAATTCCGTACTTAGAATCCAGATTTTTTATTATCCCGTCCCTTATAGCTTTTGTGTCTTCGGATGTAATTTGTTTCGCACGGTCCAAAAATTCTATTGAGAGCGTCAGCGCATTTTCATATACATCCTTGAAACTGACCTTGTTAACCCGCACGTCTGCGTTACTTACCACACTTATTATTTCGGAAAAAGATGTGGTGTCCCCTACAATAATTGTTATATCCTCTTTTATAGAATTAAATCCGGTCAGAGGTGAATACACTCTACCGCTTCCGGCTACTCCCGCAAGTTCGTCAAAAGATATCTCACAACTTAAAATTCCGCCCGCGTGTTCCCCAATTTCAAATGGAAAGTCTGCCGACACACCCAACTCCTCAAAAAGAGCCTCGATGATTCCTTTAAATACAAGGAAATCCACGCCTTTTGCAGCTATGCCGAGCATATAAGGCTGCTCCGGCAAATCTCCCTTTTTGGGAAGATAGACAGACGAAAGTTCAAAAAGTTTTACACTTTCGGAGTAACCCCTGTTTTTGTTCAGAACATCTAAAAGTTTGGGCGTTAAAGATACTCTCAAAAATTCAAGATCGGCGTTAAGCGGATTTTTTACTTTTAGCGCACCTTGTCCCGCCATATTACCGGGAACAGCAGAATAGTTATAGCATTCAAAAAATCCCATGTGTTTCAAAAAATCTTTAGCTTTATCTTCAAGTGCGAAATTGTTGGTCTTGGTGTGGTGGGGTAGAGTACCGCCCGGAAGTTCGTTAGGCAAATCCTGATAGCCGTATATTCTTATTACCTCTTCTGCGAGGTCTTCGATAATATCGATGTCGTCGTATCGCCACGAAGGAACATAAACATCATTTCCTTTAATCACAAAACCTAAAGAAGTAAGAGTCGCATTTACAAAATCTTTTTTAATCTCAGTGCCCGCGATTTTATTAATTTTTTCGTAATCGATCTTAATATGTTTTTTTGTATAGACGGTTCCTGTTAAATCTATAAGCTCTGATGAAACTTCACCCCCGCTCAATTCAGTCAACATTCCTACCGCAGTTTGTAAGGAAGGGATAACGCTCTCAAAATCCACACCTTTTTCGAAGCGGAGAGCAGCCTCAGTTCGGTGCCCCAAACTCATCGAAGATTTCCTTATCCTGACGGGGTCGTAAACCTGAACAAAAAGGAGGACTTTGGTTGTGTTTTCGTCTACTTCGCTGTTTAAACCTCCCATAATGCCGCAGAGGTCTATTAGCCTGCCGTCGCCGTCTTCAATTACAATCACGCCTTCGGGCAAAATTCTTTTTACCCCATCTAATGTAACAATTTCCTCACCTTTTTTGGATTCTCTGACAATCATTTCGTGACCCATTATTTTGTCATAATCAAACGCGTGCATCGGCTGACCCAGCTCGATCATGTAATAATTTGTAACATCCACAACGTTGTTAATTGCCCGTATACCAACCTTTGACAACCTTTCTTTAGTCAGTGCCGGAGATTCCTTTACCTTAACTTTATCTATTACTGCAGCGCTGAAGCGGGGCACTAAAGAGTTATCGGATATCGTTACCTTTAACTTGTCCTTTCCTGAATATTTCTTTACGGGAAATGGCTTTTTAATCCATTCCGCGGAAAAACCTTTCGCGGGAAGTACTGCTGCCAATTCCCGGGCTATACCCAGTACCGAGAGGCCGTCACCTCTGTTGGGAGTTACCTCAATCTCGAGTACGTCGTCGTCTACTATCTTTTCGACGCTGAACGAGTGCTCAGATAAAGCTTTTGCCACATCACGGACTCCCGCGTTGGTCTTCACATAGTCTTTAAGCCACGAAAAAGGTATTAGTACGTTCATTTTAAAATTGCTCCAAAAACTTTAAATTATTTTCAAAAAGATATCGTATGTCATCAATCTTTAAACCGGTTCTCATCATGAGCACCCTTTCAACGCCCCATCCGAAGGCAAATCCTGAATACACTTCCGGATCTATTCCGCCTGCTTTTAAGACATTGGGGTGTACCATTCCTGCGCCGCCCAGCTCAACCCATCCTTCTTTGCAGAAACGGCATCCTTTTCCTCCGCATATCCCGCATGTAACATCGACTTCAAAACTCGGCTCAGTAAACCTGAAATCATAGGGGCGGAGCCTGAACTTGGTGTCCTTACCGAAAAAATTGTAGATTAAATACTCTAATACGCCCTTTAGGTGAGTAATACTGATGTTTTTATCCACTACGAGCCCCTCGAACTGGTAAAAGGTAGGAACGTGGTTAATGTCGCTTTGTCTTCTTCCGCAGCGGGAAATATTAAGCATTCGTATAGGCAAGTTGCCTTTTAACATTTCGCGTATCTGACCGTTCGATGTGTGAGGTGTGATGACGACTTTCCCCAGCTTAGGATCTTCCGGAAGGTCTATGAAAAATGTTTCCCACTCATCGCGCGCCGGGTGGGTTTTCGGCATATTTAACGCTTCAAAAGAGTAGTAGTCCCACTCCACTTCCGGGTATCTGACTCTTATAAAACCGAGCTTGGAAAATACTTCATTTATTTCGCGAATTGCCTGGGTTATTAAGTGAAGATGGCCAATTTCAGGCTTTTTTCCGGGTAACGTTTTGTAAAAGTTTTCCAGAGGTTTGTCTTTTTTTATGGAGGTTACTGAGTTGAGGCTTCCCGCGTAAGCTTCTTCAAGATAAGATTTAAGCTCGTTCACTTTCCGCCCCAGTTCTTTTTTCTCTTCAACAGCCAGGTCTGAAACGTCAGATGTTAGTGTTCTGAGAATACCTTTTTTACCGAGGTATTTTGAATGCCACTCGGCCAGGCTTCCCGGTTCCCCGGATTTTTCCAGCATCTCCTTAGCTTCTGATTTGATTGCCTCTGTATCTAATTTCATAATCTCTAACCAAATATTGCAGGGCAGGGCAGTATTGTCAAGGGAAACGGCGCCTTTATGCCTATTGCCTCGCGTACCCAACCACGTTAAGTCTTATCTTGGCACTTCCCTTATTGTCGTCATCGTCGGTAACGGTAGCCTCGAATTCGTGGCTTCCAATTTTTGACGCGTCGAGTTCAAAGTTGTAACCATAAGGACTTGCATCATCCTCGGCCACTTTGTCCCCGTCCATGTAAATGCGTACTATTTTAATGTCGTTGTAAGCCGACACCTCGACGTTTAATCTAAACCTCAATGGAACGTTCTGCCCGTCTCTTACCCCGACAATCTGAACATTAACATCATCTTTGTTTGAAACCTCATCTCCATCGAACTCAAGCTTAGACTGCATCAGAGGTGGGAAGAACCTGTCGTCCTCTTTGTATTTTTCCTTAACGTAAGCGTCGACTGCCGGCTGCCACTCGCTGTAAGGGGCAGTTACACGGACAAAACTAATTTCATCGGTTTCTCCTGCGTCCTTGCAACCCTCATTTGCGATTCTTCCGTCTATTTTGCAGACCTCGAGTCTTTGAAACCAATCGCTTTTAGCTGTAGGTTCGGTGCCTTTTATAAACCACTCGCTCCGTTTATCAAAACCTTCAAAGGGTAAGCCTCCTGTAAGCCTGTCGACCTCGAATTTTTCAACATTTGAAGGCATTTTAAACTTTTCGTCGGTTTTATCCTTCAGGTACTCTTTTATAAATGTGTTCCAGATCGGGGAAGCTCCGGTAATACCCGATGCGATATAAGGATTCATTTTTTCGTTATTGCTGTTTCCGACCCACACACCGACAACTACGGAAGGTGTGTAGCCCATGGCATAGTTATCTCTTTTGTCGTCGGTAGTTCCCGTTTTAACTGCAACGGTATGTCCGGGGATATTCAATAAGCTCCCTGTTCCGAATACATCTGAACGTGCACCGTTATCAGATAAGATGTCTGAGATTAAAAATGCGGTTCCTTCTTCGAGTGCCCTGACCCCCTGCACCTGAGGTTTATAGACAACCTTTCCGTTGGAATCCTGAACTTCTATTATCGGCACGGGTTGATGGAACATTCCTTCGGCAGCAAATACTGAGTACGCCCCTGTGAGTTCCAGCAACTTGGTTTCGCCTCCGCCCAAAGTCAGTGCTAATCCATATCTTTGCCTGTCTTTGAACGTTGTAATGCCCATCTTTTCCGCCAGATCAATCATGTTGTCTATTCCGCCAATCTTCAGTGCCTCAACGGCAGGTATATTCAAGGAATTGCCCAGCGAACGTCTCAAAGGTACGACACCTCTGAAAATACCGTCGTAATTCTCAGGAATATACGGCTTGTCGGGCGCGGAACCTTCAAAAGAAATGGGCATATCCAAAAGCGGGTAGGCTGCTGAGTAGCCCTGCGCAAGCATATTTGCGTAGGTTATGGGTTTAATGGCCGAACCCGGCTGTCTGTCTGATATTGCCACGTTGACGTAAGGGTCAAACTTACAAGAATTCTCCCCGGAAGTTCCGGATATACAACCTTCGGGCTGGGCATCAAGGTTATACCCCTTAGATCCGACCATCGCCAATATTTGGCCTGTTTTAGGATCCAAAACAACCATTGCCCCGTTCCAAACATTTAGATTTACTGATTCCTCAAGTTCGTTGGTAACAGTCTCCTGGGCCACTTTCTGCAAATCCAGGTCAACCGAAGTTTTGACTTTCAACCCACCCTTTTCAACCGCATCCTCACCTAAAATATCTATTAGGTACTGTTTGGCGTAAAAGACGAAGTGGGGAGCTTCCAGAGGCACACGTGCGGTCTCAAACTTGAGCTCTTCGTTCCTAGCTGCGTCATAATCTTCCTGGCTTAGGTAGTGTCTCTTTCCGTCTCCGGCGACCCAGCCTCTTTCACGCATTAAATAGAGAACGTAGTCTTTTCTTTCTATCCCGGCTTCAGGGCTAACCCCGAACTGTGAGTAATAGCTCGGTCTTTGGGGAAGTCCTGCAAGATAGGCTGACTCTGCAATGGTAAGGTCTTTGGGAAGCTTGTTAAAATAGGCTTTAGAGGCACTGTATATGCCGTAGTTCTGTCCACCGTAGGGAGTTTCATTAAGATACATCTGGATAATCTCGTCTTTGCTGTACCTGTTCTCCAGCTGCAAAGAAAGGATCATTTCCTTTATCTTACGCACTAAAGTCCTGTCCTGAGTTAGTAATGTGTTCTTTATGACTTGCTGGGTTAATGTAGAGCCTCCCTGAAGCCCTTCGCCCGTGAAAGTGTTTCTCACGGCTCTTGCCATTCCCCTTAAAGAGTAACCCTGGTGGAGATAAAACTCCGAATCCTCGGTAGATAACGTAGCATAGGTGACGTAAGGATTGACCTCCTCCATCTTGATTAATGTTCTGTTCTTATCTCCGAATACTTCGTAGATTAGCTTGTCGTTGCGGTCATAAAACCTCGTGGATAGCTCAAAGCTTCTTTCGAGCAATTGTGTAGGGTTGGGCAGTTCTCTTGAAAAATAAGCAAAAACAACAATTGTCCCGAACAAGCCGACGACCATTACAGTTAATACGATAGATGCGATAACTGTATAAGTTTTCAGTTTTTTTGCCCCGAGCCCTGCCAAACTCATTGTATCGGGCTTGTTCTTTTTGTAAAAACCTGTCACTGCCTTTACACCCGAGGAACCGAAGATGTCCGGCATTTTAAATTTTGAAAAAAAGCTACTTTTCGGTCTATATGTTCTATATTTTCCCGTTTTCCTGACCGGCATTACAAAATTATACCATTATGTAGCAGGGTGGGGCAGTCCGGAGCAGTTTGATTATTGCTCCTTTTTGCTGTAATATAGGACAATTCTTGCGTAGAGGAGAGCACAATGGATGTTAGGTTGGCGGCAACAGAAGGAGGACAACCGGTTGTTTGGTGTAATGCCAAAATCGAGCAGGAAACTGCTTTTGGCGTCACTAAACTGCTGTTGAAAACTCCTGTGTTTGTGACCAGAAATCTGACTGTCAGAGTTACTGACCCAAAGGGGCAAGCACACACTCTGATAATCGCGTTTTACAAGCACGACTCTGCAGAAACAGAACTGCCCTGTATTTATACAGTGGTGAATTCTGATCCAATCTTGTCTATGCACGAAGGGAGCTGAGATGGGGTGTAAAAAAAAGTTGGGAAGAAAAGAATTGCCTCGGTACAATGACCTACTCGATAAGCATGCGAAAGACACTCTGACAACGGCCGAAAGGAAAGAATTAAATGGCCTTTGGGCAAAACTGGGATTACTTCGAACCAAAAGAGCTTAACAACTAAATAACACCCCGGCCGGGACAACACCGAATGAAATTCGATGCTCCCGGCTTTTTTTTGTGCTCAAAAAGTGATACTCTTTACCGAAATCATACTGAGAGGAGGGTAGAGAAGTGGATAAAAGAAACGGCCATATCAAAAGAAATGGTAAGTATCCGCCCGGCAGCCTGGAAAACCCAATAAAATTTAATGGGGAAGCTGCCGGCAGGAGTGAACTTCTCTCCGATGTTGAGTACGCCAGAGGAATATTCATCCGTGTAGGGGAAAGGGCAGTATACCAAATAAAAGGATGCGCGCAGGAGTGTTCGGGGAAGTACAGATACAGTTACGCAGCAAAACCGGCAGGATTTATCTAGACCCGCAGGGCCGCTTATACTCAAAAAGTATCGGCGGCTCTTTTTTTACCCGAACCGCCCCCTCCATATAGTTTTAAAAACCGAAGTATAATATACTGGTAATATGCCTAAAGTCAGTATCGATGAAAAATTGATAAACACTTTTCTTGAAAGAGGGGTCGATTCGATTTACCCCTCAAAAGATGCGCTAAAAAAGAAACTACTTTCAGGAGAAAAAATAAAAGCTTACCAGGGTTTTGATCCTACAGGACCATATTTGCACGTCGGGCATGCCATGGGAATAAGAGCCTTAAGAATTTTGCAGCAGCTCGGGCATGAAGCCATATTTTTGGTCGGAGATTTTACAACTTTGGTCGGTGACCCGGATAAAGACACCGCCAGACCCCTTATGACCGAAGAACAGGTTCAGAAGAACATGGCCGGCTGGAAGGAACAGGCAGCTCAATTAATAGACTTCGAAGGTGAAAATCCGGTTAAATTTATGCGCAATCATGAGTGGCTTTCGAAAATCGGGTTAGCCGATCTTATAAAACTGCTATCAAACGCCACAGTCCAGCAAATGATCGAACGTGACCTCTTCGCAAAAAGACTTCAGAAAAATAGCCCCATCGGTTTGCAGGAATTTATCTACCCCCTCATGCAGGGCTTTGACAGCGTAGCAATGGGAGTAGACCTCGAAATAGGCGGCACCGACCAGACATTTAACATGCTCATGGGCAGGGAGCTGGTTAAAAGATACCTCGGTAAAGACAAGTTCGTCAGGACAAACGAAATGATGGAGGCCCCCGACGCCCTAACTATGAGCAAGACCAAAGGCAACGGCATAAACCTCGCCGACAAATCCGAAGTTATGTACGGAAAGGCAATGTCTTACCCGGACGAACTTATAACAAAATGCCTAAGACTTTTGACAGATATGCCAATGGAAGAAATATGGGAAATAAATAAAAAAATCCAGGACGGAGAAAATCCCATGACCTTTAAAAAACTAATGGCCTTTGAAGTAGTAAAAATTATTAAAGGCGCAGAAGAAGCTAATAAGGCTCAGAAACATTTTGAAAGGACAGTTCAAAAAAAAGATATTTCCGATGAGGACACTGAAATAGTAACAGTTACCGGCACGATGTCCGTTACGGAATTTTTACGTAAAGCAATGAAGGACTCCGAATCGGCCAGCCACATTAAAAGAATAATAGAGCAGGGTGGGGTAGAGGTAAACGGAAAAAAAGTTGCGACAACTCAAGTTGAAATAGAATTTACATCCGGAACAGTAGTAAAATTCGGAAAGAGAAAGTATTTCAAAATAGGAGATAAATAATGATCAGCAAAGAAGTAAAGAAAAAAGTAAAAAGAGTTTTCAGAAAAGACAACATCTATAAAGCCGTCATAATCGTAAGCACGTTGGCTCTTATCGCGACGTCAGTTCTTCCTTACGTCCTCTAAGAAATGCCGGGCGTTTGATCCTTTAAGGGAAGCAAAAACCCGGCCTACAAACTGCTAACCACCTGTGACTACCATGAACGCAAAATCGAAGTTAGTATACTTTTCTTTAGGAACATTTATTACTACTGAAAAACCGTTCGCATCGCAGCACTTTTCAATCTCCGGCACATAATCGTCTTCGGGAAACAAATCCGTGTATTCCTTAACGATCATCGAAGCAATATTGATATCACTGAATCCGACAGGTAACGTCTCAGCATCAAACACGCTCATTTTTACTCTCCTCTCATGTGGTTAACCGATAAATGTTACGTTAATTCTGAAAACAAGTAAAATATATTTAATGAAACTGACTTCCCCCGTCGGAGTGGTGCCGAAGATCGGGCCAAAATACAAAAAACTTCTGGAAAATTTAGAAATTGGGACAGTTCAGGACTTGTTGTACCACTTTCCTTTTAGATACGAGGACTATTCTAATGTAAAAAATATCAGCGCACTGCTGGAAAATGAAACGGCCACTATCAAAGGAGTTGTCGAATCAGTAACAAATATTTTCACGAGAAACGGAAAAAGACTTACAAAAGTTGCCGTAAGTAGCGGCACAGAAAAAATCGATCTTATATTCTTCAACCAACACTATCTTAAAACAACAATAAAAACAGGACGGGAATATACGGTAAGCGGTAAGGTCGGTACCTTTGACAGGAAACTTTCTTTTATCAGCCCCGAGCTTGAGGAGAGTAGGGAAGTGAATTTGAACACCGGGCGTCTGGTGCCGGTTTATCCTGAAACCTATGGAGTCTCATCCAAGTGGTTAAGGGCTAGAATTAACGACGTCGTATTGGGGGGAATCGAACTTGAAGAATTTTTACCCGAAAACACAATTAAAAAACACGATTTGAGTACATTCGACTGGTCACTTAAACAAATTCATTTTCCGGACACAGAAATTAACGCTGAAAAATCAAGGAAGAGATTCCGGTTCGAAGAGTTGTTCCTCGAACTGCTAAAAGTGGAAAAAAGGCGCGTTCAGTGGCAATCTACGCTCAAAAGCACCGGAATGGCTATAAAAGATACCCAAATCGATGCTTTTATATCGTCACTACCGTTTAAACTTACTAATTCGCAGGAAAAATCAGTAAATGAAATCCTGGAAGATCTGACTAAAAAACACCCTATGAACCGCTTACTTGAAGGAGATGTCGGAACGGGAAAAACGCTGGTTGCCCTAATTGCCGCTTACAACACACATCTCAATGGATTTAAAACCCTTTACATGGCTCCTACTGAAATATTGGCTGCTCAGCTCTATGAAACATTTACCCGTCTCTTATCTCCCTTTGGGGTAAAAATTGACCTCATTACGGGTTCTACAAAGCCTGATGGCGCCGATTTTGACATTTTAATAGGAACGCACGCTCTCATTTACTCCAAAGAAAAATTTAAAAATGTAGAACTGGTCGTTATCGACGAACAGCATAGATTCGGAGTAGAACAGAGGGGAAAAATCCTGGAAATCGCTAACGACGGAACAGTGCCTCATTTACTTGCAATGACGGCCACACCAATACCAAGAACACTTGCCCTTACCATTTACGGAGACCTCTCAATATCGGTTTTGGACACGCATCCAAATAAAGAAAGAAAAATTTCCACCAAAGTAATACCCGAAAACGCCAGGGACAAGGCTTACCGGTGGATAAGACAGAAAAATGAACCTACTTTTATCGTCTGTCCTTTAATCGAAGAAAGCGAAACTTTGAGCTTTGAAAACGTTAAAGCCGCCGAAGCCGAATACGCATCACTCAAAAAAACTTACTTTAAGGACGTCGAAATGGGTCTCCTCCACGGAAAAATGAAACCCAAGGAAAAAGAAGAGGTCGTTGAGAAGTTCAGAAAGGGCAAGATAAAAGTGCTGGTGTCCACCCCGGTCATAGAAGTGGGAATTGACGTGCCTGAAGCCACTGTAATGGTCATAGAGAGCGCAGAAAGGTACGGACTGGCCAGTTTACACCAATTGCGGGGAAGGGTCGGCAGGGGCTCAAAAGAAGGCTTTTGTCTGACTTTTCTAAGTACCCACTCACCCGGTGCCTACTCAAGACTGAAAAACCTGGAAAACATAGATAATGGTATGGAGCTCGCAGAAATAGATATGAGGGTGAGAGGGCAGGGCGATATTTTCGGGGCAATACAACACGGGTTCAAAAAATTCAAAATAGCCGATATGTTTAACGTAAAAATGCTGGAAGAAGCAAAAGATGAGGCCAAGGAAATTTACCCATTTTTGGACTATTACCCTCTGCTAAAAGAAAGATTGACACAGGAAGCAGGAGAATATATACCTAACAACTAGTATGGAATTAAGAATCACAACAGGCTCCGCAAAAAATAAAAAGCTTATTGCACCGGAAATACCCGGTTTTAGGGCAGTTCAGGAAATTGCTAAATCCTCTATGTTTTCTATTATCGGAGAAAAGATTGAAGGGGCAGTGTGTCTGGATTTGTTTGCGGGTAGTGGGAATTTAGGTATCGAGGCTCTGAGCAGAGGAGCGTCCTGGTGTGACTTCGTGGACGGGAATAAGGAGAGTGCCGAAGCTATAAGAAAAAACGTGGAAGACTGTAATTTTTTTGAAAAATCTTCTGTTACGCTAAAAAATGCCGTTAAGTACGTTGCAAGCACCGAAACGAAGTATGACCTGATCTTTATGGACCCTTTTTACAACGATACTTCCCACGCGCATTTATTTAAAAATCTGGGTAACTCTCTAAAAGATGGGGGCGTAATATTTTATTTTCACGAGGATGGGGTAGACATAGCACAAATCCTTGAAAAGACGATATTTGAAGTAGCCAATACCAGGAAGTTCGGTGTTAGTGTGTTCGACATTATAAAAAAGAAAGAGGGTTGTTGATACTCGAGTAATTCAACAACCCCTTTTTGCTTTTCCAGCTTTTCAACTAAAACTTACCGATTAACCAATCCAGGCAACAGATGTCGGAAGAACTGATTTTTCAACATCTTGTTTTGTCGAGAAACCGGGGCCAATGCTTTTAATCACATAGGAAAACTGGCCGTTATCCATTGTGACAATCCGAAAGGAACCCTGTTTGTCTTTATAGACCTTCCTCGACCCAACAATTGTACCCATAAACTCCCATCCCATTTTTACAAGTTGCATTTCAAGTTCTGCGGTCATTAGTACATCTCCTTTAAGATATCAATGGTTTCCGGAAAAGCAAAGTAACTTATAGCATATTTTGGGGGTCTTGGCAACTCGGGAATCGATTCTATTTGACAGCAAAGCCTCAAACCTTTATATTTCACACTGTATGGCAGTACCAAAAAGAAAACATTCTCTATCAAGAACAAGAAAAAAGAGAGGCGCTCACTACAAAAGAGTGCGCGTTCAGGCTGTAAAAACTTCGGACAACAAAGCTTACAAAAGACCTCACGTTGAAGAGTATATCGAGCTTTAATAATTCGGATATAATTACATAATGAAATCTTTCGCGGATCCGAGGCACACTTCCAGAAAACTAGCTTTGACCTCTATTTTTTGCTGGCTGTTTACGGAAACCGATAAAACGGACGCAATTATGTTGTCAAAAGACCTTTTGGAAGAACAGCCGGGTGAACAAGACACCGAGCTGACTGAGTACATTTTTGAGGGTGTCAAATCCCATATTAACGAGATAGATAAGGTAATCGAAGAAAGTGCGCCGGAGTGGCCTATTGACAAAATAGCCAAAGTTGATTTAGTAGTACTCAGAATTGCGGTCTTTGAGTTGCTGTTCGGTAAAAAGGCACCGGTCAAGGTTGTGGTGGACGAAGCCGTCGAACTGGCCAAAGAGTTCGGGAACGACACTTCACACAAATTTGTGAACGGGGTTCTCGGCACAGTTATAGGAATTTATTTGGAGAAAAAAGATGAATAGCGAATATTTTGCAAAAACTAAAAAGGTTATAGAGGAAAAAGCGGGCGTCTCTCCCTCTGAAATACACGAAAGCTCGTTTTTCGAGGACGATCTTAACGTAGGTGAAATGGAGCTTCTCGAGATACTTTCCGAACTTGAAGAAATGTTTCAGGTAGAGCTGGTGTCTGAGCAGGAAAACATTGTAACAGTGCAGGATTTAATAGACCTGCTTAGTGAGAAAATTGATTAGTATCCGGCCGTATTTTACCCGTGACGGGTGTCGCGGAGAAAGTTCGGCACGGGCACGGAAAAGTAGATAATGCCGTTTGATTTCGATAAAACAAAACAAATATTAGGTCCGGACCTGGATGATGAAAATCTGTTTAAAACAGCCTTTACTCACCGCTCGTACTTAAACGAACACCACGAATGCGAAAACCCTTCTAACGAAAGGCTGGAATTTTTGGGGGACGCCGTACTTCAGCTTCTATCCAGCGAATTTCTCTACAAAACCTACCCCGAAGCTCCCGAGGGAGAAATGACAAACTACCGCTCATCGGTAGTATGCACATCCTCTCTGGCTCAGGAAGCTAAAAGGATGGGATATGGCAGTCTTCTTCTCCTGTCTAACGGCGAGGAAGCAACAGGAGGCAGAGAACGGGAATATATACTGGCCAACACTTTCGAAGCAGTGCTGGGTGCCCTTTACCTTGATAGAGGACTTGAAATATGCCGTCAATTCCTGGAAAAAGAGCTCTTCTCCAAAATTTCCAACATAGTCGACAACGACATCTTCAAAGACTCAAAATCCCAATTTCAGGAAATGGCACAGGACAAATTCGGCATAACACCGGTTTACCAGATAATAGATTCCTGGGGACCTGACCACGAAAAAACCTTTAAGATGGGTGTTTTCATAGGCAAAGAGAGTTGGGGCATCGGAGAAGGAAAAAGCAAGCAAAGAGCTGAGCAGGCAGCGGCTGAAAGTGGTTTAAAAAGAATGGAAAAAGGCGATTAAAGGTTATTGTTGAGGTGTAGACAACCCCAACCCCATCTGCTAAAATCAACCAGTTATGTCGGTAACAATCAGATTAACAAGAACAGGGCGAAAAAATTTACCATCTTACAGAATGGTGGCTACGCAAACCAGAACCAAAAGAGACGGTAAATATTTGGATTTGATCGGATATTATAATCCGTCAACAACCCCCGCATCATTTGACTACGACAAGAAAAAATTCCAGGATTGGATATCAAAGGGCGCAATTGTATCGGACGCAGTGAAAAGAATTGTAGAAGGAAAATACGAATACACAAAATACAGGCCCGGTAAAGAAGAAACTGCAGAAAAAGGTACAGAAAAAGAAGTCAAAGAAGAAAAATCTGTAACCGAAGAGACTGCACCAGCTACCGAAGAAACCCCCGAACAGGCTTAATATGAAAGACTTCATAATTTACATTGTCCGACAAATAGTATCCAAACCCGAAGCTATCGAAGTTGAAGAGATTAACGAAGAAGGTGTCTTTGTTTACACAATTTCAGCGGCCAAAGAAGACATGGGAACATTAATAGGCAAAGAAGGAAGAAACATCAAAAGTATCAGAAACATGGCCAAGGCTAAAGCAATCAAAGACGACATAAGAATAAGTGTTAACATAAAAGAAGATGATCAGATTTAACGTTCTCACTTTATTTCCCGAACTTATACAACCTCATTTAGAATTTTTACCTTTCAAAAGGGCAGTGGAAAAAAACGCAGCCGAATACAAGCTGTGGAACCTCAGAGATTATGCCCTCGACAAAAGAGGAACTGTCGACGATAAACCATTTGGAGGGGGCACCGGAATGTTGCTTATGCCTCAACCTATCTACGATGCACTAAACGATATTCACGGAGAGTCGCCTGAGGACACAATAAAAAAAGGGGGCACCCGCGTGATATTGCTGTCACCCCGCGGCAAAAAATATAATCAAAAATACGCGGAAGAATTAACTAAAGCGCGAGAAGTCACTTTAATATGCGGGAGATACGAAGGAGTTGACGCCAGAGTAGAAGAAAATTATGTTACCGACATCATAAGTATCGGGGACTATGTTCTTTCGGGCGGGGAAGTACCGGCATTAACGATACTGGAAAGCGTCACCAGACTGTTACCACAGGTCATAGAAAAAGAAGACGCCGTAACAAACGAATCATTTTCTAACGGAAGTTTAGAATATCCACAATACACAAGGCCGGAAATATTCAAAGGGAAAAAGGTTCCGGATGTTTTACTTTCAGGCAATCACAAAGAGATAGAGAAGTGGAAAAAGGATAATTCTCCGGACGCGTAATTTTTCAGAGATTTTTACAAGTCAAACGGTGTCTCTGGCTCATCAGGTTGTTCTACGGCCGGTTGTTCCACAAGTGGTTGCTCAGAAGTTTCTCCTGCAGGAACAGCTGTTTCCGTGGTTTCAACTTCTTCGGTAGTGACTATATCGGGGTTAAGAAATTCGTAATATTTGTAATCTTTCACACTGTTCATGAACGCGACAAAAGCCGGTGAAGTAATATCCAAAGTAATAGGATCATCGGTCACGGCGATAGATTGTACATACATGTAGGGTGAGTCAACATTTACATTTACGTTTATCAAAGTATCAGCACTTATATTTGAATCTTTCCCAAATCTGAAAGTGGTGACGTAGGCAATTCTCGCTGCCTTCTCAATTTCCTGCATGAACACGACCATCTGCTCATAAGAACCGGTTACCGTCGCAGCAACATTAACAACCCCGCTAATATCTTCTTTCCTTTGATCTGCGATAGCATCAGCGTTCGCACCTGTTGTTCCTCCGGAGTAAGAATAATTCAAACGGTCCACGGACATTCCTGCGTTAGTTGCGATTTGATGAACCTGGTCGAGAAGTTGAGGAACGTTTGACTCCGAAACATACAATCTTTCCACCAGGCTGGCATTTTCTTCCAAAACCGTGTTAAAGTCTTTCATTTTTGTAAGGGCCGCAGCTTTGGTGTTTAAAACTTCCAGCACCGCAGTTCGTTCAGTCACCTGTTGTTTAAGTTCATTAACTTTGGCGTAGGTAGGTTTGATGTAGACAAAGAACAACACAACTGTAATACCCAAACCGATAATCGGAAATACAAAATCCACAATTACATCTTTAATTGCGCTTAGGTTTAATTCCTTAATTTTATTTTCTATATTTTCTTCGTTCATAATTTTATTTTTGTTGTGTCGTAGTTGACTACAATAAAGAATCTTACGGTGCTTTTATTCTGGTCGAGAGTGACGGAATTAAGCTTCACCTCGGTGAACAAATCCTTTAGTTCCGGGTCACCTCCCGGAAAATCCTTATTTAATAGACTATTTATAAAATTGGCGATCAAGATGTAATTATCCGCGTCACCAGTGTAGTTTACGATTCCGTCCTTTATGTCCATGGACTCAATTCTCACACCTTCCGGCTGTCTCACCTGAAGTTCAGCAAGTAGACGGGAGTAGTGGGGACGCTCTGCGATTAGTTTCGAGATAGAGTTGTATTTTTTATCCAGGTTTCTGACGATTACTTCGGTTGCGGAGAGGGATTTTATTTTTGCTCTCTGGCTCTCTATCTGGTTGGCTACGTCAGCCGCCTTTGTAGAAATTTCAGAGTGCGTGTAGTAAAGATACCCTGAGACACCAAGAGCCGCGACGGTCAACAAAATGAAAAATACTGTTGTGCCTTTTACAGCCTTACCCTTAGCCTGATACTGTATTTCTTCCTGTGGAATAAGGTTAATATTTTCCATTTAAACCTCCCTCAAGGCCAAACCGACAGCAGTAGAGTACATCGGGCCGTCCAGGCTGAGATCCTTTCTTCTTGGTTCTAATTTTGGTGAAAGTTGGAAGTTTGCCAATGGATTGGCAAGCTGTACTTCAAAATCAACATTTTTTGCTATGTAAGTTAAAAGTTCGGGCATTAGGGCAGTTCCTCCGGTCAGTATCAACCTCTTAATGTTAGCAGAGCTATTATGCTTTGTGAAGAATACAGTTGCTCTTTTTATTTCGAGAATTAAGTTGTCCATTACCGGCCTGATGACATTAAATATCTTGCCTTCTGCCTGCATTGGGTCCATTCCATAAACCTTTTTGTATTCTTCGGCCTGTTGAATATCCAGATTAAGTTCCTGTTGGATTGCTTTTGTAATTATGTCCCCACCCACCGGAATAGTTCTTGTAAACCTTACCGCACCTCCGTAAGTAACAACAATTATCGAGCCTGAAAATCCCATATCCATCACTATGGTTCCAAGAGGAGCGGCGGAGGAGTCGCCCAAGACTCTACCCAACGCTATGGTCTCCGGCTCTATCGCATAGGGAACGAGTTTTGCTTTCTTGGCGATAGCCACATACCTTTCGAGTACATCTTTTTTGGCGGCAACCACCTGGACATTTATTTTGTCCTTCTCAGTAAGATCGGGATCCAGTCTTTGGTAGGAAAGATTTATCTGATCGAGGGGCAGGGGAATGTATTGTTCCGCTTCGTATCTGACAGCACTTTTAAGCTCTTTGTCGCTCATCACCGGAACTTTTATGACACGCATAAACACCTGGCTCTCATCAAGTCCCATAACCACGTGGGAGGTCCCGAACCCCATTTCTTTAAAAAACTCGGCAATATGCTCGGCAATCGAGTCCATATCCTCATTTTTATCGGATAAAAAGTTAATTTTAGGGTTTTCGTATGTACCGATGTTGGAAACTATCAATCCTTCCTTGCGTTTATCCAGTTCTACAGCTCTAAATGTGCTTCTTCCAAAATTTAAACCTACGATGGGCATACTAAAATTCTACTATCCTTTCAAGGCTCAGACAAGCCTGATTTTGCGCTTATCTTACGGCTGCAAGCGTTATTGTGCGTAGCTGTTGGTAAGATCCGAAGTTCCCCCTGTCTGAAGCAGGGCATAATCAAAAAATGACGGGGCCATTGGGTCGGTTTTAAGAACTATGATGTGTTTTGCGGATTCTCCGGAATACCCGTGCGCGTCCATTATTATCCCCTGCCTTGGTATAGTCTGCCCGATGGCCGGAACCACATAAATGCCCCCTGCTTCATAGTAGGGGCGCAACCGTAAAAATTTCGGGGTAAAGATTGTGTTCACTGAAAAACAATTCGGAAATCCGTTGCCGGCTACTGCAAAATCAAAGCCGTTGTCATTATATGGTGAGGACACTGAGTTTACGGCGTATGACGCAATTTTTGTCACGCCGCCTTCTTCATAAATGTACGCCGCGTGAATAGATGCGGCGCCGTTCCAGCAGACGTCAACGGAAGATCCTGTGCCGTATCCGGCCAGGTTTACCTGTCCTGCTTCGCCGGGTGCTAAATTAAGGGAAAAGGGGTCGGCAGTATTTCCGGAGTAGGCTAACGTCACATCCGCACTGACTACATTACCGTTAGGCTCCGTGATAGTGTAGTTACAAACACTCCCGCAATTTCCGAACGCTATGTAACCTTCCAGCGTTTCGTTGGGAACTATGAGCAGACGTTCAACCAATGCTTCTGCAGCCTTGAGAGCTTTTACGCTGTCGTCTGTCCTTACCAGTCCCCTTAAAGTGCTTATAAAACGGTTAGATATTGTCACACCGATCGTTGTTGCGACGATCATCAAAAAAACTATCGCTATAAGCGTCTGTCCTGAATTGTCTTTGTGTATAGGCAATATTTTCATAATCCCCCGGTTTAGTAGCTTTTTCTTATTGTTATGGCGTTGACGATTTCGGAATATTCTTTGGCGTTTCCTTTTACTGCCTGAAGTTTTATGTTCATCACTACGGTCTGTGGGTCTGAACCGGTGACCGAAAAACAAGCTGTTCCTGACGAAAGTCCGCAGGTAACCGAAACTCCGCTCACCCCATCCTTACTCGTTAGCGCCACGGCCGCAGAACCTGTGGGGTTTTGAACTTTTAATACATCGCCGACCAACTCGTACGTTACACTCACCCCGCCACCTTTCAAAATGACAAGACGACTGGTGTAGGGAGGTACTGTCGGGGGGACAACACTTTCCGCGCTTCTAAGTTCCCGTTCCAGCTTTAGCCCGACAAAGTTAGCCTGCTGTTCTATCTCGTTCTTAATTTGCGTCTTACTGTAGCTGCGGACTAGAGAGACCAAAATATCGTTTGTCACGCCTACGGATATGCCAAGAAGCGCAATAACTACCAACAGTTCTACAAGAGTAAATCCTTTATTTTGTGTAGTTGTATCCGTAACGGCGGCTATTTTTTTCATTTTAATTGCCAGTTAGTAAAATCAGTGTAAACGAACGTGTTTTTTGACTGAGCTCCCAAATTCCAAGACGATTCCACAGTTATATGCACCGTAGTTCCACCGGGTTCGGTCGTTGCATAAAATCCTGTAAGAATCTGTGTGCTACCTGCATTTGTTGTCCGCCTACTGTTCTGGACTACCGCAAAAGCGTCCGTCACATAGCAGGGAGTGGTTGTGTTACATGTAACCACAGAGTCCACAAAGTTATTGGCACCGGTGTCCCATGCAGTAGTGATCTGATCCCTATGTGCTCTTAGTAGTTCCATTTGATAGTTCGCTGCTTTAGTACCTTCCATCAGGAGCGTACTTTGTGTTGATGTCCTTAGGGAAAATAAGGTAAGAGAGAGTAGGGAAGTGATTACCACAACAGAAATTCCTAAAGCTGCTATTACTTCCACAAGTCCTAATCCTTTTTGTTGAGCTAATATTTTTATAAAGTTTTTTTTCATATTTTAATTCGAGCTGACTATCATCCCGGTTTTATTAATCAATACGCTTTTTGTAACTGAAGTGTCAGAAGAATGTACAAGATAAATAGAAGTATCCGGTATGGGGTCTGTATTAGCAGGCACACTAATGTTTCGTTCAAAGACCGAGCCATCTTCTAAACTGAAAAGCAAACAATGGGTCCCCGACGAAGGGCTGGCCGCAACCGTAATATTTTCCGGAAGTTTAACAGTTTGCTGGAGCGTAGCGTTAGTTACACAGTTATTGGAAGCTGTTAAATAAAAGCTGTACGTGGCGTTAGAACCGGATGTTTGAGAATAAGAAACCGCCCAGTATAAAACCGGTTGGCCGCCAATTGTCTGGTCCGAACCTGTACCTGTTAACGCCCTGTTTTGAGCACTCCTCAAATCGCTTTTCAAATTTTCCTGAGCCTGTTTTAACATCTGATTTCTTGTGTAAGTTGAAAAAGAAGGAATCATTATTCCCGAAACAAGCGTCAAAATTCCAACCACCACCATTAGCTCTACCAGCGTGAATCCGTTGCCGTGTGACATAACACTCTTAACGTAGTGGGGCAGTTTCATATATAAATAGTAGCACAAAAATTATGGTGAGATCAGCAATAAGTTGTTGCCTAATTCGTAACTGGACGGGTCGTTTCCACCGTCATTGGAAGGTTCCTGCACCAACTGTTCCGCACGCGCGGAAATTTCGTAGCTTACAGAATTATGTACGTACTCATAATGATATGTGGCGTCGTTAACAGGATCTGTCGGGTATTTTGGAAAATAATCCGACAAGTCCGCGGGTACCCAGCCTGAAGTGGGGGAGTAGATGCTGGGCGAACCTGAGGGAACAACATTACTTGTATAAAGGGTATTTTCTTCCCCGGGATAAACTCCAAAATCCATCTTGTATTCGTTTAAAGCTCTATCTAAATTAGAAATGTCCGACATTCTTCTTGCATCCCGCGACCTGCCTTTTGAATTTGAAGGGGCGATTAATGAAATGGTGGTGCCCAGGAGCACAAGAAGAATAGCCGTAACAATAGTGATTTCGAGAAGTGTGAATGCTTTAGGATTGAGAAACTTTCTCATTTTTTAAAAGGTGTTTTGAACTGCATGGCAGTAAGTGGCGCACGTACTACATCCGAATGTCACGCAGTTGCTAATGCCGGAATCGGAACACTTTGAATAATCCACGGACGTGGTTTCCATTTTAGCCAGTAAAACGTACGCTGTGCCGCCTGTAGTACTGTTGGTACGATACGTGTAACCAAAATCAGCAGCACAGGAATAGGCAGCACTGTAGCCTTTCGGGTCTGTCGGTAATTGGGAAATATAATTCGGCACCAGCACTCCGCTAAGTGTGCTCACCGCATAGTATGAGGCCGGTGTAGCTTTTGGAGGATAACTGCGGAAATCCGAAAAGTATGCTTCTAGTGCCGTTTGAATCTTCTTTAAATCCGAAATTCTTTGCGAGTCTCTTGCGCGGGCCTGCAATTTTGCAGGATTAATAACGGACAGTGTTACTCCGCTAAGTATTCCGATGACAGAAACCACGATGAGTAGTTCTACTATTGTGAAACCTTTTTTATGTTCTTTCATATTAAACGTAACAAGGGACACAGGACGCTCCTGTGCCCCCAAATGCTAAATACTTACTAATCGAGGGTACACCCCTGATTTGCTGCAACAGCACTCATAGTCAAAGATACTGTCTGGCTTGAGGTAAAGTTATAACCGCAATAATATCTACAGCGTGCACCGCCTGTCGCAAGGGGATTATCTATATCTCCCCAAACATAAACTGTATTACCATCTCCCGATGCGGGGGCTGCTGAACAGGCCGCTTCATTACCATCGGTATCGATACACCACTGTGCATCAGTCGTTCCGCCTGCAGCTGGTGCTGACGGGGGCCAGATAACACCTATTTCATCTGCCGTGTCACATCTGGTAGCTCTGGTCGTAGTGGCACCACAGGAATGTAATGCTAAACAAGCTTTTTCAACGTTGGTTCTTAAAACAGTCTGATTAGCTTTGTATTGGGTAGCGACGGGGTTTATAACAGCCAAAACGACTCCCGCTAAAATACCGATAACAACAATAACTATCAACAACTCGATAAGCGTAAATCCCGAAGCAGAATTAATTATTCTTTTCAATTCTTTCATCTGCTTCTCACCCCCCTCCTTCTATCTAATCCATTTCTAGATCTTAAAATAATTTTAGGCAGTATGAACATTTATCTTTTAAATTATGACTTCGCCCCTAATTAGTGTCAATACGATTCCACCTTTAGAGGGTCGGTATAAATAAATTAGGGCGTATCTCCATTAGAGAAGATAGCGTAATCAAAAAATGCGGGCGCGCTGCTGTAAGATCTGTATACTACAATCGCTTTCGTAGTTTTCACATCGTCCTCCTGCACCAACTCTCCTCTTGAATACAATCTGTACCCTTGGACTGGTAGGGAAGTGGGGTCGACAGGAACGATTGCAACTTCTGAATTTTGAAAAATACTTCTTATTCTCACACCGGTCATTCCTGTAACGGCTACGTTATAGCAGTTCGGCATAGGATAGCCTTCACGGATAGCCTCACTACTTGCATCGCTAAAACCTGTTGAAGAGATGTCAGAACTAAAAGTCACACCTCCCGAAGCTTTCAAGAAATTTCTTTCCGTTGTTACAGGACCGTACAAAATATATTCAATGGCAGCACTACTGTTTTGCCAACAAATTCTTATATTATTCATGCCGGTCAACTCAATATTCTTTGACTGACCCGGCAAAAGATTCGTCGCGTAGTAGCCCGTGCTACCCATAATATCGGTGTGGTTGAAAGTACGGGCACTCAAAATTGCTCTCGACTCTATTGGGTCCGACGGAGCTTTCTGAAAATTTAAAATACACCTGGTTAAGTCACCTGTTACGGAGGTAAAACCCAATTCCGTACAATCCTGAGTTTTAGCTGCCAAACGATCAAGTAACACGGTGGGTTGGTCCAGTAGTCTGTCTATACCGCCCTCCGCTGCCGCAAGTACTCTTGCGGAGGTGTCGGTCCTGGATACGCGCGAAGACATCTGCAAAGTCCTGCTACTTATTGCAACTCCGACAGACAACGCTATGGTCATCGCAACAACAACAAATAATAGGGCCTGTCCGTTGTTATTTAATTCTTTAAACCGTCTATTCATATTAATCTACTGTTTCGGTAACATCGTCAAATTCGTACTTCACGTCAAAAACCTCGAGCCCGGTTTCTTTACCCCATTTTGAATTGAATTTAATAGATTTACTAACACGGTCGAGCATATCCAGAGGGTAATTAACAACAACCGCCGGGTAGGTATTGTTGTCAAGACCGAGGTCACGGAGTATTTGTATACCTTTGCCGGGAGAGGCTCCTGGTTTAGTACTTATAAGAGAGCCGTAGAAAACTACCGGATTGTCGGGGGTAGCTTCTGTGTAGTTGCTACCAACTTCTATACCGCTGGAGGAAATTATTACTGCCTCTACCTGAGGCGGAGAGTCCACTGTATAAGAGGCTAGGGGAGTGGCTAACGAAGCGTCTATCTTCACACGCGCCTTGGTTAGTATTACAACAGTGCCGGGTTCGGTTGTCATACCTACTGCTCCTATCCCTCTAATCGGACTATCAATAATCAATGTCTGCGATGGATTACCTTGGACGTATATGAAACCAACTCTGGGAGATATATTTCCGTTATAGACAAAACAAGAACTCAGTGTACATCCCACTATTCTAGTGGTCTTTGTAATACCTATACAAACATCTAGCGATCCGGGTCTGTAATTTATATCCCCTGGGTAGCATTTGACCCCCGCATAAATTGCGGACATGCTTCCGGCATTAGATACCTCGATTATGCCTGACCTAAGAAAGTAATAGAGTCCCGAGCTATTGTTGAAATCGGTAATGCTCATTTTGTACACGTCCGGTCTGATGTAACCGCCCAAATTCGTCATGCTCTTGGCGTTTTCCGGTATTTTTATTTCTTCAGCTTCGTCCTGCGCCACACCTATGTTCTTTGCGTAACCGCCCCCGGTTCCCTCAGAAATGTCTCCCGGAAAAGAAGAGTTACCTACGGATAAAGCGTATATATTGCTGCCCAGGCTTAACTTGTTAAGGTTCAGCATACCGCCATAAAATCCTCCCAACACTTGGGTTTCGGTAGAACAAGGGCCCGGGTTTGTAAAACTCTTCGCATATGCATCTCCGTCTACTACAGCAACCCAGGGATCTTTTTTAATCTTGGATAGCTGAAGCGTAGTACTTTGGGTAGTAGCCACCGTGGTCTGAGGAACGGTGACGCAATTTTGTGGAGCGTCGTATCTGACCAAATCGGCACACCTGAGACCATATGATTGGCACATCCCCTCACTGTAGGTAGAACAAATTGTCATTTGAGCAGGTGTTGCGGTTGCGTATTTTACAGGGATTTTTACAGAACCGTCCGTGCCAGATACTACAGAGTAAGTTTCAGTCACTCCGGAAACAGAAACAGTAATAGATACACCAGCTAGACTTCTTAATGCCGAAGCCGGACAAAAAGAAGAACTCATCGAAATCTCCTGAACATTTATAGTTAGGTTGAGAGACGGGTTACTGGAGAAGGACCTTGTCGCGGATGTATTAGTCTTCACGCCATTGTCCGTCACAACATACCACTTGTAATTTTTAGCGGCCATTGTATCGAGAGAAAAAAGAAGTTCGGTGGTAGGCTCATAAATATCTCCGCCCTGCTGAACAAAACCCGCACCGCTGTCCACAAATACTCTGTAAATGTTAGATTCGGCGCCGGCACAATTCTCGCCCCAGCCTGCGGGAGTGCCCCAGTCTAAAAGTACTGTCGTGTTGCCAAATAACTCAGCACCATCTGCCGGATTAATCAGTGAAGCAGCATCGGGAGCTGTATCTGTACAAGATTCTTCTGTGTTACCACTGCAGGGTGAACATTTATCGTCCGGGTCTATACTACATTCGAAATTTACTTTTGAGGCCGGGCAGCTTGAAGGCTTTTTTGTTACGCATTTTAGACCTACCCAACAACAACCATCGGCTAAACACTCAGATCTTGTAGTTGCCCAGCAGTTTGAAGTTTCGGTGTTCGAGGAGGGGCACACCCCAGACGTAGCGTATGTACAAGCGTTAGACTCTCCATACCAACAACATTTATTTACGTCCTCGCACTCCGAGCTAGGGCAGCCATTCTCGTAGCAACACGTGTCATCTGTCTGTGGAGGAGACGCATAAGGAGCAGAATCACACACGTACCATCCTGAAGGGCATTCTCCGGGCGTACACGTAGCTCCGTTGGCCTGATACAAACCGGAAGTTACCGTAAACAGAAAAAAGAAAAATAAAGAGGTCAGCATAAGATTAAAAACATTGCGAAAGAGGGTAGTTTGAAGACTATACCTAATCCTCATAGCTTCCTTTCAAGATAATGCAGTCAGGGCCGAGTTCGACACAATCTTCTTTGTAACACTTAGCATATACCATGTCACCCGGCGTTATTGTACTCATAAAATCAAATCCTGAAGAAATAAAATTCTGGTTAATAAACGTGAAAGCAGCAGTTCGTTCTGGTGTGCACTTAAAAACATGTTCAGACAAGACGTTAGATATCATAAGTGAAACCCTGCCTTCATTCCTGTTTAATACTTCTTTTACAACGTAAAGTTCATAGTTCTCAGGAAGCTTGGCCCGTGCACTCTGATTTTGCAGGTAACCCGAAAATTCTTTTGAACCAACGTTGTGCTCGGCCACTCCGGGGAATCTTCCAATTCCCGGCTTTTCAACGAACGGGGCATCGGCTGTTTTCGAAAATCCCAAGTCTTCGGTTGTTTCAATAGTTTTTTGAGATAATAAAGTTTTAATGTAACCTGTGGAAATAAATAAACCCACCGATATAACTAAAAGGAAAACAAAGATGGCGGGCAGGTAACGTTTCATAGGAAAATTATACGAATAACCTTTATCCCTGGTCAATGACCGCCTAACAAAAAATGGGAGCCTGTTAGCGTTTTCGCGAACTAAGGCTCCCGTTACAACTATTTATGACTTTCGACCCACCCGGGGAAAAGATCGGGTCTGGATAGAATTGTCAGATACTCTTCTGTTGTCAAAGGCAAAATTCTAATAGGGTCCGGCGGCAGTTCATCCGGGTAATCAAGTCCGTAGTAATTGGCCACCTTTCTCATAAAACCGTTATCAGCTGTCCACCTCCACACGGCGTGAGGATCTAGGCTTAACCAGTCCACTGCGGGGTCCACAAAAGTACCGTCGTAATGATAAAAAAAGTACTCATAGGGGATGGCTGACCTCGAGTCGCCGACAAATTTGTAATAATTTGCCAGGAACAAATAGTTACCCACCAATCTTTCCTTTTTCGAAGGATAGACATTTACTCCCATGACACATTTTCCCGGTTCGCTCACTTTGAGATTTGCAGCTTCTTCAAGGTTGTATAGGCAGTCAGAAACTTCGTAACCCCACCCCAAGACCGTACGGAGAAATTCCAATTGAGCTCCGTAAAAGGTAAAACCGGTGGGTGGTGTGGCAGACACGACCACGGTAGCCGAAGGTTCTGGCGTTTCTGTGGGTACCCGTGTCTGCGTCTGCGTACCTGTCGGAACTTGTGTTACGGTAGGTGTTACGGTAGGCACAGACCGGGTCGGAACCGGAGTAGCGGTCGCGACAGCAATTTCCTGCGGACCAGTCACAAACTTTGACACAAGAACGTACCCTAGAGTAACCGCCGCTACGACAGCAACAGCAAGTCTTACCCAGAAAATTGGGTTCTTTTTCATCTTCTCGTCTCCTTCCGTCGCGAGTGATTTTTATATTGGGATTATTGCCCCGAATAATATTGGGGCAAGAATAGCACAACTAACCCATAGAGGTAAAGGGAGAAGCTAGCGAGGTAACTAAAGTTATTGGTGTAATTTAAACGCCCGAAAACCTACCGACTTCTTCAACAACCTTGTCAGGATTAACCTCGGACTTTATCAAATATCCGTCGGCACCTAACTTAAAGGCTTCCTGAATAATGTGCTCGCTGTTCAGATTAGTCAGAACAACCACGGGCCCTTTTTTCAATTCCGGAGTTTCCTTAAGGTCTTTCAATATCTTCAAACCGTCTTTACCCGGAAGCATTATATCCAAAAGGAGTATGCTCCAGTCGGTGTTTTTTATTTTTTCTCCACCGACCTCTCCGTTAGGAGCCTGGTCAACTGTGTAACCTGCATTTTGCAGGACTTCTGCGTATATAGTTCTTATGTCCTGCTCATCTTCAATTATTAATACTTTGTTTTTTGTTTTATCTGGCATACGTTATTTATAACATACCCTGCTATAGTCAACAAACGAATTTTCTAGTTTAATATACATAATGCCCGATAGACTCGTAGAGATAAAGGAAAGTGAAATATTCAAGTTAATCGATAAGAATCGTGCTCTCGACGCCACATATAAACTGGTAGAGACAATTTTAGTAACGACCGAATTCGACGAACTCACACAAAAAATAGCTGATATCATCCCGAACGCGTTGGGATATGAACTGGGAATTCTGGCGTTGATTGACCACAAGAGTAATGTTTTAAAAAAGATCTCTCTTTCCAAGGGAATGGGGGATGTGGACAAGCAGGCACAACTTGAAGAATTTTTCGGAGAGCTGACCATCCCTTTCGGTTACGCAGATAATGTGTGTGTTCAGGCAATAGAGACCAAGAAACAAATAGTAAGTCCGTACATGTGGGATGTTTTTAAACCTACTCTGACACGTCAGCAGGCAGAAAGTATCCAGGAAATAACCGGAACCAGGTCACACATCGTAACTCCGCTTTTTTCACACGACCGGGTTATCGGCGCCATTATAGTTAGTCTGGCCAAAGAAGTGGATAATGTTTCCGAATTCGAAAAAGACATGTTGAAAAAATTCTCCGAAAGCGCCGGTGTTGCAGTAGAAAATTCAAAACTGTACACAAACCTAAAAAGAGCAAAAGAAGACCTTCACAAAGCATACGAAAATATGAAAGTGCTAAATACTTTAAAGGACGAGTTCCTTTCAGTCGCTTCTCATGAACTTAGAACTCCAATGACGATAGTAAAAAGTTACCTGTGGATGCTGGAAAAACAAAAAGCAGGAAAACTGAATCAGAAACAGCTTGAATATCTTAATAAAGCTCTCGTCGGTACACAAAGAATGATTTCGCTAATTAATGACATGCTGGATATTTCCAAGTTTGAGAGAAAAAAAGTTTCTTTCTCTATTACTCAGATTAATCTCATCAACACAATCAAAGACGTGTTATCAAATTTTGAAGTCAGGATAGGGGAAAAGGGATTAAAAATGGAGTTCGCTCCGCCGACTGATGAAATTCTAGTAGATGCCGACCCCGAAAAATTGAGAGATGTGTTCACCAACCTAATCGAAAACTCGGTAAAGTTTACAAAGGACGGAACTATAGTCGTGTCCATAGACGAATACGAAGAATTTTACAGAATATCTGTAAAGGACACCGGGGCAGGAATAGACAAAAAAGACCTTCCTAAGCTTTTCCACAAATTCGGAAGAATCGACAACAGCTATACTATTGCAACCGATTCCGGCGGTACCGGGTTAGGATTATACATAGTAAAGCTCTACATTCACGGGATGGGTGGAATGGTAGGAGCCGACTCCGAAGGTATGGGGATGGGAAGTACTTTCTGGATTACACTTCCGAAAAATAAAATTAAAAAGTTCGGGGTCAACTTAAAACAAGTTGAGATACCAGTTTAATATTTCGGAACCCCAGACGAAGCAAATCAAACTTCCCAGGATCAAAAACGGACCGAACGGTACAACACTTTTCAATGTTTTTCTGCGGAGAAGGACCAGAGCTATACTTACAGTTGCCCCTATAAAAAATCCTAGAAACACTGCAAGCAAGTTATAGGGAAATCCGTTCACCAATCCGACGAGCAGACCCAACCTTATATCCCCTCCGCCCATACCTCTACCGCGTGTTACCCAAACTATAAAAAAGAAGAAAAGCATTATCGCAATAGCGGACCCAAAATTATAACCAAGAGAGCGGGCAGCTGCCCCGACCTGATCCTCAAAAAAACCTACTTTAAGAAGGTATTTTCCGAAATCATCGTTTTGCAACCTAACACGGTACTCGTACAAATTAATAACGGTGGTTGTTATATGGAAGAGTGCCACAAAGATTATTGCCGGAAGAACTATCTTATCCGGTATCAACAAGTATTTAAGGTCCGAGAGCAAAAGAATTTCAAAAAACGAAAATACGGCCACTAAAAATAAAAATCCTACCAAACGGTCGGACAAAAAAGTATCGAGAAAAGAAAATTTTGAAAGTATCGCCGCAAGAACCAATAATAACCCCGATAAAATTTCAGAAAAAGGGTAATACCAAGACAGTCCGGTCTTACAAAAAGAACATTTTCCTTTCTGCAACAAAAAAGAAATTACCGGGATAAGGTTAAATGCTTTAAGTTTTTTTCCGCACGAATCACATTTTGAATGATCGGCAACAATTTTTCCGCCCTTTACCACACGGTCCGAAACAAGATTTAAAAAAGAACCTAATACGGTTCCGAAAATAAATATGACAAAAAGATTGATGTAGCTCAGCACCATTAGAAAATTCTCGCACTTTTTTCTCCGATGTACAACAAAAAAGGCTCCCGTAAGAGAGCCTTTCTCGCTGATTGCCGGCAACCAACTAAGGAAGTATCAAAAGACTTGTACCGGATTCGTACGCAGCGGCATTATTTCCGCCGTCTGCACTCATCTTCAATGCATTGTCCGGGTGCTGTAATACGACGTTAACCTCGAAATCCGTAGCTGAGGATCCGAAAGTGTAAACGTGTGTTACTCCGTTAACTGTGTCATTGATTGGGTCGATCGGCAAAACAGGAACGAACTTGGAAAGGCCTGTCTTGGTTGCTGGGATAGTGTATTTCACCCAACCTGTACCGTCGAGAAGTCTACTGCCAGTGTTGCTTGTACAGTCCCCGCAAGCACCGGTTACACCTAACGTAATTTCTGTTTCCGTTAAGGCTAAGTTAATTGCTTTCGTCAATGAGTCAATGTCGGACAGTCTCTTTGCATCATTTGATTTCTGGATCATCGACTGAGGATTAATAGCAACCAACAATGCACCTGCTAAGATACCAACGATGGCAATAACCACCAAAAGTTCGACTAGTGTAAATCCTTTTTGTTTTCTCATAATAATTTTATCTTTTCACCTCCTTGCTCAATAAATTTATTTCTAAATTGCTTGTGTAATCTTATAAATAGGTGTGATTATCGAGATAATTAAGAACCCGACCATGACACCCAATATAATAAGTATGATAGGTTCGAGAGCAGCTGACAATCCCTTCACTTTGTTGTCTACCTCACCTTCGTAATATGTAGCGACACGGTCCAATACCTCGTCCATTTTTCCTGTCTCTTCACCCACAGTTGCCATTTGAGACAAAAGAGGAGGGAAGTGCTCCGAAGATTTAAAAAAGCTGGAAAGAGAAGTTCCTTTTTCAACCTGCCTGCCGGCGTCCAAAACAGCCATTCTAAAAGTCGGGCTGGACATTACTGTAGAAACTATTCCCAATGACTCCACAATCGGGACCGCTGAATTGATAAGCAGCGCCAATGTTTTGCTGAACTGAGCGAAATCTTTATCTTTATTAATTCTTCCGAACACAGGAAGTCGCATTGCCACTTCTGCTAGATAATATTTTCCCTTTTCACTTTTCGCGTAATACCTAATCGCGAGTACTAGTCCCGCAGTAAGTATCCCCATCAAAACTATGTTGTTCACCATAAAGTTCGATGTAGAAATCATCAGTCTTGTCACGATTGGTAGTTCAACATCCATACTTGTGTACATTTCTGCAAGTTTGGGAACAACAAAAACCATAAGGACTACAAACACGCCGACCATGGCCAGCAAAACAACAACCGGGTATACCATGGCACCTTTAAACCTCGCGTTAAGATCTCTCTGAGCTTCCATATTATCCGCAAGCCTTTTCAAAATGATATCCATTTTCCCTGAAGATTCCCCTGCTTTGACAAGAGCCTGGTACGTCACATTAAATACTTCCGGATATTTTCCAAGTGCCGTGGAAAGAGAGGCCCCTCCCTCGACATTTCTCAAAATATCATAGATTACTTTTTTAAAATTCTGACTTTGAGCTTGCGCGGCTAATACCTCGAGAGCACGAGAAATTGGAAGGCCTGCAGAAATCATTGTGGAAAATTGTCTGGTAAACGTCACGACGTCGCCCTGAGAAACTCCCCGGAAATTTAAAAACGTGTCGAAAATAGTTTCTTTCTTTTCCTGAATAGAGATGACGTACATTCCCTGGCCTTTTAATAAAGATACGGCCAGATCTTTTGTGCGTGCGTCAACAGTTCCACCGACTGTTTTTCCCGCCATATTTTTAGCTGTGTATGTATATATTGCCATTACTTACTTCACCATCTTGGAGTCTATTAAACGTTTGAAGTCTTCGGGTCTGAGTGTGTACTTAATTCCCTCCTGAAACTCTACGAGACCGTTGTTCACAAGGTAAGCTATAGATCTGTCGAGGCTGACCATCCCCACTTGAGAGCTGGTGTTAATAACGTTGTCTATCATGTGAGCTTTTCCCTCGCGTATTAAATTTCTCACGGCATCGTTGCCGAGCATTATTTCTACCGCAGGAACAACGCCTTTAGTGGGAGAGGGTATTAATCTCTGCGAAATGACAACTTCCAGCACTTGTGACAGCTGAACTCTTATTTCATTTTGTTTATCTGAAGGAAAAGACGAAACGATTCTTTCTACCGTTTGGGAGGCGGAGTTGGTGTGAAGTGTGGCAAAAACTAAATGCCCGGTCTCAGCAATTTCCAGCGCGGAAGATGTTGTCTCCGCGTCTCTCATTTCACCGATGAGGATAACGTTAGGATCCTGTCTGAGCATGGATTTAAGTGCGACAGCCCAGTCATGCGTATCCAAAAACATTTCTCGTTGTTCAACCAGCGATTTTTTATTTGCAAAAATGTACTCAATAGGATCTTCAACCGTCAGTATGTGTTCGGCACGGGCTTCATTTATTTTGTCTATCATTGAGGCGATGGTGGTCGATTTACCATGTCCGGTAGGGCCCACGACCAATATCAAACCGGACTTTATCTGACACAAGTTCATTAAGTATGGAGGAAGATTTAGAGACTCCAGCGAAGGAACCGACATCGGTATGTGACGCAAAGCAGCTGAAGGATATCCTTTCTGAAAAAAGGCGTTGACCCTAAATCTGGCTTTACCACCGAGAGCAACAGAAAAATCCAGCTCCTTGTTAACTTCCAGAACCTCTCTTTGCTGGGTGTCCAATATTTGAGAAAGGAAATATTCGACATCATCAACCGTCATAACATCAAAATCTTCCAGAATGGAAAGCACTGTTTTAATCCTAACGTAAGGTTTACTTCCTACCGAAACGTGCAGGTCCGATGCTCCAATTGAAACGACTCTCTCTAATAATTGTGTGGCGTTAAGTTTCATATTTTTTATTTAGCAACTCTCAAAACCTCTTCCAGAGTTGTGATGCCTTCGACAATACGGAGGTAACCATCCTGAAGAAGAGTCAGCATACCTAGTTTTACCGCCATCTCGTGAATTTTGCTTGACGGTGCGTTCTCGAGAATCAAACGTGAAATTTCTTCAGTCATGTATAGAAGTTCGTATATTCCCAGTCGTCCTCTGTAACCGGAGTTTCCACATTTAGGGCAGCCTTTTCCATGCCACAAGGTAAGCTTGTCTTTTCCATTCACGGTTTTAATAATTTTTGATATTTCCGGATCTCTTGCAAGAAGAGCTTTGTTTTCCGAGATCTCGTCCACAATTTTTTTCACACTTTCCTGGACCTCTTCCGGAGGCTCGTACTCTTCTTTACAATCCACGCAGATTTTTCTGACAAGTCTTTGCGCCAGTATCGCGTTAACAGTCGAAGCGAGTAAGAAATTTTCGACTCCCATATCCAGTAGTCTGGGGAGGGCGCCTGCTGCTGAGTTTGTGTGCAGAGTAGACAAAACCAAGTGGCCTGTCAGAGCTGCGTGAACCGCGAGCTCAGCCGTGTCACCGTCGCGTATCTCACCGACCATGATGATGTTGGGGTCCTGTCTTAAGAAAGATCTCAAACCGTCGGCAAAATCCAAACCTGCCTGAGGATTGACCTGAACCTGATTTACACCCGGCACCCGTATTTCTACCGGGTCTTCAAGAGTAACAATGTTGACGCGGACAGTATTTAATTTACTCAAAGCAGAAGCCAAAGTAACGGTCTTTCCTGAACCTGTAGGACCTGTTACCAAAAGCATTCCGTTTGGTTTCAAAGAAGCTTCTTCAAATCTTTTTAATGTAGAACCGCGCATACCAAGATCGCGGAATGAGAAAACAGTACCTTCTTCTTTTAGCAACCTGATAACCACTTTTTCCCCGTAGATGGTGGGCAGGGTAGAGATTCTCAAATCAGTTTCGCTTTTTCCGACTTGAACTTTAAAACGTCCGTCCTGCGGAACTCTTTTTTCGTCGATCTTCATTGAAGCAAGAATTTTTATTCTCGCTATTACCGAATCGTGCATTTCCTTAGGAAGTTTTCTTTTCTCTTCCAAAATACCGTCGACCCTGTATCTTAAGCGGGAGCCGTCTTCTCCGGGTTCTATATGTACATCCGAGGCTCCGATCTTAACGGCAGTTTCGAGTATCATTGAAACGATTCTTGCGATAGGAGCGTCGCGTAAAGTCGCGTCCGTTATCTCGCCGCCGCTCTCTTCAATTTTTAAAGTGGTTTCGGTAATTTCCTGCAAAGCAGCCGTAATTTCTTCGCCTAACTCTTTTCCTTTTTGCTCTTCGAGAACTTTCTCAATTGTTTTTTCGGTCGTTATATAAGGAACAACTTTGTACCCGGTCTTTCGTTCTATAAAGTCGATGGTTTGAAGATCGAGAGGGTCGATCATCGCCAGGGAAAGTTTATTTTCTTTTAGTTCAAATGGAACGAATCTGTATTTTTTAGCTACGTTAAGAGGAACAAGATCCATTAAGCTTGGATCTACCTGCTCGGCGGTAAGTGTAATAAAAGGAACGTTGTAAACCGCACCTAAAGCCTCGGCAAAATCCTCAGCCTTAACGTAGCCACGGTCTTTTACAACCTGCTCAATACTTTTACCTGTATTAACATTTTCGAATTTGATAGCAGCTAGCTGATCCGAGTTTATCAGCTTTTTTTCGTACAAAACGTCTGCGACTGTTTTAACTGTATCTGTTTTTAACATAGGGCAGCCAACTTACTTCTACTTAAATATGTTAGCAACTTGCCACAGTGTCCGCAATACTTCTTTCAACTGCAGCCCGGAAACGGCACAACGGAAAGTTAGGCACGTTGTTATTCATAAAGTATAATCTTCCTATGGGAAAAGCGGTACTTATATACGGCGGAACGTTTAAAGACAGAGTGGAAACACTAAGAAAGCAGGGTGTCCTTCATATTGAAAATCAGGGCGACCCGGATCTTTTGATAGTGGAGAAGGAGGAGGGGAAAAAAAGTGTAGGAATAGCTGCTTCCCGGGGACTGAAAAAATTTTTGCAGGAAAAACCCCTGAGCAAAGAGAAGAAAACTGTTATTGTCGCTAACGCCGAGCTTATGACGCCAGAAGCGCAGAATGCTTTATTAAAAATTCTGGAAGAACCACCTGAATACGCTGAAATATTTCTTCTTTCGAAAACAGAAAACTCACTTCTTGAGACGGTAATTTCCAGGTGTGTCAGAAAACGTGCTTTCCCCTCAGAGGAATTAGAAAAGGAAGATTCGGGTATCCGCAAAATATTACTCATGAACCCCGGGGAACGACTTGACAAAGCAAAAGAAATATCCGAATCGGAGAAGGAAGAAACCGTGGAAGTTATGGAAACGTGGGTACGTGAATTGCACCTCTCAAACCCGGGAAGAACCTCGGCCATACAGATAAAAAAAATCCTCCAGACCAAAAAAGCTCTTGAAGAAACGAACGTGAACCAGCGTCTCTCGATAGAGGCTCTTTTGCTTGATTTGTAGGCAAAAAACGCCCGAAAAGTGTTGAATTAACCTTCCCACTGATATACAATACTAGGGTTATGGCTAACATCTACGATAATTACAGCTCAGACCAAATACAGGTTCTCGAGGGACTGGATCCTGTCAGAAAAAGGCCGGGAATGTACATTGGCTCTACCGGACAGGAAGGGCTTCATCATTTAATAACCGAGGTCGTGAACAACTCAATGGATGAAGCGATTGGCGGTTTTGCTAATCACATAAAACTCGTTTTCACCGAATACGGTTCCGCGATTGTCTACGATAACGGACGTGGAATTCCCTACGACATAAAAAAAGGTTACGGTGTGAGCGCTCTTGAACTTGCCTACACTAAATTACACGCAGGTGGAAAATTCGGCGGCGGGGGATATAAAGTTTCAAGCGGACTGCACGGAGTAGGAGCTTCTGTCGTTAACGCGCTTTCAAAGTGGTGTAGGGTAGTGGTCAAAAGAGGCCCCGATATCGTAATACAGGAATACGAAAACGGCGGACACGTAGTAAGACCGGTAGAAAAAATAGATCCTTCTAAACCCAAAACAATTTCCAAACTAAAATCCGCACAGTGGGGCATTGATCTTTCCACGTTTGATTATGAAACAGGCACGGTCGTGGAATTTATGCCTGACGAGACCATTTTTGAAACTACCAACTTCGATTTTAAATACTTTTTAAACCAGCTAAGAGAATATGCTTACCTTACCGCAGGCATAAAATTCGAACTCGAAGACCACAGAACAGGCCAACACTATACTTATCACTTCGAAGGTGGTGTTAAAGCATACTTAACTGCCTTAAACAGAAATAAAACAGTATTAAATCCGACCGTTTACCACGTGAAAAAGGACTACGAAGACGTAACGGTCGAGGCAGCTCTCCAATATAACGACTCTTTCACCGAAAACGTTCTCACATTTGCAAACCACCTTAAAAATTCCGAAGGGGGTACACACCTTACCGGTTTCAGAACAGCACTCACCAAATGTGTTAACGACTACGCAAGAAAAGCGGGTTATCTAAAGGAAAAAGATTCCAATTTATCTGGAGACGACCTGAGAGAAGGGCTTACAGCGGTAATATCCGTGTCACTCGATTCCGCCTCACTTCAATTTGAAGGACAAACAAAAGCTAAACTGGGCAATACGAACGTCAGAGTCGCTGTAGAGTCAGTAATAAAGGAGTCACTCGAAACCTTCTTTAACGAAAATCCCAAAGACGCGCAATCAATAATAGAGAAAAATATCCTCGCACTAAAAGCGAGAATGGCAGCCAAAGCCGCGAGGGATACAGTCATACGAAAGACCGCTCTCGAAGGCAGCGGTGTCCTTCCCGGAAAATTGGCCGACTGTTCTAAAAAAGATGCGGAAAAAACCGAGATATTCATCGTCGAGGGAGACTCCGCGGGGGGTTCCGCAAAGCAGGGTCGAAACAGGGAGTATCAGGCCATCCTGCCTATATTCGGGAAGATTCTGAACACAGAAAGAGCTCGTTTGGATAAAATAGTAGACAGTGACAAGTTTAAAGCCCTTATTATTGCCATAGGTGCGGGGATAGGGGAGCAGTACAATCCGGCTAAGGTCAGGTATGGAAAAATAATACTTATGGCAGATGCCGACGTCGACGGAATGCACATAGTTTCACTTTACTTAACATTCTTTTATAGACACATGCCTGAACTGATCCAGGAAGGACACATTTATGTAGCGGTTCCTCCTTTATATAAGGCTGTCTGGGGAAAAGAGAAGAGATACCTTTTTGATGACAGAGACAGAGAAAAGTTTTTGAAAACACCGGACGGTCAAAAATCAGTTACCCAAAGGTTTAAAGGTCTCGGAGAAATGAATGCCGACGAACTGTGGGAAACTACTATGAACCCGGAAACAAGACGACTTAAACAGATAAACGTTGAAGATGCTTCGAAGGCCGATGAGGTTTTTACAATGCTCATGGGCGAAGAAGTGGCTCCCCGAAAAAGATTTATTCAAACACACGCTAAGCAGGCAAATCTGGATATTACATAAAATCCAAACTTGGTTTATACTTCATCACAAATACGTTATTAAAGGAGAGAGAAATGAGTGATCTTCAGGCGATTAGAAGGTGCCGTATAGGTAACCCGTCGACAGAAAAAATATGTCCTGACAACATCAAACACCTGGTGAAAATTCCCGTTAAGCTGATTTCAGATGTACAGACCAAAGAATTTCTTTTCTACATCCAGGCGTCCAGAACCGGCAATAAATGGGAGCTTCACGGCCCCACACTCAAAAAGATCAGAGAGCAAATAATGGACGAGGGTTTTGAACCCGAAGATTTTAACTTCGAACTCTTTAAATGCAGGGTGAGAAAATTCCTAAGTTGAGACCACAACCGCCGAATCCCCCACGGCAAGGACCCAAAAAAAGAACATCTTTTTTGGGTCCTATATTTTTTCTAACTAAAATTCCCGCCAACCTGCATGCCTGGAACCTTACGACGTACATGCCTAGAACCGCATAATATTAAGGAAAATAAGGTTGACAAACAAACCTGCGCGCGGTTAAAATTCTCCTCATGATTGGATTAAAGGAATTTTCAACGTTTGAGGTTGCAAGTTTGTTCGGTGTTTTGGGTATAGCTCTGTTAGGGCTTTACTACGCATTCTATTTGAGGCGTCAAATTTTAAGCATTGCTTTGCCGGAAGGGAAAATGACAGAAGTGTGGGGCGGCATCAAAGAAGGGGCCGAAGCATACTTGGCATCGCAGTGGAAGATCATACGTAATATGATTGGCGTGCTTGTAGTTGTGCTGTTTCTTAGCGTATGGGTGGTGCAACCTTCCATAGAAGCTACGGAAGTATTCGGTGCGAACGCAAAAGTTATCGTCGCGGTAGGACGCGCGTTGGCGTTTTTAGCCGGAGCAATGTTCTCGGCAATGGTTGGCCGTCTGGGCATGAGAATGGCAATAGATGCGTCTATTAGAGTTGCCGCTCTTGCCTCTAAAGAAAAGGCAGCCGAAGCTCTGAAAACCGCTTACCGTGCAGGTACCGTTACGGGAATGCTCACTGACGGGCTTGGATTATTGGGCGGAACTTTAATTTTCATATTATTCGGAAAAGCAGCTCCCGATGCATTGTTGGGATTCGGATTCGGAGGTACCTTACTTGCTCTATTAATGAGAGTCGGTGGTGGTATTTACACAAAAGCTGCAGATGTTGGTGCTGACCTTGTAGGAAAAGTCGAAGCAGGCATACCTGAAGACGATCCGAGAAATCCCGCAGTTGTTGCTGACTTAGTCGGAGACAACGTCGGAGACTGTGCAGGAATGGCGGCCGACATTTTCGAAAGTTACGAAGTTACTATAGTGTCATCATTAATCCTGGGGTTGGCCCTGGCCTCTCTTACAGGATCCGTAAAATGGATAGTGTTTCCTTTAATAGTACGCGGTATTGGAGTGTTAAGTTCAATAATCGGAACCGCCTTTGTTAAAAGCAGAAACAACGAAAACCCGTTACATACTATTAATAGAGGCTTCTACACATCGGCCGCAATATCCGTTGTCTTATTCGCTGTCATCGCACAGTTCTATATGCATGAGTGGAGAGCATTCGGATCAGTCGTTATCGGTGTTATTTTAGCTATTGTCATCGATCACGTAACAGGTTACTTCACGGACGGTGCGTATGCTCCTGTTAAGAAAATCGCGGAACAAACCAAAAGCGGAGCAGCTACAACAATACTTTCCGGTCTTTCAACGGGCCTGGAATCCAGCGTTTGGTCAGCTCTCGTCATTGCATTAACAATAGTAGGGGCAATTGCAATTTATTCGGGATTCCCTCCTGTATACGTTTTGTACGGAGTATCGTTAACCGGTATCGGGATGCTAACTCTTACCGGCAATAACGTAGCTATGGACTCGTTCGGACCTATCTCTGACAACGCAGGCGGCATAGGCGAAATGGCAAAGATCGATCCTAAAGGTCAGGCCATTTTGGCCCGTCTTGACGCAGCAGGAAACACCACAAAAGCTATTACTAAAGGTGTGGCTATAGGAAGCGCAGTTATAGCAGCAGTTTCATTATTCGGCTCATTTATAACTGATGTTGAAAAGGTAAGACCCGGAACTTTGTCGAACGGTATTAGAGTATCCGAACCTCTTGTCTTCGTAGGACTATTGATCGGCGGTGCTTTACCGTTACTGTTCAGCTCCCGTCTTATCGACGCCGTTTCACGTGCAGCCTCAGCCATCATTGCTGACGTGAGAAGACAGTTTAGAATACCCGGTATATTAGAAGGAACCGTAAAACCCGACTACGCTACAACCGTTGCTATCTGTACCAAATCAGCTCAAAAGGAATTATTACCTATAGCTCTCTTGGCAGTATTAAGCTCGGTTTTGGTAGGACTTTTATTCGGAGTCGAACCTCTCGGAGGTTTCCTCGCCGGTTTGATTTTATCGGGACAACTATTCGCGGTGTTTATGTCTAACGCCGGAGGTGCCTGGGATAACGCCAAAAAATATGTTGAAGAAGGTAATTTCGGAGGTAAAGGTTCAGAAGCGCACAAAGCCAGCGTCGTTGGTGATACTGTGGGAGATCCATTGAAGGACACCGCAGGTCCTGCTCTTAATCCTTTGCTTAAAGTTATTAACCTTATCTCGGTTATCATAGCTCCTCTCCTAGTCGTTGATATTAACCCGGTGGTTAAGTACGGACTTGCTGCAGTCATACTGGCAACTCTTGCCTGGTTACTTTTCTTTCAGAAGAGTGACTCTAAAAAGGCAGCTTTCGCTCAGGAATAACTAGGTCATTAGGTTACGTCAACTTTCGTGAAAGACCGCGCCCGGCGCGGTCTTTCTTTTTCCCCAAACAACCCGGCCACGGGTAAACCATTTATGGCGTTTTTCCCTTTATAGCACTAAAAAAGGGGTGGAAAGATACCCAAAAAAGTGTTAATATTATTTAGTTATGGCTAAGAAAATAGAAGAAATAACTCAACTTACTCAGGAAGAACTGGATGCAAGAATAATCAAAACCGAAATCACAGATGAGATGCAAAGTTCTTATCTGGACTACGCGATGTCGGTTATCGTTTCCAGAGCACTACCTGATGTCAGAGACGGGCTCAAACCGGTACAGAGAAGAATAATATACGCAATGCAGGACCAGAACATGACCGCTTCGACCAAATTCCACAAGTGCGCAGCTGTTGTAGGAGAAGTCTTAAAGAAATATCACCCCCACGGCGACACTTCAGTTTACGAGGCTCTTGTAAGAATGGCTCAGGACTTCAATCTAAGATACCCGCTGGTATTCCCGCAGGGAAACTTCGGAAGTATTGACGGAGATCCGCCGGCAGCCATGAGGTACACCGAGTGCAAGCTTCAAAAGATTTCCGAAGAGCTTTACTCCGACATAGACAAGGAAACCATAGCATTCGTAATGAATGACCTGCAAAACTACGAACCTACCTATTTACCCAGTCTTTTACCTAACTTGCTACTAAACGGTGCGGCAGGAATTGCTGTAGGTATGGCAACAAACGTACCTCCCCATAACCTCACGGAAGTTGTCGGGGGCATAGAACTTTTAATTGAAAAAGCTTTGAAAATAGGCGAAAAGCCCGGAAAAGACGACAAAGAAAAAATCGCCAAATTATCATTTGAGTCATCGGCCAACGTCGAAGATCTCGTAAAAATTATAAAAGGGCCTGATTTCCCGACAGGCGGTACGATTTACGATCAAAAAGAAATAATACAGATGTATGCGACAGGAAAGGGTAGGGTAGTGACACGCGCAACAATGGGTGTTGAAGAAGGAAAAGGCGACAAATTGAAGCTTGTGGTGACCGAAATTCCTTACATGGTCAATAAATCCACGCTAATATCCAAAATTGCTGATTTAGTTAAAGACAAAAGGGTAGAGGGAATCTCTGACCTAAGGGACGAATCCAATAAACAGGGAATAAGAATTGTCATAGAACTTAAAAAAGAAGCAGTGGTAAAGAAAATACAAAATCAGCTTTATAAATATACTCAACTTCAGAACACTTTCAACGCAAATTTCGTAGCTTTATTGGACAACGAACCTAAGCTAATGACACTTAAAATGATTTTAGAGGAGTTTGTCCGACACAGACAGCAAGTAGTAGTCAATAGAACAATTTATTTACTCAAAAAAGCGCGTGAACGCGAACATATCCTCCAAGGTCTAAAAATTGCACTGGACAACCTTGATGCTGTCATCGCGCTCATAAGAGCAAGCAAGGACGCCGAAGTAGCAAAGCTGGGGTTAATGAAGAAGTTCGGCCTTTCCGAGATACAAGCCCAGGCGATCCTGGATATGCAACTGAGAAAACTGGCTGCTCTCGAAAGACAAAAGATCGAAGACGAACTTAAACAAATAATCGCTACAATAGAAGACTACGAAGACCTGTTAGCCTCACCTGAAAGAATTATCGGTGTAGTGAAAAGAGAACTCGCTGATCTTAAACAAAGATACGGAGACAAAAGAAAAACTATCGTTGTGAAAGGAATGGTGGGGGAACTATCAGACGAAGACCTTATAATCGACGAGCCTTGTATCGTAACAATAAGCGAAAGTGGTTACATAAAGAGACTTAAAGAAGACACCTACAAGAAACAGGGCAGGGGAGGCAAGGGAGTTGTCGGGCAGGGATTGAAGGAAGAAGACAGTGTAGACACAATCAGAACCTGCGCCACACATGACTGGGCTCTGTTCTTCACAAACACCGGACGCGTTTACAAAATGCGCGTGTGGGACATACCGGAATCTTCCAGAACAGCTAAAGGAACTCCTTTGGTCAACTTCCTGAGCACGACCCAGAGCGAAAGAATTCAGGCCTTCTTAACCATAACTACAGCTGATATGTCCGAAGAAAAAGGATTTGTATTCTTTGTCACGGAAAAGGGTGTCGTTAAAAGAACCGGGATGCCGGAGTTTTCAAACATCAGGTCGTCAGGAATATTGGCCATAAAACTCGGGGACGGAGACAATCTGGCCTTTGCCGGTATTACCTACGGAGAAGACGATGTTCTAATAACCACAACCATGGGTCAGTCAATAAGATTTAGCGAAAAAGACGTAAGGGACATGGGCCGCGCAGCAGGAGGTGTCACAGGAATCAAACTATCTAAGGGAAACGACAAGGTTGTGGGCTCAGTAATAATTCCAAACAAAGCTAAGAACATAGATCTTCTCGTAGTATCCGATAAAGGATATGGGAAGAGAACAAAGACAGGCGAGTATAAAACACAAAGCAGGGCAGGATCGGGAATATTAACCTACAAAGTAACTGATAAGACCGGACATTTGGTTAGCGCCAGAGCAGTAAACACAGATAACGGGTCAGATGTCCTCCTCGCCACTAACAGCGGAAAAGTACTGAGAATAGGCGCTAAAAACGTACCCGTATTGGGCAGGGCAACGCAGGGTGTCAAATTAATGAAGCTGGACTCGGGCGATGCCCTGACTTCAGCGGCGGTACTCGAAGAGTCACTTGAAGAAATCACCGAATAATTTATCCTGTACGTGTGAGATTTCCTGAAAACTTTCAAATAGAAAAAGGTTTATTCCTGTCAAAGGGATATAAATATATTGCGGGTGTGGATGAAGTGGGTAGGGGACCGCTGGCGGGCCCTTTGGTTGTGGCTGCTGCAATATTGGATATAGAAAAAATACTGGGGATAGAAGAAACGCTCGAGAATAGGATTAACGACGTCGAATATATGTATAAAACAAACTACAAAAACATAACAGACAGCAAGAAAATATCCCCAAATAAACGGACCAGAACAAACGAATTCCTTATGCAGGAATGCCTTTCTTTCTCAATTGCGGAAATAGACAACGATACGATAGACAGGGAAGGAATGTCCGTTTGCGTATCCCGGGCTTTTGAAAAAGCGGTTGCAAGCCTGAAGATATCTCCTGAGTTCATCATAACTGACGTAGTACAGATACACGCAGTAGAAAAAGACCGCCAACTAAACATAATCGAGGGCGACTTAAAAAGTATCAGCGTCGGAGCTGCCTCTATAATTGCCAAAGTTTACAGAGACAATCTGATGGTAGAAATGGATAAAAAGTTTCCTCTTTATGGCTTTTCTTCCCATAAGGGATACGGAACTAGCAGGCATATCGAAGCGCTAAAATTACACGGTCCCTGCGAAATTCACAGAAAAAGTTTCGAGCCTCTTGCTTCTTTTCTCCATACTTGCTGAACTTTTTTGCATGACGTAACATAATGGTTGTGTATTTAAACGACCTGAGAACAGCTCTCAGCTATGATGACGTTTTATTAGTACCCAAGATCTCTTCGATAGAGTCGAGAAGGGATATAAACCTTAATACCCGTATATCCAAAAAACTTGAACTGTCCATTCCATTAATTTCTACAAATATGGATTCAGTCACAGACGTTGAAATGGCGGTAGCTCTGGGGAAACTCGGGGGAATGGGCATTCTACCCAGATTTGATGCTCCCGAAGTTCAGGCCGAAAAAATTTCTAAAATTAAATCCTCCGGGGTGATTGCTGCAGTTTCGCTGGGGTGCAAAGAAGGTTATAAAGAGGCGGCAGAACTGCTCGTTAAATCCGGTGCAGACGTAATCCTGATGGATGTTGCCCACGGTCACCTCGAAAAATTTATTGCAGCGACAAAGTACGTGGCTGAAAAGTACGGAAATAGCGTGACCATAATTGCCGGTGTGATAGCAACGTACGAAGGTGCGTGCGCTCTTTTCGAATCCGGCGCCGATGCCGTAAGAGTGGGCGTAGGACCGGGTTCCATCTGTACCACAAGGATAATGACCGGGCACGGTGTCCCTCAAATTACGGCTATATGTGAAGCAAAAAAGGCAGCTGAAAAATATAATAAGATAATAATTGCTGATGGGGGCGCCAAAAATTCAGGCGACATCGTCAAAGCTTTGGCTGCAGGAGCGTCGGCAGTAACATTGGGCAACTTATTCGCAGGAGTAGACGAGGCTCCGGGCGAAATAATTGAAATAAACGGTAAAAAATATAAAGAATATAACGGTTCCACCTCAAAGAAAGAAAAGATAAGACAGATAGGGAAGTACTCTCAGGATAAAAATGAGTCATACGCCAACCATACCGAAGGCGTCGAGGCTTTGGTACCTTATAAGGGGCCGCTCAGCGATGTTGTAGAAAGCCTTCTGGCGGGGGTAAAGTCAGGATTTAGCTACTCGGGAGCAAGAGATGTTCAAGAATTATGGAAAAACGCCGAATTTATCCGCATAACTCAGGCAGGTATGCGTGAAAGCAACGCTCACGACGTAATTTTGAATTAGCTTAGGGAAGTGATTTCTGATTCTTCGTCCGCAATATCTTCATCCACGTCTTTAACATTCAAACCCGGCTTTCCTTCAATATCCTTGTGGTAAAGCTTGTGCACATTCTTAAGCTGCCTGTTGGTAATATGGGTGTAGATTTGGGTCGTGGAAACATTGGAGTGACCTAATAATTCCTGCACACTTCTCAGGTCCGCGCCTTCCTGAAGCAGACCCGTGGCATACGTGTGCCTCAAAGTATGTGGCGTCGCATCAACGGAAATGCCAGAATTTGTGACGTATTTCTTAATCATGCGTTCGACACTTCTTACCGTAAGTCTCAACGATTCGCCGTCAAAATCGTTTGACTCCATAAGCTTGCCGGAATACCTTAGAAATAAGGGTTTAAAGGAATCTCCTCTGAGACCAAGGTATCGTTTTATCCAGTCTTTTGCTGCAGGTGAAAGATAAACCGTTCGTGCCTTGCGGCCTTTTCCTATAACAGTGAACTCTCCTGAATTAAGATTAACGTCGTCACGGTTCAGCTTGGTTAACTCGCTCACACGTAAACCCGTGCTGTACAAAGTTTCTAAAATAGCACGGTCTCTTATTCCCGACCTTTTGCTCAGATCCTGGCCGTCGAAAAGCCTCTTCATCTGCTCTTCGTTAAGGACTTTGGGAACCCGGTCATCCGACTTGCCCAGTATTATTTGCTCAGGAGACATGATTTCCAGTTGTTCTTCGACCACCAGATACTTCAGCAAGGCTCTTATTGCGACCAAAAAGGTCTTTTGCGTGGAACGTTTAAATTCCATATTGGATTTACTGCTTATTCTGCGGTTCAAGTCGAGTCTGTATTTTTTAATATTTTCGTCGGTAATTTCTGCCAACGTTACTTTTTCAATTTTCAAAAACTTACCCAGCCATTCCAAAAAATCCGTCAGATAAAAGTGATACATTTTGAGTGTATTCTGCGATAGGTTCTTTTCTATCTCACAATACTCGAGGTACTGGGTTATCACGTCAGAGAGATTTGATTCGGACGATACTTTAGTCATCTTTTTTTAAAAAATTTATCCTGGGGCATCATAGAGCGTCGCTCCTTGTTTTAATTGCAACAACAACAAATAATGGCAGGGCGTCTCATGAAATGTGCCCGAATTTCATTACGATATATAGATTATAGTACATAGGGCATGAAATATCCCAAAGATCCGGGGGCGGGTAGGGAAATCAGGTAATTTTTAACGGGGCGGTTTGCGTTAAATTTACGGGACCGGGGAGACGCGTGAAAAATAGGGGAAAGTAGTTTTTTATGTTGGGTGGTGGAAATTAATTACATTAATAAATAAAGAAATAAGAAAATAATTCCAAATTAATTTATAAGGATATATCTATACGTCGGGCAGTCCGGTTTTGGCTACACAGCACACGTCGTATAATGTATGTTTAACGACGTTGCGTTGGGGATCGAAGCTGCAGCGCCACGGAAACAAAATATACGACACAAATTAGTGAGAGAGAATGAAAGTATAAAAATTAACGCACTTCATTTATTTAATATTTTTAATTACCGAATATTTAGTATATAAACATTTTTAAATAAAAAAGAATAGAAGTACCCGATCCTTCTTCGACTTAATTTATGAAGATTAAATTACCGGACCCGGCCCAGGAGTTATCCACACCCCCACCCCACTGAAAAGTATGACAATCGTTCAGAACGTTGTTGTTACAACAAATGCTGATATAGATTGAACAGTTTATTTGCTCATATGTATGACAAACGTCCATAAACGTATGTCAATCGTACGGCCATACGTAAGATATTAGCACCCTATAGTATGTACTGCTAGGAAATATGACAATTATACCCTATAGTTCTTCTCGGTTCTCCCCTTCTTCACTCACCCGCCGGTGAGGTTAAGGGCGGAATATCAACATTAAAACTAGGAAGAATACAGTAATAAAGGCGTATTGAAAAATAAATTTCTTATTAATTTCGTTTTTTAAGTAAGCGCTAACGTAGCTAAGACCGAACATTGCAACGGACGACGTGAACAAAGCCTTTAAAAAGGGCTCTGAGGGAATGAAGGAAACTCCTATCACTCCGACAAAAACGAGGAAAAATACTATAAAGGATAGAAACATCCTCTCTACTACCCCGGCATTTTTTGCATCCTTGTCGTAACGGGTAACCCAAATTTGATATAAGGAATAAAAAAACGATAATATTGCAACGACACCTGCCTGGTAAAAACTATTAACGTTGAATTTATAAACAGACGCCACAAGAGGGATGAGGACTATGATTTGTAGAATAAGACTCCATGTAACTGCAACTCTGTAAAGGGGAATCAACTCTTCCCTATCTTCAATCACTAAGAAAACATTATCGATCAGCAAAATAATGTAATCGAGCAGAGAAAATGCAACTATTGCCATAAGCCTGAAAAACACACTAATGTTCGGAAACAGCAACAGTGAAAGGGTACCTCCCAAAGCAAGATTCATGGGAAGCAGCACCGCCATAAAAATATTTTTATATGTTACGTTCGGATAATGCACAAGTAACACTGAGAAACCGGTAACAAACAACATGGCGAAATACAACACAAGATTTTCAAATGGTATATACCCGGCACTGTGCGCATACAGTATCGCTGCGTAAAACGCGGCATGTATAGCAAACCTGTACTTCTTCTCTACTTTCTGGGTTAAAGTTTGCGTAATAGTACGTATCATTTTTTGGATTCTCCCTTTTTAACGTAACATAACGCCATAGCTACGGCGTCGTTGGCGTCGTCGGATTTCACTATTGCGTCAAGCTCCAGAATATTCTTAACGGCCTCCTGCATAACTTTTTTATCGGAACGGCCGTAGCCGGTCAACACCAACTTAGCTTCGAGTGCGGTGTATTCGTGTATGCGCGTTTTTGTACGTGCGGCCGACAAAAGTATTACTCCCCTGGCCTGCCCTACTGCGATTGCCGTTTTAGCATTGGTGTTGAAAAAAATTCTCTCGACTACGATAACATCAGGAGAATATTTAGTAATAAGTTCAAGAAGATTTTCGTATAGATAAAGGAGACGGTCTTGCAACTGTGACTCTTTTGCCGTGACAAAAACACCGGAAATAACTAAAGATAACCCAGTCTTACCCTTCTCCTTGATTATTCCATAACCGAGTCTGGCCGTGCCGGGGTCTATGCCCAAAATAACCATCAGTTATTCTTCCGGGAGGACGAAATTTACGTATACGTCCTGGACATCCTCTTGGTCGTCCAGTTCTTCTAAGAGAGATTCCAGTTTTGCAGCATATTTGACGTCGTTAATCTCCACGGAGTACGAGGGATTTTCGGGATCGGGATTAAAAATGTAAGCGGTACTCCCCGCCCCGCCCAACGACCCGCCTGCTTTACTAAAAATATTCCTTATCTCTGATACTGTCCTATTCTTGTTATCTGTCAGGGCTAGTATATAAAAAGCTTCTCCTGCGGGGCCAAAACCCTCGTATATTACTTCTGTGTAGCTTTCTCCCCCTCCCTGTCCGGAGCCTTTCGCTATTGCTTTATCAATATTTTCCTTAGGCATTCTGGCCTCTTTAGCCTTTTCAACGGCTATCCTCAACGGCGCATTTGATTCAGGATCCGCGCCATTACGGGCTGCGACACTGATGAGACGGCTCATTTTTGAAAAGATCTTACCCTTCTTGGCGTCCGTAACTTCCTTTTTTCTTTTGATATTTGCCCACTTGGAATGTCCCGACATAATTGCTATATTAGCATTTTTTCCGATTGACAAAAACTTTATATTTATTATCCTTGTAGGCATGCAATTAAGCCTCGCTATACTGAGCAAGAAGGCAATAGAGGCCGCGCTGGGCCACAGCTGGGAAAAAGCAATAGAATTAAACTCCCAAATTCTAGAAAAATATCCTAACAACCTGGAAACAAAAATCAGGTTGGGAAGGGCGATGATACAGCTTAAACAATTCGAGAAAGCGAAGAAAATATTTAAAGAAGTGCTATCTGTGGACCCGATAAATTCCGTAGCGCTAAAAAACCTCGAAGTGGCAAAAAGCAAGAAGATTGATATTAAGCACGAGAACGGCATTAATTCCAACCATTTACTCAAAGAACCGGGAACTACAGTTGAAATAGTGGCAAGCATAAACTGCAAAGGTGTGACGGGACGGGACTTTACGATAGGAGAATGCCTTAAATTCAAGGTAAAAAAGAAAAATGTCGACGTTTATAAATGCAAAAAAGACAAAGAAATTCTTGTGTCTGTTCTCGAAGATAAAGAAATTGTGTCTAGATTGAACAAAGCGGCAGATTTACACGCGGAAGTAAGCGGGTATGTAGTGAGAGCCGCCGACAAGTCGTTGACTATGATAATTAAAACGTCCATCCCGGTCTTCCGAAGTGAAAAACAGGACATACGACCTTATATTAAAAAAGGACTGGACGACATAGATCTCGAAGACGAAGACGCTGAAGAAGAGGAAGAGATAGTCGAGGAATAATTTACCTCAAATCGTCATCATCCATTATATTCGCAACAAATTCTTTCGAATCTTTTTGTGGCAAAACGGCCGCTTTTTGCTCATTTTTAGGTGCTGCCTTCTGCTCGGGTTTCACAATTTTTTCCTGAACTTTCGGTCTAACAGGTGTTGGAGCTTTCTTCTCTTCGATTTTTGGCTCAATCTTAACTTCCGGGGGTTTTACCTCTTTTTTTACTTCGGGTTTTTTCGTTTCCACAACTTTCACTTCAGACGTAGTCTCCTTTTTCGCAGGAGCCGGAGCAGCAATTTTTTGTTCGTGAGATACGTCAGCTAGCTTTTCCTTCTCCAGGTAGTCCAGGGCAGCGTAGGTGGCATTTAAAGCGTTCTCGGGCACATATGCTACAGCTTTGTCATTTAACTCTGCCTTGTGGAACTCAGCGGCTATATCCGATACTTTATAGGTGCCTCCGTCGGAGAGAAAATACCACTTGCCTTCTTTTTTGGATAAAATCCCCTCAAGCCTTTTCCTGGGAACCTTGTCAATTTGTTTAAAAAGCTTTTTACCGTCTTCTTCTATCATCTTCAAGGTGTCTCCGAAAACTATTCTTGATTTGGCGGCATAATTTGCAGGTACCTCATATTTCGAACCGTCCTCCCCTATCAGATAGACACCGTCAAAATAACCCGAGACTCCGGGCATACCTTTATACATTTCTTTTCTTTTTTCTTTATCGATGTTGTCTAAGATACGGGATATCTTTTCCAGGTTGCTGTGTGTAAGAGCAAGGATTTTTCTTAGGTCGTCCAAACCTCTTTCAGATATTGCGTCTAATTCGTTTTCGGCCATTTTCTTCCCTTCCTTAAATTAATTGCCCTCCCGAAACATCCTTATCCAAAGGAATCTCGGTGTTACTCCCGTTCTTACCTTCCTTGTCTTTATATTCTTGAGCAATTGCCATACCTTTGTCAAATTTCGCCTCAACCCATTTGTTTATCTTACCTTCAACGTATTCGCGGGGTACACCGTATTTTTCGCGGCTTCTCTGAATTACTTTTTCTCTATTTGCTGTCTTCGGAAGCAAAAAATCTTTCTCGAAAGGTACGAGTATACGTGCAGAGAACGGATGAGAAGTCATTCCGTCTTTCATTAATTTCATATAAACCTGAAAACGTTCCAAAGAAATTATGTCTTCAGCGTTGAAATAAGGCGCAAACTCATTGGCAAGCTCCTTTGCGTCAGGGGCGCCGAGAGAAAAGGCCATTATAGTCCCTACATTACCGAAAACTGATTTTAGCAGCTCTTCCGGCAGCTGCGCGGTAAATTGGTGTGTAAGATACAGACCGAGCTTGTATTTTCTTGATTCGGACAGCACTTCCTCAAAACTCCCGGTGGCAAAATTCTGGAATTCGTCAACATAAAGGTAAAAAGGACGGCGGTCGTCGTAAGGTATCTTGGCTCTCTGCAAAGCGTAAAACTGAATGCGTGATACCAGAAGCGCTCCAAGGAGATTGGCATTGTCACTACCGATCTTTCCTTTTGAGAGGTTCATTAAAAGTATCTTTCCTGAGTTCATCGCGTCCCATATATCCAGGGTGGATTTCTTCTGGCCGAGAATGTTTCTAATTGTGGTGGAAGCTAAAAATCTGTTTACCTTGTTTTGTATAGGCGATATTGCCTCAGTCACGAGCTTTTGATTCCCCTTCATCTCTTTAAATTCTGTTTCCCAGAATTTTACAACTACGGGATCTTTTACAAAGTGCAGGATGTAATTTTGGTAATTTTTATCTTCGAGCAAACGTGTTATCCCCAGCATATTCGTACCAGGAACTTCCAGAAGAGTTAAGATTGCATAATTCAAAAGGTACTCGAGTCTCGGACCCCATGAGTAGTCAAAGTGTTGCTTAATTGCGTCCACGAGCCCCGAAGCCATTAGATTCTTATTAGACGGATCATCTATCTCAAGTAAATTGAGTCCTACAGGAAGCTCGGTGTCCGAAGGGTCAAAATAAACAACGTCGTCTATCCTGTCGTCAGGTATTCTATCCAAAATCCTCTCGATAGTTTCTCCGTGCGGGTCCAGAACACCCACCCCGGCCCCCGCAGCTATATCCTGAGCAACCATAGATTCAAAAAGGGAAGATTTTCCGGTACCTGACTTCCCTATCACGTACAAGTGCCTGAGCCTGTCATCGTTGTTTTTTAAACCAAAACGGACCTTCTTATCCCTAAATGTAGTTTCTCCAATATAAACACAATCATCGGTCGGGAGATCTGCAGGTGGCTCTGACTTTCTGGAATAGATCCAGGGTATGTTAGGCGTGTCGATAGCAGCTGAAGGAAAGTGAAAAAAGGTAGCGAGTTCTTCGGAATTAAGCAGAAGGATTTTATCCTCGTCCATCGCCCTATTGCACATTATGCCGAGGTAATGGGGTTTGTTTGATACTCTATCAGCGACAAAAGAGTTATTAGCCGTAGACGAATACTGTTTGAGAACAGCCAGGGAAGACCTCAGATTATTCCCGATCCTGTCGTGGTCATTTCCTGTCGCCATAACGCGGACGTTAGCTTCGAAACCCATGTGTGAAAGTTTATTTTCAATTGCCCTGAGCTCCATTTCGGTTGAAAGCTGGAGTTTTATCTGCGGTTTCACGGCTGACCTTGAATCATCCACTCTTTCTTTGTATTGAAAAAGCCCCGTAGCTGTGCCGGAGACGATTTCACTAAATTCTTTGGACATAATTTTCGCGAATCCTCCAAATAATGAGTTACCCACGTTGGTAGCAGCTCCGGTTTCCCTGACTTTCTGCACATAATCATAGCCTTCCTTCTGCCACGTGTCGGCAACAGGACGTACGACAAACTGGTACCATATCTCTTCGTTGTCCCCCACTGAAGATATGGCCGAGGTAAGGGCACTCATGGTGTCTATTTCAAAATCACGGAAACTTTTTATAGGGAAAAAATATGGTCGGGCAAAGTCTATCGTCGCAATTTCATATTCTTTAGAGGTATTTTTAAACCTCATCGCGTGGTCAGGAACAGCCTTAACATGAGCTCCCGGGAACTGGGCGTAGACCTGGCTTTCAACGAATTTAATTATTTCTCGGGGGCAAGTGTAATAGAAACGGATACCATCGGATGTGGAGGATACGATCTCAAACGACAGATATTCTTGATTTACCGGCTTTTCCCGAAGCAACCCATGCAGGGCCGCAAACATGCTTTCGGCAGCCAACGAAGCCCTGGTAGGAGATATATCGCCGGTTTCCTCGTTTTTGCTTAGTTGCACCTCAAAAACCTCAAAACTGCTTTCGTCCAATAAACCGTCCTTTATTAGCGTAGAATCAACACTTTCACCACCCGTACGGGTTTTTAAGAAAATCACGAAGACTACTATGAGGAAGCAACCTGCTGTTATTAAAATGTAAGTTAGAAACATGTCCTAAAATATATAATCCCCCGCCCTTATTTGGGACGGGGGTAGAAAGGAGAGAGTACTAGGGTTATGTTAGTACAAAGAGTCCGCAGTGTCAAATCCCACTATTACGGTAATATCGGACCTATCTACCTCATTTTCATTGAATTTTTGGGCCTCCTGCTTGGAGATTATGTTTGAGATTCCTAAAACCCGGCTCAGGTAGCTCAAAGTCGCAGAATCTCTGACGTCCGTGACTATATAGCTGGTGTCGTACCTAGAAGAGGCGTTCGAAACCGCTACTACCCTACCGCCTGAATTGGTCACAAGCCGGGAACCAAACAGAGCTACACCAGGGTAATCCGTGCCATTGAGAATTGAGACGCTTAATTCTTCGTTTGAAATATCCCCGTCAAAATTCATGTCCGCTATCTGACTGTCTAAATTCGTACTGTCGTCTATGTCCTGCTGAGTTATCGAGTACGCGTATATCCTGTCCTTCGGCAAACCGCCGGAATACTTCACCAGGGAGTAGTACTCGCGGATACTCAGATTGCTCACGGTATACTTTTTTAAATCGGCCGCAACCTGAATATTTAGTATCTCAGACAACCCGTGACCCGCGAAAGAATTCAAAAGAGTCTCTGACAAATCTTCGTTGACCAAAATGTATTTATCTATTGAAAAACCGAAAATCCTCATGACAGTATTGTTTACCGTTTTTATTCCGTCTTCCGTGGCATTTGTGGAATTTAACGCTCCCAAGGCAAACACCTTTGAGATCTCCTCCTCGCCGAACTTTCCGGTCATGTCGACTTTGATACCCAATGGAATATCAAAAATGCTTGTCTTTTCATCGTTTTTATCGAAAACAATATACTTTAGACCTTTAAGGATGACAGGGTCCGCGTTTATATTTTCAACCTCTATGAAAGAGAGCGCCACTATTTTACTGTTAGCTATGGAATAGGAAGTCGGTGAGGATGCGGAGGCAAAAGTTTGGTTTAGATACTTAAATATCAGATACCCGGCTAAAAAAATAAAGGCGGATAAAAAAATTATCCCGCCTACGGCCATTTGAGAAAAGTATTTCCTGGTACCCCTGTTAATGAGTTTTTTATTACCTGCGCCGGGTTTACTTTTATTGTTAAGTGTTTTGGGAGAACTCTTCTTACGAATAGGGTTCTTCCTTTGGGCAGGTACAGATCTCATATATGTTCATACATTACTATATTTTTAGAGTGAATGGAAGATATTCCGTTGGCAATGGAGACTCAAATTGTACAAATTCATGTAATTGCGGGTCAAAGAATCTTATTTTGGTCGCATGCAACATCATTCTCCCGAAGACTTCTGTGCTTATTGTGAGTAAATTTTTTGGACAATAAATAGGGTCGCCGGCAATGTACAATAAAGCAGCTGCCAAATGTACTCGAATCTGGTGAGTGCGTCCTGTCGTAGGTTTTATTTCAAGATAAGAAAAAGTACTTCCTGCGATTTCACGCTCACTTACTCTCTTCACGAAAGTGTGGGCTTCTTTCCCGTCCGCCACTATAGCCATTTTCATCGGATCTTTGGGACTTCTTTTTATCGGCGCATCGATTTCCATAGAATCCTCTTCGAGTTTACCGTGCACGACCGCAGCATACTCCTTCTCTATCCTACGTTCTTTGAATTGGCTCAGCACATTCTCGAAAAATTCTTCGTTTTTTGCTACGAGAAGTATTCCTGAGGTGTCTTTGTCTAAACGGTGTGCAATTCCCGAACGCGAAACAAAATCGCTGGGACTTACCTCGTCCGGGTCAGCATCAGAGGCAACGGGACTTCTCTCCTCTATCATGTCCTGTAAGGTAATGTCTTTTGCCGTGTTTGAGCGGTTAACTACCAATCCGGCCGGTTTGTCTATTACCAGGTAATCGCCGGTTTCATGGATTATGTTTATTTTTTGATCTTCCACAGTTCGTATATTAACAGAATGGCCCCCGAAGTCACTAATAGGTCAAAAAGGTTGAAACGGAATAACCCGAAGAAATTCACGTAATCCCTCACGCATCCGGTATAAACTCTTTCAAAAATATTCAAAAGCCCTCCGAGGATTATTAGGGCAAAGCCCAGGCGGGACGCCCGGGAACCGGTGTATCTCCTTCGCGACAGGTAGATAATCACCACAATTGCAACTAAACTTATAGAAACGGGATAAAAAATCTCGCAGTTTTGGGTCGGGTCAAATAAAAAACCCATCGGAAATTATTCTCCGTCGGCGTGTTTCAGACAGGTGGTAGCTTGAGGATACGCTCTTAAACGGGCCTTATCTATGGGGTCTCCGCAAACTTCACATATCCCGTATTTGCCGATTTTAATGGCTGCCAGGGCCCTCTTGACCTCGATAAGCATCGTCTGAACTATGCTCACCTGAGCATCGGCAATTGTCTTCCTTGTATCTTCCAGGATTGCTTCGTCCATATATTCTGAGTTTGACTCAGTTCTTCCGGCTTGAAGGTATGGGTCTTCTTTCATCAAACTTGCCTGCTCTTTTTGCAGCTCTTTCTCTTTACTGGTCAGCTGGCTCTTAATTAATTCGACAAACTCTTTTGGTAGATTTCTTGTGTTCATATATTTTTTACTCCTGTAATACAAGTTAAGTAGACCAATAATAAACAATGCTCCCGAAAAGAGCAAATAACCCGGAGATTTAAAAAAAGCAGCGGTAATTACCCCCAAGTAAAAGGAAAACAAGGAAAAAACCAGGCCGGAAACGAATCTATACCCCCTGAATCTCAATACTCCCAAATAAAATGCGAGTGTGAGAACCGCAACCCATATATGTTCTGATGCCCCGGTTATAAGATATTTCCCCAGGCTTACAAAAACAAGGAAAAACCCGAACGCCAGTGAATAAATGTCAAAAATTCTAAATAGCGACCAGCGTCTTTTGTTTGAAAAGTAAAAGGGGGGCAAAAAGGCACCCAGCAGAACCAAAAAACTTACCATAACTTCGTAATTTACGTGTAAAAGCGGATTGTTCGGTCGGTAAAGACTCACGTACGTATATAACAGATTGAAAAGATAGTAAAAAAGCGCGGCAGAAAGCGTTGAGACAATTACGAGATCGAGAAATCTTTCGTCATCAAAACCGTCCTTACGGGCTTCGTACCACATTACGAAAATCCAGAAAACAAAACCTATCGCAAAGACAATGTACATTGTGGGAACGTGAACTAATCCGAAATTAATATTCTCTGATAAGAGCATGTTAGGCTTTAGAAATGTACTCCCCGGAACGTGTATCCACTTTTATTTTATCCCCAATTTTTATAAAAATGGGCACTTTGACTATCGTACCATTTGTGAGAGTCGCTTCTTTTTGGACGTTAGTAACCGTATTGCCCTTGTAACCGGGCTCCGTATACCCTACTTCGAATATTAACGACGCAGGAAGATCGACCGATATCGGCCTTCCGTCGAAATACTGAACTATCGCTTTTTCACCTTCAATTAAAAAATCAGTTACTTTTCCCAGCACGTCCTCTGAAATGCTGAACTGTTCAAAAGTTTCCGGGTCCATAAAAACGTAGCTTCCATCGTTGTACAGATATTGGGCAGTCTTGGTCTGAACATCTGCGTCGTCTACTTTTGCCGAAGCAATATAACCTTTGTCCAATACCTGTCCTGTAATAAGGTTTCTGACCTTTAATTTTACGTTCGCGCTACCCCGGCTAACCTTAATGTGCTCATATTTTATAACCTGCAAAGGCTGACCGTTTTCCTGATATATTCTTCCTGTTTTAAGATCGGTAACTACCATAGTTTGGTGCCGTGGGAGAGAGTCGAACTCTCACGGGATCAGATCCCAGTGGTTTTTGAGACCACCGCGTATACCATTCCGCCACCACGGCTCGAAGTCAATACTACTGCCCGAATAGTGGAATACGAGGAAGCGCAGGCGCTATTGCCGCCGAGCAAGCTCGTCTTCCGCCACCACGGCCTAAACACAGTGCACAGACGGCTCAATTCTATCAGCTTTATACATCAATTTAAAGGAAAAAGGAAATTAGTCCTGGGTGTGGGATTCGACCTCAAAAAACCTCGTAAACTCTGATTTGAAGAACAAATCGTATTCCGCCGTGGCTCCGTTTCTGTGCTTGGATATGTTAAGTTTCAAGTTCGTCCTGTCTTCTTCATTCGGCCTGTACAAAAACATGACAACGTCGGCGTCCTGCTCAATTGAACCTGAGTCTCTTAGGTCCGACAATTGAGGTTTTTTATCGCCGCCTCTCTGCTCTACTGCTCTGGACAACTGTGAAAGGGCCAAAACCGGAACTTTAAGTTCACGTGCCAGGTTTTTTAAACCCTGTGAAATCTCGGATACTTCCTGAACGCGGCTCTCTGCCTTGGGCGCCCGGATAAGCTGCAAGTAGTCAACAATTATGAGGTCGATTTTCTGCTCAAGCATTAGTCTCCTGGCTTTGGTACGCATTTCGAGAAGCCCTATACCTGCAGTGTCGTCGATAAATATGTTTGCCTCGGCCAGTTCTCCTGCCGCCACACCGTATTTTTCAAAATCTTCATCATCAAGATTTCCCGTTGCAATCCTCCAGTTGTCTATTCCTGCCTGGGCCGAAATCATTCTGTCCACAAGCATTTCACGCCCCATCTCGAGTGAAAATATTCCTATACCGCACTTTTTTTCTACTGCCGCGTATTGAGCGATGTTCAACGCAAGTGAGCTTTTACCGACTGAAGGCCGGGCAGCTAGAATAATTAAATTTTCTTTCTGAAGACCTGACAACAATCTGTCTAGATTTTTCAGTCCTGTCGGGACACCCCTTAGCGCTCCCCTGTTTTTGCTAAGCTCGTCCAATCTTTCAAATGTAATCTCCAGGGTATCTTTAAGCGGTATAAAGTCCTGGTACATAGCATCCTGAGAAACTGAGTAAACCAATTGTTCGGCTTTATCCAGAACCTCTGCTACTTCAGCCTCGTCAAAAGCCAGTTCCCCTATCTGTGCGGAGGCAGAAATCAGCGCACGCTTGATATAGTCATTTTTTATAAGCTTTGCGTATGCCTCGATGTTGGCTGCTGTGGGAACTGAATTCACAAGCTCGGTCAGGTAAGAAACTCCTCCCACCCCGGTCAGTAAATTTCTTCGTTTAAGCTCGCTGGGAACCGTAATAAGATCTGCGGGTTCTCTTTTTTCAAATAGACTGAGTATGGCCGCATATATATTTTCGTGCGCTTCGCGGTAAAAATGGTGGGGTCTTAAGAATTCAACAACCTTAACGATGGCGTCCTTATCAAGTAATAAGGCTCCTAAAACCGATTTCTCAGCCTGTTCGTCGTGCGGAGGAACGTGCACGTTTTGATTCTGTTCTTTAGTTCTTTTGGCGGACATTTTATTTAGTGGGCAGGTTTAAGTATAACCACTTCGGTATCTTCCGGTACGTCACTCGCCGAAGATATTTTAAGCTTCTCTTCTTTTTTGACGTTGTTCTCCACTCCCATCTCGTCCATGAACTTGTCTATTCCCTGCAAATCGTCAAATCCGACAAGATCGTCGGTTTTATAGTGCATTGGCAGAACAATTCCCGGTTCCAAAGAAGAGATAACCTGCGCGGCTTTTTCGGCGTTTATTGTGAAGACTCCCCCGATTGGTATCATTAACACGTCGACCTTCGCAACTTTTTCCAACGTATCGGTACTAAGCTCGTGACCCAAATCTCCCAGGTGCATTAAAGTAAACCCGTCGATATCGATAAGATACATGGTCTGTGTACCCCTCTCTCCACCTTTTTTATCATCGTGATATGTCGAAATTCCATATATAAAAGCTCCGTTGACTTCGTATTCCCCGGGCCCGTCGATCAATAACTTGTACCCTGAAACCCCCGCAATATTGTGGTGATCAAAATGGTCGTGAGTGGTTAATAGCAGGTCGGCTTCAAGTTTAGGCAACTTATATCCGATTTTGGAATCATAAGGATCGATAACAATTGAGATCTCTTTTCCCTTTATCTTGAAACATGAGTGTCCGATGTACGTAATTTCCATGGCTTACATCATATCAATTAAATCATACTTAGAAAAGACAGAGTCTTTCCTTTTGTTACGCCAAAATCTTTTTATCAGGGGTGTTCTGTTATAAGTGAAAGTATCATATAATCTTTTATGTATATGCCCAATAGATTACTGCCCAGATCAATAGAGAGTACGTTTATAAAAGTGCAGGCAGCTTTTCTGGGGGCAAATATTATCTGGGGAGCCGCTACTGCAGTCATAAAGTACACACTCGATTATATTCCTCCCTTCACTTTTTTATTCCTCCGGTTTCTGCTGGTTTGCATAATAGTGCTGCCCATAGTTGCCCATCAACTAAAAAAAGAGCCTATACACAAGTCTGACTATCTTAACTTTTTTCTTCTGGGTCTTTTCTCGCAGACATCTCTGATACTGCCTTTTGTTGCTTTAAAATTCACTTCTGCCCTGGATTACACAATAATAGGTGTTATGGCCTCCGTTTTGACCGTGTACGCAGGACATTATTTCTATAACGACAAGATTAACAAAGGTATTACGGCCGGACTTGTGCTGGCTAGTATGGGCACTGTACTGATCGTGCTGGAACCCATTCTTTGGGGCAGGAACAGCACAACTCCGGTGGCAGAGAGGGTTCTGGGCAATCTTTTAGGACTTTTTTATGCGCTGACCTGGGTTATCTATGTTGTCTGGGCAAAGTTTAGTATGGGTAAAAAATCCGGCACCTTTAAGAAAACCCTGAATTTTATAAAAATAAGACCTATGTCAAGGAAGTACTCCGCAGCAACCATTGTACTTTCCACCTTTTATGTGGGCCTACTAACCCTAATTCCGCTCGCCTTTCTTGAAAGACTGACCATGGCCGGAAACAGCAGTTTCGACCTGCTAAGCATAGACATAAAAGGGATAGTAGGACTTCTCTACATGGCCGTATTCTCGTCCATAGTTGCATACTGGCTAAACGAATGGGGGCTGGAAAAAGCTAAGGTTTCGGATTTTGCCATTTTCGGCTACCTGGCGCCGGTTTTTACTCTACCCTTCGCATATCTGATACTGGGCGAACTGCCCAACACGTTAATGCTTATCGGAACCGCTTTTATAGCCGCGGGTGTTGTGATTGCAGAGAAAAACAACTCCCCAAGCCAATAAATAGCATCCGGGCTTGTAGACATTAAAAAATATTGATATACTCGTTTCCGCTATGAAAAAGGGAATACATCCAAAAGTTAATACCGAATGTGTCGTAACCTGCGCTTGTGGAAACAAGTTTACGACTATGTCTACCCTTCCCTCCATCTCCGTGGAAATTTGCGGTGCCTGTCATCCCTTTTATACCGGCCAGAGAAGATTTGTCGACACTGAAAAGAGAATTGACAAATTTAACAGAAAAATGCTTTTGGCAGACGAAAAGAAGAAAGCTGCCGATAAATTAAAGGTTTCCAAAAAAATCCAAAAGAAAACCCCCGGTTCAAAAGATATGAGCGTTAAAGAAATGCTCGAGCACATCAAAACAGAAGAAGGCCAGTAGATTACTCCAAAAAACACAATTTTAGGAACCCTCGATCACGGTACTCCTGTAGCTGTTTTAAGTTCCAAAAGCCCCGCCTCTTCAATAATTGGCGCGTCTCTGGGATAATAAAGAGGATATGGATTACTACAACGATTATGTCAAAAACGAAATAGAAAAGATCGACGCCCTCATAAAAGAACACGAAGAAATGAGAAAGGGCGCCGACGCCGGAATGGCGCAGTTGATAGATGAGGAGTTATCAAAATTAAATGAACAAAAAAGACAGTTGGAAACTCCTAAAGAAGTAGAAGAAGATCTGCAGGGAGAAACTACGGCTGATATAAATCCGAATGTTGCTACACTAGAAATAAGATCGGGTACCGGAGGTAACGAAGCAGGACTTTTTGCCCACGACCTATTCAGGATGTACGAGCGTTATGCCGAAAAGAAGAATTGGAAAATTGCCGAGGTGTTCCGCTCGGAAAACGAAATCGGGGGCATAAAGACAATCTCGGTGGAGGTGAGAGGCACTAACGCCTACGGACTGCTAAGAAATGAGTCGGGGGTACACAGGGTGCAAAGAGTTCCCTCAACCGAATCCGGCGGACGTATACACACCTCTACTGCTACCGTTGCGGTGTTACCCAAACTGCAAAAAGTTGAGATTGAGATACACCCCGACGACCTTGAATGGGAATTCTTCCGGTCCGGCGGAAGCGGAGGTCAAAATGTAAATAAAGTGTCCACCGCTGTTCGCCTTATCCACAAACCCACCGGAATAATTGTCGAATGCCAGGAAGAGAGGTCTCAGGGTAAAAACAGGTCAAAAGCTCTTGAGATATTACACTCCAGAATCTACACCGAAATGCAGGAACAGCAGGTAAAAAGTATCTCGGATCTTAGGTCAGGACAGGTGGGGGCAGGTATGAGAAATGAAAAAATCCGTACATATAACTATCCTCAAAGCAGAGTTACCGATCACCGGGTCAATAAGTCATGGCACAACATCGGCATGATAATGGACGGGGATATAGAGGGTATCTTAACTTATCTGGACGCCGAACTTAAGTAACCCTTACTGCAAATTTTCGGGGACTTCTTCTATTTCCGCCGTGAGTACTTCTTCCTTCCCTTCCCTATCAACGTACATCTTTAATTTGTCCCCTACCTTCATTTTAGCAATAACCTGTGATAAGGAATTTTCCCCGTCCAGCGTCGTTTCATTTATTTTCGTGATAATATCCCCTCTTAAAAGTCCGGCCTTGCTGGCAGGAGATTGTGGCGTAACTCTGGAGATGAAAGCACCTACCGGCATATCCCTTATCTCCGATATTTCGGGGGTTATCATGGTGTAAGTGACACCCAGGTACGGCCTGACGATGCGTCCTTCGATAAGAAAACCTTCCAGTATGGGAATTAAAGTGTTTACGGGTATAGCAAAGCTAATATTGTCGGCGCCAACCGAAGTTGCAACATTTATCCCGATAACCTGCCCCGATGAGTTCACGAGAGGTCCGCCTGAATTTCCCGGATTTAGCGCGGCATCGGTCTGAATTACGTTCTCATACGTTTTCGCACCACCGAGCCCGCCTGTAGCCTGTAATTCTCTTGAAATACCCGATATAACGCCAACCGTAACGGTGTTCTGGAATCTTCCCAACGCATTCCCTATGGCTATTGCCATCTGCCCTACTTTAATGTTGTCCGAATCGGCAAATTCCACGGTCGGAAGGTCGCGGGCGGTAATTTCAATAATGGCCAGGTCCGAAATTTCATCCAGATGTATTTTGTTTACTTCGTAAGTTTTCCCTTCCTTGGTAACAACCGTGTATTCTCCACTCGGGTCATCGACTACATGGCTGTTGGTAACAATCAGGCCGTTCTTGTCTACAATAAATCCGGTACCTATACCCTGATCACTTGTAGTCGGTCCGCTGAAATAATCATAATTAACAGTCTTGACCACAATGGAAACAACCGCGGGGGATGTTCTATCGACAGCGTCAATAACCGTAGATTCTTCGTTAACGACCTGCTGCCGGGTAACCACCTTGGAAGAGGAATACAGTGAACTATCTTTTTTAAAAATATTGGTAAGCTTTTCCGAAAGCCCGGAAAAAAATGTGGCGTCAGAAAAACCCGCTCTGCTTATCAGGGATTTTACGCCGTTAAATCTGACATCAAGTACTAAAAGTATGGAAATGAAAAATACTAGCCAGGCAATACCGATTAATGTTTTTGAAGGTTTCTTCATCACAGTTCCTCCTGCTGGTTCTGAATTCTACTACAGCTCTTTTGCCAACTCAAGAGCAGCATCAAGTTGAGGATCTTTTAAGTCTTTTATATCCTGTTCCGTTACTTCTACCGTAACATCGGGCTCTATTCCGACTTTGTGCACCCACACTTTGTCGGGAGTAAGCCATTTGGCGATTGTTATATGCACACCCGAGCCGTCGTCGAAATCCCGGGCATCCTGAATGGTCCCTTTACCGAATGATTTTGTTCCTATGAGTTTTGCGTTGACCTGCGCCTTCAAAGCAGCGGCAAGTATTTCTGAAGCCGATGCACTGCCCCCGTCGATTAAAACATAAATTCTCGGAACATCTTTAAAGCTTCCCACAGCGTCCGAATTTAAGGGAGTCTGGTTACCTGTTGCATCTTCCTGGTACAGCACAGGTTTTCCTCCAAAAAACTCACTTGAAATGTGTGCAGCCGAGAGCAAGTATCCTCCCGGGTTGCCCCTTACATCCACAATTATCGAATCCAGCTCCCTCATGCCCACCGAGATCTCATTAACTGCGGTGTCCCACTCATTATTAGTTTCCCCTCCGAATCTGCTAACTCTGATGTAGGCAGTGCCCTCGCCCATATCTTTCCAGCTCACACTGGCAATTTTAATAATATCTCTGCGCAAAGTTATTTCACGCGGGGCGTTGTTTTCAGTTTGAATGGTTAGTTTTACTTCTGTACCGGCGTCCCCCCTTATTTTTGCTACCGCTTCCGTTATGCTCATTCCGTTTGTGACCTCATCCTCAATGAGAAGGATCTTGTCCCCGGGCAACAATCCTGCTGCCTTCGCGGGAGAACCGTCCAAAGGCGAGACTATAATGAGCTGGTTGTCTTTCTGACCCAATTCCGCTCCAATACCCTGATATTTTCCGTTCAACTGTTCATTTAAGTTTTCATTAATGGTGGGGGGAAGGAAAGATGTGTAGGGGTCGCCCAACGAAGAGACCATGCCTTGTATTGCACCGTAAAGCATTTTTTGGGCATCTACAGGTCTTTCAAGGTAATCTTTGCCAACTATGTCCCATACTTCCCAAAAAAGTGAAAAGTCGACCTCTTTGCTGCCGGGGTATTGATTTTTTATCTCGATTTTCGGGGGGTTCTTCCTGACCTCAAAAATGTAACCGCTCTTTCCAAAATAGTAACCGCCGTAAAAAAAGCCTACGGCTATAAGAATCGTAACTAAAAAACGTTGGAACTTTTCAAAAGGACTCATAAATTTTTTCTACTCGATAATGTAAAAATTCGGCAAATCAATCTCTACAGGACCAAGTTCATTATCGAACCTTACAAATATACTAGATACTGAAACTCTGTCAATTACTCCCATCTTGCCGAAATGAGGTTTTTGCAATACCTGTACTTTTTGTCCCTTTGTGACTTTCTTTATAACCTTGAAAGGAGCTTTTTTCTTTTTTACTACAGTGTTTTCTTCGCTGTCTCCGGACATGGGTATCCTCAGAACTCCGAGATCTCCGTGAAAAAACACATGTCTGTACGCTACCGAGTTGAACAGCTTGTATATATGATCGGGAGTTTCGAGCTTACCGAAACCGGATAATACTCCCAGACCCATATTTACGGATTTGGCAAAAGAAAATCCTGCAGGATCTGCACTTCCCGCTACTATGGCTGAGATCTTGAGATCGTGCGCTTTTCTGATCGTGTCCATATCGGCGTAATGTCCGACATAGACTATCTTACCTTCAGTGGTTTTTACAAAGCTTTCCAAATAGAATTTTTCCAGAATTTCGGTAGGATTCGGAAAAACGACCAGCTCCCCGAATGAAAAGGTGTTCGTACAGGCAACAAGGTCGACCTCAGTGACGGTAGTTTTTATAAGAACGGAGCTTTCGGGAACCACGTCGCTCACTTCTCCCCAAAGGCCGGAAAGCAAGGTGTATTTCACAGGCATCTCCTCGAAAAAATATTCGCCTGTGGACTCATCGAAACTCATGTAACCATTTTCATCGGCGGGGATTTTTTTTGCCCCCACCTTTCCCAGTAGGTTCCCTTTCTGGAAATACACCTTTTCACGTAAAAATTTTACCGGCTCAAAGTCTTTAGGAAAGTAAACCGTGTTCAGAGAGTGCATACAGTCACCGAGTTTTTGAAACGGTTCTAATCTGTCTCCTTTTTGAACAAATAAATTACCCTTATTGGGTAAATACCTCTCTACCATAACGGTTTTATTTTCAACAATTTTTCTGATTATCGGGGCTAACATAGTTAAATTCCTCTTACGGCCTCCTCAATTTCTCTCATAAATGCGTTCATTATTTTTATATCCGAGATTAACTGTGTGCGTTCCACACGGGTGTCAAAAAGTAACCCCAAGGTACCCCCTACTACCCCACCCTCTAGATTTCCTATCAGTTTATTTTTTACACTCAGTTTGGTAGAGGTTGAATTATCTAACGGTAGAGCAAAAACAGAATCTTTCTTAATTTCAAAAAATTGACCGGTATCTAAAGCTGTAGATATCAAGACCTCCGTGTCTCCGGGAGCCAGCGCAAATGTACCCACGTTTTCAATAGCCTGGGAGGTATCAACTTCAATTGCAGGGTTATACTCTTTTATAAGCTGGGCCAGAAGAATTGCATTGTTTTTATCGATTTTGACATAGTAATAACCGGGATTGTTAAAAAGATCCAGGGCCAGTGAATACTTAAAAACCGTTTCGTAATCGCGGCGGGCAAAACGGTCACCCGTAAATACCACGGGTTTCTGAGAAGTCAGGTTGATTCCGGCCTTTTTAACCTTGTCTACTATCAAACCGTCGAGACTCACCTGGTCGTTGTAGTCCCTTGTTATAAGCTGGGGGTAAATGGAAACATTCGCAAAAAACTCGTTGTTGGTTAAAAAATTGATTGGCACCTGGGAAAGTACCAGATCTTTCGTCATGACTACGCTCTCGTCCACCAGCACAGGAAAATTCTCTTCGTGCTTGGAAAGAAGGTCTTTTACATCCGCCATCAGCTTTATGTTTAAATCGGGTAAGGGGAAATTCACGAAGCCGGTCATGAGCACATCAAAATCCGCGAGCTTCATTTTATTTTCTTTAGCAACACACTCCAGCACTTGCGTGTAAAAGACGTTTTCATCGCAAACACTTGAAAAAAGCTCACCTGAATAAGAGTACGGGAATCTTTGAAAAATAAACGAACCGTCCTGCTTTTCCAGAGCAACACTCACACCTGAATATCCAATATAGGCAGCTAAAACGGGCATGAATATATATTATCAGATGGCGTGTCTATCTGTATACTGGATTAGCCCCATATATCTTGCTTTTTTGACTTCCTGAGCAAGCTTTCTTTGGTGCTTGGATGTTAAACCGGAGTATTTTTGGGGAATGATTTTACCTCTGTCACTGATAAACCTTCTCAAGACCAAGGCCTCCTTATAATCAGGGGTAGTGCCCGTTTGCGTAAAATAGCACTCGGTGTTTCTCTTTGGCTTTCTTATTGATTTTGTATTTGTTTTTCTCTTTATCGGCATATCTTTTTTAAACAAGCCCCTGCCGGGCAGGGGCCCGAATTTCTAATTAATTGGAAGAATCGAGGTCTCCCAGGTCTATATCATCAAGATTGATCTCTTCTCCGGAACCGTTTCCGGTTACAAAATCTTCTTCTGTAGTTTCTTCTTCGCCTTCAACACCATCTTTCTTGGGTGACAATATTATCATGTCGTCAATTATTATCTCGGTCTTGTATCTCTTTTTACCGTCGTCGCCTGTCCAGTCTCTGGTCTGAAGTCTGCCTTCAACGTAAACTTTGGTGCCCTTTTTAAGGAGCTGTCCGCAGATCTCGGCCAATTTATTCCAGGCTACGATATTGTGAAAATCAACGGATTGTTTCTTTTCACCCTGTGTGACCCATTCTCTATTCGTGGCCACTACAAAACTTGCTACGGCGTTACCCTGAGGAGTGTATCTCATCTCAGGATCTCTGGTGAGGTTACCTATGAGTATTACCTTATTCAGGTTTCTTGATGCCATATACCTCCAAATGTCAGCTCTGAGCTGTAATTAAATACCTAAACACACCGTTCATTAGTTTCAATTTAGTTTCAAATTTTTTGAGTTTAGAGGGGTCAATTTCGAAGTTTATTACCTCGTAAAAGCCTTCTCTTTGCTTATTCATTTCGTAAGCAAACTTCCTCTTTCCCCAAAAATTAGAGGCACTTACTTTGCCCCCGTTAGAATCAATATTTTCCTGAACTTTAGAAGAAAGCTCTTTAGCTCCCTCTTCTCCGAGTTCCAGTTTATATATATTCATTATTTCGTATTGCTTCATATTTTTAGATAATTTCCTTCGTCAACGAGTCTATTATATACATTATGGTTTAGGTGTCTACCAAAGACGTCTAATGTAACTAGAATCATTTGAGCTTATGAATAGTACAAAAAAAGTGACTTTTGCGCAAGGGGGTCGGCTCAAACGCTGAAATTAAATTCGACCACATCCCCATCACGCATAGTATAGTTTTTACCCTCGAGTCTCACCAAACCCTTTTCCTTGGCCTTTTTAAGACTTTCTAAGGGCTTTAGATCGCTGTAATTAACGATTTCAGCTGAGATGAATCCCCGTTCAAAATCGGTGTGGATTTTACCGGCTGCCTGAGGTGCTTTATCTCCTTTTGTGTAGGTCCACGCGCGTACTTCTCTGGGTCCCATAGTAAGAAAAGATTCGAGGTTAAGAAGCTCGTAACCCTTGCGTATAAGACGGTCGAGACCGGGCTCGGTAATTCCAATCTCTTTCATGTAGGATTGTCTCTCGTTTTCGTCAAATTCAGCAAGTTCTGATTCGATTTTGGCACAAATTCTTAAACCGCCCTTGCCTAATATTGTTACGTTCTGGGTATCCTGAGTGCTCAATTTTGTCTCATCCGTGTTTAGTATAATTATCATTGGTTTAAGAGTGAGAAGATTAAGGTCTTTTATAAGGTTTTCGTCCCCTTTTCCGAGGTTTAGAGATAACGCCAGCTCTCCCCTATTTAGGGTCTCATGTACTTTTGTTATAACCTGTAGCTTACGCTGAGAATCAGGGTCTTTTGCCATTTTTAATTCTTTTTCGAGGATGGGAATCTTTTTTTCTAAGGACTGGAGGTCAGCCAAAATTAGCTCTGTGTTTATAGTCTGAACGTCTTCTTCCGGATTGGTCGCCCCTGCTCTTATTACATTTTCGTCGGTAAAGTCGCGGACAACCTGAACGATGGCATCCACCCCGCGTATGTGACCGAGAAATTCGTTTCCGAGTCCTTCTCCCTGAGAAGCTCCTTTGACGAGGCCTGCTATGTCATAAAATTGGACGACTGCCGGAATTATTTTTTCGGGTATTTGCCTGTCTCCAGCCTTATTTCCGTAATCGTTTCTGACAAACTGGGCAAGAATGTTCAGGCGCGGGTCTGGTACATCCACGATACCGGTGTTGGGCTCGATGGTGGCAAACGGGTAGTTAGCCGCAAGTGCGGCCTGGCGCTTTAGCAGGGCGTTAAACAACGTTGATTTTCCCACGTTAGGCAAACCGACAATTCCGATGGATAGTGACATATGGGGTGATTATATAGTGCGTAAGAGTTTTTGTGTAGAAACCTAAAAAAAACGGCCTACTGATTGTTATCAATAGACCGTCCGGTCGGAAGTGGGCATTCAAAAGTTTGGTAGTTAGTTTCTTAAAGCTGTGTGCGACATCCCCTGGATCTGATGATTCTTATTATTCGATGCTTTTTCGCCTAACTCTTTGTCCCGCTCAAGCACCTTCCTGTTTACTTCTTTTATCAGGTCGGAAAGGCTGAACGGGTGTTTTTCGCGGGGCACTTGTGTAATCATAGGCTGCCCTCTACTTTCCTTGAAATACCACCTAATTCAGAGCCCACTTCCATGCGAAGGGTATTATACCCCTCATCCTGGGTATTTGACAAATCACTACAGGTTAAGTTTTCCGCGGAATTCCGGGGAACTCTAATTACCAAACCGGGCGAATTGCGTTTAATACAGGTCCGGATGAAATTTTCGGAGATACCAAATTGAGTGGAAAGCCAGTCTTCTTCACGTCCAGATCTAAAGGTCGAGTATCTTCCCCCATCCCTGTTGATGTTTGGAACAACTGTACAACACCCCTCGTCAACTTGCGAGGGAGCAGCCTTTTTTACCTCTATTAAGATGGGCTGGTTGCCTTTATCTACATTTTCAAGAATAAAATCGACACCGTTTCTGGAATCATCGTCGGCACTTGCTTTTTTCAGTACAAATTGAGTGTTTGCGGGCGTGTCCAAATTGCGGATTACATGCGCACTAATGATTTCGGACATTACGCCGCTTCTTAGGGTGCTAAAAGATTGATCGTATTCTTTTGATTTCGGTTTGAGGATTTTAACTAAATCCAAAACGTAATCAGCCATTTGCGGATTTTCATTCCCCAGTTCAACAAAATCCCCCATAAATAAAGCCGATGTCCTACCTTCTACCACTTCTTGCGTAACACTGTCTGAATCCAGTATGCAAAGAAGCTGGGTGGCAGTGGTAATCACCTGCACCGTTGTATCGTATACCTCCCGTGGGGAGTAGTCTTCAAGAATCCTCAGTAGTTTCTCTGTGCCAAGAGCTCTGGATAAAACGAACCTGGTCGCAACCGTTTCTTTTCCCTTGCCTGTAGCAATCTGTTCTTCAAATAAGCGCTGTTGATTTAGGTTATACCGATAGTAGATGTCGAGGGCTTCTTCAACTGTTTCGACCTTTTTGGGAATTTCGATACCGACAGTGCCCTTTGAATACATATCATAGACCTCCTCATAAAGCTCTGTTGTCGATTTATCATGAAATGCCGGAAAGTTGGCGATTTCTTCCGGAACAACCGAGAGATCAAAAATTGATTCCAGGGAAACCCATTCCTTTTTTTCAAAGTAATCCAAATAGTCGGGGGTATGTAAATTTCTATCTTCTGCGATCTGTGCCAGGCTCTCTAAAGTGTCGGCGGAGTGTACTGTTAATGTCATGAGCCAAATAATTATAAATGGAATTACGTTATTAATAAATGACTCTTGTGAGATATAGTTGCCAGTAAATCTCTTCTTAATCAGGAGAAGAAGCTCAAAAAACCCCCCGCCAAAAACCAATTGAGTAAGTTTATGGGGGGGGGGTGACAAAGCCAAAGAAATCCTATACCAAACTTTTCCGGATTTCCCGAAAGTCATATTCCCTGAGACCGTTGTCCTGTTCCTGAAGCTTTTCTATTTCCTTCCAAAACAAGTTTCTCGTAACGTTAACGTACTCAGGTGCCGGTTTACCGAACAAACCTTGGTAAAAACTGTTAATTACCTCTACAGAATCGAATACTCGGACCAGGGGGCCTTCGTAAGAGGAAAGCCAGACAACGACTGCCTTTTCCCTGTCTTTTGTAACATGAACCAGGTAAATCTTAATATCGACCTTGTTCCACATTTTCTCTCCTTTTTCTAAAAACACGCTGGAAGGGCATTATACTTTACACTAAACTTGCTGTAAACACGGGTATCGAGCAACTAAAAGTAATACTAACGCGCCGACACTAACAACCTGAGAAGTTTTAAAAGGGTAAAAGAGGTAGGAACCATTTCAAAGGGACAAAAACCCAGTGATAAATCATTGCACCTTAAACCGCCCTAAACTATCATATACGTAGATGAATTTCAGAAAGACTGCCCTAGCCGTAATACTATTGCCTTTGCTCTTTATCCTGGCGTCACAACAATCCGTGTATGCAAGTAAAACACCACCCCTCACTTCTCTAACTAAGACACCCGCGCTTCCAAACGGGCAAAATGATTGGTATATAACTCCTGTTAATATAATTTTGGCAGCAACCGACCTCGACAGTGGTGTAGGTTCAATAAATTACAAAATAGACTCTGGAAATTGGGTAGCGGTAACAAAATCGGACACCCTTAATCTTGCTCCCAACCCGTCATTTGAGACCGCAAGTTCAGCTTCATCTATAAACACATTATATTGGGAGGCTGGCCTGCAGGACGGACAAGCCACATACAGCAGAAATACTTTAAACTATGTATTTGACGCCACATCAATAAAAATCAACTCCACGGGCGCTTCCTGGCACTCAATTAGTCATGCTGTCAGTTACGCGGCAGCTAATCCTCTTAGCAACATGAACGCCGAAGTATGGGTAAAAACAGAGTCCGCAATAGGCAGTGCTTATTTTAAAATGTTCGCCGTATCTAAAGATATAGACGATAACTTTGTATACACAGAGCTGGGACAAAGTAATGCTGTTAACGGCACCACAGCTTGGACAAAGATAACCGAAACTTTTGTCGTCAGTGTACCCGACGCGATAGGGGTGTATATGGAGGTCGGACTTGAAGGTGCCGGGGTTTTGTATATAGACGGAGCTACGATAAATAATTCCCTCAAATCAGCCGACACAACCTTCACGGTATCAACGGACGGTAACCACACGGTCTCTTATTACTCGGTCGACCGCTCAGGAAATACGGAACCAACCCAAACCGAATCTTTTAAAATTGACCAGACGCCGCCAACTAACTGGCATAATTCCAGTGCTTACAGAGGTGTTGGACCGTGCGACCACTGCCTATACGTCACAACTATGGTCGACGACACAGCTTCGGGTCTTTCCACGCTCACAGACAAGTTTCAATATCATACCGACAGGAATCCGGGATTTGGGAATTTTGAGGACTTGATGCAGTGTGCGAACAACTGGCAGGCAGATCAATGGGCGCCTCTTATATCGCCTCCGTTCCTGCCCGGGGCCACGACAGCAAACCTGCTAACCCCAAAGACAGACTTCTGCGACAGTAACTGGAAGATCTGCAAAACCGTAAGATTCTATGCGGAAGATCTTGCCGGAAATTCCTCCACGAAGGATCTGTGTATTAACGGCCCCTGGATTAAACTACGGGGAGGGGGTCTGGCTGGAAGCAGGTTGGGAATAAACATGCTGTCGGAAGCAAGCGATAATAACACGGACAGCATTATAGAGGCGGGTAACACCCAGATAAGCTTTTTTACGAGCACTAAAGACTGGGTTGTAAAAAATAATTTTGGAGTGAAAGATTACACCTACGCCGAGCTTTTAGACACGGCAAGAACGCCTATTGAAATTTTTACCTCACTCCCGGTAACGAACGGCGTTTACATCAAAAACGGCAATTTCACGATAAGCCCCACCAGTATACCGAGCGGGTATGGTACCTCCACGTTCAGACAAGTGATTTTTGTAAACGGCGACCTAAGGTTTGATAAAGAGATAACGTTGTCGCCGGAATCTGCCGTCTTATTCGTTGTTTCCGGAAACGTCGAAATAAGAAAAACTGTCAGTGAGATAGAATGCGCCGTACATGCAGACGGCACATTTTACACCGCGTACGACACCAACGAAGGGGACCAGACAGGGACATTGAAACTAAGCGGGGTGTTCGTAGCCAATAAGTTTATATTCCAAAGAACACTGCAGGGAACCGATAATGTTGAAGATCCCTCCGAAGATTTCACATACGATCCAAAGTTCGGAAATCTGCTAAGAGAATATATAGGGATAAACGCCGTCAGGTGGTTAAAAACTGAGTAACCCGGCGGAGCGACGGGGTTTACGGATACCGCAGAACTTCTACATTTTCCTTTTAATCTTAAACTTCCCGTCCGGAAGATCTTCTACCTCATAACCCATCTCAAGAATCTGTTTTCTTGCTAAATCGGCCTTGTCCCAAATCCCGGCTTTCCTGTATTCGGATCTCATTTTAGCAACATCCAATACTTTCTGGGGAGTATCGTACGCCAGGTGCTCTTCGAGCTTCAAACCTAAAACCGAGTCCATTTTCAGCAAGGTAGCGAGCTTTTCCGGCTCTCCCATCTCGGATTTTATCATCTCCCAAACTACCGCGAGAGCTTCCGGCATATTAAGATCGTCATTAATCTTGTCACCGAACTTCTTAAGAAAATCTTTGGATGCTTTTGCCGAGTCTTCTTTTTTGTAACCCCGGGCAAGCTCATATAATCTTCTCAACGCATTCTGGGCACTTTGCAAGGCGTCCCAGGTAAAGTTCAACTTGCTCCTGTAGTTGGATGTCATAAAAAAGTATCTAAGGACCATCGGGTCGAACCCTTTTTTCTCGATGTCGGTCAAAGTGTAGGCGTTACCCAAGCTTTTACCCATCCGCCCGCCGTCAACCATCATGTGAGCCCCATGGACCCAGTACCTGACGAATTTCTTTCCTGTTGCCGACTCACTCTGGGAAATCTCGTTCTGGTGATGTGTCATCCTAAGGTCTTCCCCGCCGACATGAATGTCCAGGGTATTTCCCAGCTCAGCCAAAGACATTGCCGAGCATTCCAAATGCCACCCGGGAAATCCCGTTCCCCAAGGAGAAGCCCATTCCTGGGAACGCTTAACATCAACCGGCGAAAATTTCCATAGCGCAAAATCGGTGGGATGCTTTTTCTCAGGATTAATTTCAACTCGGGCGCCTTCCATCACATTGTCAGTTGTATAGCCGGAAAGCTGTCCGTAACTTTCAAATTTTGAGGTGTCGAAGTAGACCCCATCAGACGTCGTATAAGTGAAACCTTTTTCCTCCAGAATTCTTACAAGCCTTATCTGCTCTTCGATATACTCCGTGGCCTTAGTAAATTTCTCGGGACGAATAAAGTTCATCTTGTCATAGTCCTGGATAAACTTCTGAGCGTAGTATGTGGAGATTTCCGCCGCAGTGCGCCCCTCTTTAGCAACCGATTTTTCTATACGGTCCTCCCCCGTGTCTGCATCTCCTAAATTATCTCCCGTCATGTGGCCGACATCGGTGAGGTTCATTATAAATTTCACCCGGTTACCGTTGAACAGCAGTGTCCTGTTTATAAAATCGGAAAGTGTGTATGTCCTAAAATTACCTATGTGGGCATAGTCATAAACTGTGGGACCGCAGGTATACATTGTGACCATTTCGGTATTGAGTGGACTGAAATCTTCTACTTTTCTTGTGAGTGAATTGTATAACTTCATTGCTTCGATTTTAGCACAACCGTGCAAGAAGGAATATCGGATTAAGAGAGTGGGGTTAGGACAATTCTACTTAATTTCAAAACGGCCTTCCAAAGCTCTTCCCAGGGTAATATCGTCCGCGTACTCTACGTCGCCGCCGACAGGAAGCCCGCGCGCTATGCGGGTTATTTTTACTTTCCCCCCGTCCAAGCCACGTTCGCGCAGCATCTTTGAAATATACATAGAAGTGGATTCACCCTCCATGCTCATATTTGTCGCAATGATAATTTCCACGGTTCCGGGATTGTCTACATTTTCGAAAGAAACTTCTCCTGCCAGACCCTCTACTCTGTCCACAAGTTCCTTAATAAAAATCTCCTCCGGACCTATGTTGTTAAGAGGATCTATTATTCCGTGAAGTATGTGATACGTACCCATAAACCCTGTGCGCTCTAACGCAAATGAATCCAAAGAATTCGCAACAACAACTATGGTTCTTTTATCGCGTGCCGGGTCTCCACAAACAGAACATACGTCAGTTTCCGACACGTTTTTACATATTGAACAAAGGTGGGTGTTTTTCTTTAAACCTTCTAAAGCCCCGGCAAATGTTTCTAAATCTTCCTGCGGAAAGTGCAGCAGGTAAAATGTCAGTCTTTGAGCAGTTTTGGGTCCGATTCCGGGAAGTCGCTCGAAAGATTCTATTAATCTGGTTAAAGATTGAGGTAATTTCACTTGAGTATTCTATCAAATTAAAGGGAGTCCGCCATCAAATGCTTCGATTACCGAGTCTTTGTTAAACACCACCTGTGCAGGAGCTATGTTAAGGTCTGTCAAATTTCCTGATTCTCCGGTTTTTAACTTCTTAGGTTTTTCTTTGCTTAAAACACACTTCAATGAAAGATGTATGTCATAAATCTCTGACATAAGTTTTTCGACCAATTTTCTATTTTGAGGAGACTCTAACCTCTCCTTGTGAAAAGGGTAAAACACTTCAAGTATGACAAACTTACCCTCAATTTTTACAGGAGTTCCCGATTTTAAAAGGGCTGTCAGGGAGTGATTAAGTTCCCGGCTTCTTTTTATAAATTCTTTCCATTTTTCTTCAAGATTTTCTAAAGTTATCAGAGATGCTTCTTTGTCTTCGGCTGAATTCTTTTTCTCATTATCCGCCTTTTCGGTTTCTACTTGAGTTTCTTCTTCCTCCTCTTCGTCCTCTTTGTCGTCCTTTGGCATTTTTTTACTTATCCCGGGTTCGGTTTTCGGCTGCCTCGGAGTTTCCGCTACCTCTGAACCGCCCCCCGTTGAAAGTAACTCTTCTCCCCCGCCAATCTTAGCCAGTGCCATTTCAACCGGAAGCTGGGGAATGAAAGATGTCTTAATATTTTTATGCTCCTCAAGGATTGAATTCATTGCGTTAAGGATCCAGGACACTGACAAACGCGACGCCTGCTCTTCCATCTCAGACAAAAGTTCAGTGGTCGCACCCGAAACTTCTTCCTTTACTCCGGATTTTATAAAAAGTAATTCTCTTAAATATCTAAGATACTCACCGGTCCAAACATACAGATCCAGTCCCTCTTCGTATACCTTCGACACAATCCTTATGGCCGAACCCGGGTTTCCGCTCAACAGGTGGTCAGTCAGTTCGATATATATTTCTTTTGAACCCATGCCCACCAGCGAGTCGACACTAATCTCCCCGTCCGAAACCTGCTGTAATAAAGTCTCGGCGTCTCTGAAACCTCCCAGGGAGGCAAGGGCGATTTTCTCCAAATCTTTTTCTGATATTTTTATTTTCTCGCTTTTTGTAATCTCTTTTAACTTCTCTATTAGCTGGGGCATAGTAGCTCTTTTAAACCTGTAGACCTGGCATCTGGATTTAATAGTGTCGGGAACTTTATGAAGCTCGGTGGTACAAAGTATGAAAGTGGTCTTTTTTGGAGGTTCTTCTAAAGTTTTCAGCAGGGCATTGAAAGCCTCGTTCGTCAACATGTGGACTTCATCGATTATGTAAACCTTGTTCTTGCCCATCGTCGGTGCCAACTTTATCTTGTCTTTTATTTCCCTGATATCGTCGATACCCCTGTTGCTCGCGGCATCAATCTCTATCATATCCACAAAAGAGCCTTCTTTAATAGCTACACAGGAAGAACATTTACAGCAGGGGTCTCCTTTTGCAGTAATGTCAGCGCAGTTTAAAGCCTTGGCCAAAATCCTGGCTAAAGTTGTTTTTCCTGTGCCACGTGGGCCGACAAAAAGGTAAGCATGAGATGTTTTACCGCTCACAACCTGCCTGGACAAGGCATCGGCAGCATCGTTCGGTCTGCACACGTCACTGAATTTTTGAGGGCGGTACTTAGTGTAAAACATAAACATAATAACTGTATTACAACACCCCCTCCGGATACAACCAACCTGTGTTGGTACAACCCGTTAGGTACTCATATTTTCCGTAATATTGTTGACTAATATACGACTTTCCGTTGTAACGGCGCTAATTAAAATTATCCGGGAATATCTATGGAAAATGCTGCGTAAGCAAGGAAAAATGGAGTTTTCGTGTCAAACAAGATTTCCAAAAAATGCGCTACCTATCTTTTTAATCTCCTCCAGCTCTTCTGAAGAAAAATCGTTTAAAACAAAGTCATCTACCGGCAGTCCTGAGTCGGCAGAAGGCCTCCCTATACCTATCCGGATTCTCTTAAAATCTTTTGTTCCTAAAGAATCCATTATGCTCATGACGCCTTTGTGGCCCGCGTGTCCTGCCCCAACCTGTTCTTTTTTCTGTCCGAACAACAAATCTACATCGTCGTGAATTACACAAACGTCGGCTAAATCAATGCCGTAATACTCCTTCACCAAACTCACGGCTTCCCCTGATTTGTTCATGAAAGTTGTGGGTTTAACAAAAAGAAGGTCTCCCGTTTTACATATTTCCGATTTTAATTTAGGGGATGTTTCCCAGGATAATCCTTTGTCTGCAATGAACTCGTCCAGAATTATAAATCCGGTGTTATGGCGGGTCTTTGAGTATTTTTTATCGGGATTTCCCAACCCCACAATCATTTTCATTGTCCGGTGTCCTTTTTAACGGGTTTGCCGTGAACGGTATGTTCGTCATCATCGTGATGGTGAACCCCCAGTAGATGCAGTACTCCTACCATTTCAAGCTCAGACACTTCAGTTTCAACTTCATTCCCATACTTATCCGCCTGTCTTAAAGCCTGCTCTTTGTTAACAACCACGTCGCCGAGGTAGTAACTGCCATCTTCCTGTTTTTCATTAATTGGAAAGGACAGGACATCTGTAGTAGTGTCCCTATCAAGGTATTTTTTATTGAGCTCCTGAACCGCTTTATCTCCTGTAATGGTAACGGAAATGACGATGTCATCCATGTTCAGTTGCTCGGGTAGATTCTTTTTCATTTACTTCTTGTTCTGAGGAGGAAAATTAACCGGTTGCTCAAGTTCAAAAGGGAACATTTTAGCAAATTCCTCGTAAACCACGAGTTCTTTTTTCTCTTTTTCTACCAAATCCGCTCTTCCGCCTTTTTCAAACAGCTCGGCGGCTTCTTTTCTATTTTTTACCTGTTTGCGGATAACTTTGAAAACGTCCTCGTCGGTTAGGGGTTTTTGCTGAGCTCTAAGCTCTATTTCCTTGTTCTGAACCTGGGAAATGAAATACCTCAACACACCGAGCTTAAACGTATCTCCGGACTTCTGAAGCTCAAAAACCATAGCCTTTAAATTATCGTAGATCATCCTCTAAGTTTCTCAAATTTAAACTTTCTTTCAAGTTCCTTGGATTTCTGTCTTTTTAATTCGCTTGGTTTCCTGTAGTGAGATCTGTCTTTTACTTCGTCAAGGATTCCGGATCTTTGTACTTCTCTATTGAACCTTCTTAAGGCTTGTTCCAAAGACTCACCGTTCCTTATTTTTATTTTCGTCATTATAATAAGCAGCTCTTAGTAATTAGTGCTAATTAGCAGAGTCTGCTATTCAGTAGGCACCTCCAAACGCTTTATATTAAATAAAAACGTGCTTTACGACTTATACACAATTCTGGCAGTTCATATCTTCCGTTGTTAGCCATTTACAAACGGTTAACCGGGAGCCGTAAGAGTTTACCAGATATGTTCGACAGTTTCTAGTATATTACCTATGTCAATTTTTTACTATTTGTACACACTGCAAAAACGTTTAGATTACAAGTTAAAAGGGATAGGCTATAAATCTTGCAGCTACAATGACGGTTCTATCTGACGACGTCCTTAATCGTTATTAGTATTAAAAATCCAAGCAGGAAATACATGCCAAACCTGTGAAACACCGCCTCCATCTTAGGATTCGGTTTCCTGCGTGTAACTCCCTCAAATAGTACGAATACTACCCTACCGCCGTCCAGGGCCGGAAAAGGCATTATATTTATGATAGCCAGACTCAGAGACATAAGCGCGGTGTAATCGAACAGGGTAAGCCACGCATTGGGGCCTCCGTATTTCAAAACCATGTCTACAAGATTATAAATTCCTACAGGACCGGAAACACTTTCGGAAACGGGAGAGATGTCTCTTGTTTTAAACGAAAGCGACACTATCTGACCCAACGTGTTCATAGAGTAACCCACAACATTGTAAGAGTGGTAAAAACCTACGAGGACTCTTTCGAGGGGTCTCTCATATGAAATCGACACCGACTCTCCTAAATAAACTCCGATTATAGGTTTTCCGCTTTCATCTTCTGTGGGAGAAACCTGAACATTCCGGATTTTACTGTAGGTTGTGTCTTTCAGATCGTTCAGGGTAAGAAGAACCGGCTGGCCTGCAAACTCTGAGAGCACGCTTTTAAACTGCTGAATATCCTTAACTTCCCTGCCATTCACCGCAGTGACAGCTTCACCTAAGGTCAATCCCGCTTTTTCAGCCGGAGACCCGGGCTGGATTCCTGAAATGACGGTTCCGATTTTGGTAGTTTCGCCGAATTTAAAATCGTAATCAAAGATCAACGGCATCTGAAAAGTCTTAAAACCGTTTACGAACATAAATATGTAGAAGATAACAACGGCCAGAACTATATTCATGAAAACGCCCGCGGTCAGTATTATCCCGCGCTGCAGTGGTGTTTTCGCTGCAAAGCTTTTTGGATCCAGCGTACCGGTTTTTCCCAAGTCGCCGGTATCATCCTGCCCCTGTTCCAGGTCTTCTCCGGTAAGCTTTACGAACCCTCCGAAAGGCAACAGGTTAATGGAATAAGTGGTCTCCCCGAACTTCTTTCCGATTATGCGCGGCGGGAGCCCCCATCCGAACTCCTCCACTCGGACACCGTTGGCTTTTGCTGCCATAAAATGACCCAATTCATGTATTAAAACCAAAACCGAGAGTATTAGTAAAAAAATTATTAGGGTTGTCATGTATTAATTTCCGGAACTACACGGTTAAAATTTCTGATCTCTTCTCTTCGCTCATCTTCTCTACTCCGTCGGTGGCGTCTTTAACAATTTTCTCCGTTTCTTCCTTGAGACGGAATTTTTCATCTTCACCTATGCCTTTTTCTGCAAACAATTTTTCTATATCCTTCATCGCATCCTGTCTTGTGTTTCTTATGGAGTTTTTGGCCTCTTCGGCCTTCGCCCCTACAATTTTGGCCAATTCCTTGCGTCTATCCTCGGTAAGTGACGGCACGGGTATCCTTATCCTGTCGCTCTCCTCAATGGGATTAAGGCTTGCCTGGCTTTCTCTTATAGATTTAGTAATGGATTTAATAAGGCCTTTGTCCCAGGGTACTACTACAAGGTTTTGAGAGTCCAGAACCGTGATGGATCCGACCTCTATTATCATCATCTTCGTCCCATACGCGTCTACCGGAATATTTTCTATAAGGGCAGGTGACGCTCTTCCTGTACGGATTTGCGACAACTCCCCCTGTAAAAATTCGTGGACTTTAGAAAGTTTTGATTTTAGTTCCGAAGTATTCATATGTACTGAATAATATCAGGAAAACACGGGCTTACCAACCTTTGCTTACCTACGGGTTTATTCTTCCCCAACGGAGTATTTGACGAACTTCTTAAGCTCTATCTTTTCCCCAACCTTGGCGGTGGTTTCGTTTAGTAAGTCTGAGATTTTCTTTGACGGATCCCTTATATATTCGTCGTTTAGAAGCTCCTCAGTCGATTTATAATCGCCTGTCGCAGCCTGCATGGCAACTTCCTTACATAGCTTCTGGAAATCGTCTGTTTTGGCCACAAAATCGGTCTCACAGGCCATATAGATCATGGTTCCGACCCTTCCTCCGGCGTGAAGGTATGTAAAAATCAAACCATCTTTGGTCACCCTGTCGGATTTTTTAGCTGCTTTTGCCCCAACCTTCTTCATTAATTCTTCTTTAGCCTTTGTGTAATCTCCTGAAGAATTTTCAAGAGCCTGTTTTACTTCCAAAACACCTGCTCCGGTCTCTTCTCTTAAATTTTTTATGTCTTTTATGTTTAGTTCCATTTTTTCTCCTTAGTTAAAATTACTTTTCGGGGTAATCCCCGAAATGCATACTACTTTTTGGAGTACTCTCCAAAATGCATCTGTACTTTTTGGAGTAATCTCCAAAATGCATCTGTACTTTTTGGGGTAACCCCCGAAATGCATGGTCACTTTGTAGCCTTTTTAGCTTTGGTTTTCTTTGGAGTTTTTGTCTCCTCAGCAACCTTCTCGGTCTTTTCCTCTTTTTCTTCTATCTTCTCTATTTTTTTAGGTTCAACCACTTCAACAACGAGCTTTTCTTCTATCTCTTCAACCTCTGCAGTGACAACAGGGCTCTCTTTGGTTGTAACTACCATATCTTCTTTTTGTTCTACTTCCGGCTCGGCCGCTTTTTCCGCTTTCTTAACCTGCTCAGCACCTTTTTTATCAAATTCCTTGTAACCTTCTTCTACCGCGTCGGCGATAGCACGTACCAGTATAGCTACCGATTTGATGGCGTCGTCATTACCGGGAATTATGTAATCTATTCCTGTGGGATCAGCGTTAGTATCGACTATAGCTACTACCGGGATTCCGGCGTTTTGGGCTTCTTTTACTGCGGTCCTTTCCCTTTTCGGGTCTATGACAAACAGGACATCGGGAGTTTCTGTAAGATTCAATATACCCCCGTACACAAGATTCATTTTTATGGTCTCCCTGTCTATAAGCAGTCTTTCCTTTTTCGTATATTTATCAAACTCGCCCGTTTCTTTACCGCGCATGTACTTGATCAGCTTGTCTAAATTCTTTTTAATTGTAGGGAAGTTAGTAATAGCTCCGCCAATCCATCTCTCGTTTACGAACATAGCCCCGCTTCTTGTAGACTCGGCCTGGATTATCTCCTTAGACTGCTTCTTAGTTCCAACAAACACTATTTTCTTGCCTTCTGAGGCCTGTTTATAGAGGAACTCGCACGCTTCTTTTAGCAAGCGCTCGGTGTCCTCCAAATCAATGATATGTATATTCTTGCTTACAGTGTAGATATAGGGCTCCATCTTCGGATGCCATCTTCTTATCTGGTGGCCAAAATGGACACCTGCTTCAATTAATTCTTCAATTTTAGGCACTTTGTATTTAGACATAGTTTTCAACTTCAACCGCGTTTAAAAGCGACTTTCTTATTTAAATTTATATTTTTTGGGAAACCGCAAAAACTGTTATAAAAACTCACCTAACAGATCGGACGCGGGTTCCCTTTTACTTTTGGGACTGCTTCGTGCAGTTCCTCACCTAAGCCCTTTCGGGAGGGAGATATAGGCAACTGATAAGTTAGCACACCGGGAATTAATTGGCAACAATATCCTTCTGAGAGTATATTGCCGAATTAAAAAAGCCCGGTACGTGATCGTATGAACGACTTACTCGGATAACTGTGACAACTTGCGGATTATCATCGTCCGAACTCAGGGTTGCCCTAGAGACTATCTGAAATCCCTGAGGCGGAATAGTAAATCCCAAAGCAGGAAGCACACCTACCGTAGCATCTCCTCCTAGCGACATTACATTCATAAAATAGGGGGTACCGGCAGTGGAAATGTTGGCACACCAATCGTACATGGCATGGGGTGAGACAGCGGCAGTAACAGGAGTCCCTGTCACTGTGAAAGTCACTGCATCCGGACTTGGAGCTACTGCATTGGGTAACACTAAATTCTCCCTCAAAAGGGCGTCTGAGCTCCATAGCGTGTAGTATAAAGCGGTGTTACTAGCGTTGTTACTGTCTGCCCAGCACAAAGTTACCTGATTACCGGAGTAACCTGACATCGCTATTCCCGAAAAAGCACCGTTCTTTAACCTTATCTCATAACGTTCAGGGTCGGATTCATTGGCACTTACAAGATCTACGGTCACCGATGTATCAGTTGCAATTTCTGACGTATCCCCCAGCGTAAATATGCAGGCGCCTTCAGCAGATGACCAAGTCGACGAAGTATTTCCGCAGTTACCACCTGCTACCATAGCGGCAAGTTCAGAGACAGGCCGGGATACAAACCTTTCGATACCAGCTTCTGCGGCATAATACACTTTTGCGAGTGTATCTGTGGATGAAACCCGTTTTGTCATGGAAAGAGTTCTGGTTGCTACTGAAACACCCACCACCATTGATATTGTGAGTGCAACAACCACAAAAAGAAGTGCCTGACCTTTGTTGTTTATATAAATTCTACGTTTATTCAAGGTTACAATTCCTAATTCTCATCAAAATCAAATACAAACAAATCGTTCAAAGCGGGTATCAAATTGCCTATACCTATCTTGTTGAGTTGTGTAATATAAAAAGGATTAAATTTCACAAGTACCGCAGGACGGAGTTCGTTGGACGTAGCTACCATATTTCTGTCTAACTTAATTCCGAAATCCGAACCTTTGTCTCCTCCGCTTATAACCGGTCCTTCTATGATTAGCGTGCCGGGAGAGGACGTAGCAGTGAGGGGTTTATTTGCAAATGTAATGTTCCTTGTAGTTATTATGGATGCCTTAATGTGAGGATCGGTGGTCTTAGGATTCAAGTTAGTACCGTCAATCTCGTTGCCTATTACAATATCCCTGTCGGCTAAAATAATAAGTCTCGAAGTTCCGGTCGTAACTATATTATTTATATAGAACGGCTGGTTCTTAAATGGAATCACCATAACGGCCAGTCCGGTATCCCCTGTTACAGTATAAGTGTAGGTACTGGGAGCGGAAGAGATATTAGGATCCAATGCAGTTATGTAAGCAGGAGCGGCAGAAGTAACCGCAAAAGTAGACGATGTAGGGAAAGTCGAAAGTTTGTTCGTGTTTTTCAGGGAGTCTATTAAAGACGTGAGTGTTTGTTTAAAGTAAGCACTGTTTTTCTTTGAAAATTGATTTCCAAGGTTAGTGGCAGAAACACCGGATTCAGAATACCTCGACGGGGTGGCAGGCATACCGAATCCTGAGAATATTGATGATGCTGACCCATACCCAAGAGCAAAATAGGTCTGTGACGTGGAAGCATAGCTGGGGCACATCGGGTTAAGAGCATTCGGACAGGCAGATGGAAGAGTTACATTTATTGAGTTGCCTGCATATATATCGCCACCCAACGCGGCAAACCAATGCTTCGCGTCAACCAAACGTAGCCCGATATTCAATGTGTTGGTAACAGGGTCGATATATGAACCCGGGTATGATATAAAACCCGGAGCTGTATAGCTAGCGTTGTTTAAACAAGCATTTGCATAGCTACCGCCTGAAGCGGGATTTAAACCTGCACCAGAAAGACTCACATTTGTCATAGGCCCGTACAAGGATGACACGCTGTAGCTACCTGAAGCAAGCATGCCGGCTGTACGATTTTGGGGGTCAACCCGAATGGTTATGGGAGTTGAAGGATGCGTGGTTGTGGGTGCGCTACAGTTCACAGGAGAGCCTGATGCCGCGACCCAGATATTCCCTCTCAGCGTACTGTACACGGCGTTTAAACTTACCCAATCTTGAATAGCAGAAGACCCGGGTTCATCGTATATATTAAAGTATATACGAGCCGCTCCGGCAGGTACGGTGTTAGGAGAGACCCAAAGAGCAGGGAGTCTGAGGGCGCCTCCCCACCCAAGCAATAGATAACCGGGGGTATTCAACAACGCAGCGCTTCTACTTTGAGTCATAAAATCGTTAGCGTCCCCATAACTCAAGCCGACGTCGTAAGAGAATAAATTATCAAAATTTTCTGCCTGCATCGTATACTTAACACCCAATGAATCATAAAGACTAATGTCGTCTATCCATATATCGCGCCCCGTAACACCGTTCCAGGAGTCGTTTGAAAATACCAAATCAAAATGGCTATAGACGTTGGCAAAAGCACTAGTGTTAGCTTGAAAGGTTTTTCTTGTGGCAGAGTTTACAGTAATGGACGCCAGAGGTCCTACGCGGACACCATCACTTTTTCTAAAACCGTAGATGTTGATATTTGGCCACACACCCCCATCAGGGTTTCCGTATGCATTTATTTCTATAATAGATGTGCTTCTTAGCGATATCGAAGCTGTATTAGAAGACGAAGCAATTCTTAAGGTGCCATAAACGTCAGGATCTTCAACTTTTATTTTTATAGGGAACACAATTCCACCAACACTATAACTAATAGAATTAGGAATAGTAACTGTTGGCGGGGTATTTGTTTTATGTATTATCCACCAAAGGGCGTTTACGCCACCCGGGTTTATTGTTACGGTTGGAGAACATCCTGACCCACTGGTAGAACCTGTCGAAGTACTGTATCCCCACGCAACATTTGTATTGTCACATATGTATCCCGGAGGCAATCCTCCTAAAGTAAACGTATGAGATCCGGTCAGTATTGACGCGTTTGTAGAATAGTAAGCAGCAACAGGGGAGGCATCACACCCATAACTCGTTATTAAATTAGAGCCACTACCCTCTCTCAGAGTAAATCCGTCATGCTTAAGCCCCGCACACGCCGAGGCAGTATTAGCCCAATCTTCGGTAGGATCTTCGATAATACCGTTTTTATTTACGTCAGACCGGATTCTACCAACAATGCTCCCCACATTCGGGGATAGATACCACCACAAATTATTATTCATCCCACCCACAACCGTTAAATTCGCCGCGACGCAGCCTGTTCCATTTTTAACATTCAAGTTGCCGGTTGTGTTATAACCCCAAGAAACGTTAGCGCAGCTATAACCACTAGGTAAACTGCCCAGAGTTACTGAACGGTTAGCTACTCCGGTGTCTACGTCGCCGGTAGTAAAATATGCCTCGGGGTTACACCCATAAGCAGCATTTACAATATTTGTGCTGTTGTATGTCATCGTGAAGTCGTTTTTGTGGTTAGCACATGTTGAAGCGTTATTTCCCCAAACCTCAGTGACCCCCTCGTAGGTACCGTTGAAATTGAAATCCGTCCATAATCGACCAATCAACTGTCCTTTGGATGGAGATGTTGGGGGAGGCGGTGGAGGAGATGTAACTCCCACGCCGGAACCAGAACAGTAGGCACACGTGCTGGACGAGTCAATGTCCCACGTACAGTTAAAGATGGTTCCTACACCGGTTCCTGGGGCTACCCAACCAGCCAAACAGTACCAATTACAACCATTTCTCGGGGTTGGGGAACAATTGCTGGAAGCGCAGGTATCGCCAGTTGAAGAGTTGTAACACACAAAATTAGCCGCGCATTGTCGGGTGCAAGAACCCCCTCCTGTTTCGTCTCCTGTCCAAAAGCATCCCGTACCTGAATCTCGACAATCCCAGCTCGGACACCCATTTCCGGTGCAACACATCGTGTCACTCTGACAGTTATATTTGCCCTGCGAACTACATTCTGAAGGACCGCATGTGGCTGAATAGCTCTTGCCCTGAGGTACGAATAAAAAAAAGACAAAAAGGGCTAAAACGAAAAAGGCAAGCTTACCTTCCGGATTTGAACTAAACAAAAAATTCTGAACGGTCGTGACCTTTCTCATAGTTCCTTCTTAATGATAATACAATCTGGACCTAAAATGGCGCACTCTTCATTTTTGCATTTTGTAAATACACTATCTCCTTGCGCTACCGTGGAATTAAAATCAAACCCTGAGGAAATAAACTGTAGATTGGTAGACTTATGCGCAGAGGTTCTGTCCGCGCTACATTCAAAAAGATAGGTTGCACGGTTGCCCTCATCAATCAGTGTAACTTTCCCACTTTGGGCATCTTCCACTTTCTCTACTAGGAACATTCTGTAAACGGTGAATATTTGGGAAGCTTTAGTACTATCGTTAACGTACTCGAGAAATTCTTCTGAACCCTTGTTAATTTTTTTTACGCCCGGGTATAGCCCCAGATCCTTATCTATAACGTATTCCGTGTAGGACGAAAAAGTTGACTTTGGGACACTGCCGTCCGTTACATCCCTGCCTATTAAAAAATCCAGCAAGCCGGGTTGGTAACTCCTTATTAGTGAGTAAGCCCCAAGTATTAAGAGTGGAAAAATAAGAAAAAAGAGCAAACCTTTACGCATGTACTAAGTTTGAATAAAAAGGGGTCTCATGTCAATAAAAAGAGGGTCGGGAAAAATTAAGTTTCATTTCCCGACCCGGTAAAAATTAATTTCCCACAATACTGCACGTTTCTATCCATAGAGGGAACAAATTTGGTAACGCAGAGACTGCTTCGTATTCCTCAAGTGTCAGTGGAAGCACAACCTGAGGACCCGGAATCTCCTTAAAACCACACTTGTTTTCGCTAGACTTTACCGCGCTTTCCCGCATATACCGTCCGTAAACTAGCTCCCATACTCTTGAGGGGGGAGTGTTCAGCCAATCGATGTAGGATGGAATCGCGGAGCCCTTGTACAGATAGAACATAAATCCGTAGGGCACCCCTCCGGATACACCTTCTACACTTTTGAAAAAATTGGCTTTCAAAAGATAGAGGTGATACTTCCTATCACCTTCCGAAACGTAGGTCTTTCCTGCACAAATTCCCGGCGTGCGGTCCAGAACGTTAGTGACCTTATAATAATTTGGGGGGCACCCGATAAGGTCATAGCTCCAACCAAAATTTTCCTCCAAGAACTTAAGCTGAGTACCGTAGAAAGTATAACCATCCGCAGCTTTTTGGAGTGCTATTTGCGTTGGTGTGGGAGCCTTTGTGCTTGTGCTCGTCGGTGCCGGAGTTTCCGTCACCGTGGGGCTTGGCGAGACCGTCACAGTCGCCGTCTCAGTAGGTGGAATTGCCGTCGAAGTGTTAGTTGAAGTGACGCTGGGCAATGCTTCCGTTGTAAAAACGGGAACGATAGCTGCCTGGCCCCTCAAACCACCACAAGAAACGACAAAAAATACCAACAGTAAAAGCGCACCTAAAGACCCCGCCAAAACAACGGGCTTGTTCATCTCAATCTCCTCCTCTCTTTTCTGGTTATCGTATTTCCCTTTATATTAGGGATTCCTAATGACAATGTAGCACCAAGGTAATGAAAATACAACTACAGGCTATCTTATTTGATGGGGTAGACCAAAAAAATGTGGCCAGCGCGCTTGGCCGGAAACTAAGCAATACTTTCAACTGACTCTACTTCACCACTCTTATCGCTACCTTCTTCCCCGTTGCCACTTGCCACAACCATCGGATTCTTCCAGCTCTTCCAGTCACAATCCGGGTACCTGCTGCAGCCATAAAACTCTTTCCACTTGGCTTTTTTCTTCACGACATCACCTTCTCCACACTTCGGGCACTTCATTCCGACTTTATCCAAAAACGGTTTGGTATTTTTGCATTTAGGATAGTTACTGCAGGCTAAAAACTTTCCGAACCTGCCCTGCTTCAACACCATAATGCCGTCTTCGCATTTATCGCATTTCCCGAAATCTTCATCTTCCCCACCGGGGCCGTTTAACGGCTCTAAAGGCTTAGCATATTTGCAGTCCGGGTATCCCGAACAGCTTAAAAACTTCCCGAATTTACCTAGTTTAAAAACCAGAACGCGGCCGCATTCCGGGCACTTTTCTTCACTATCACCTAAATTTGTCACGTCTCTTTTATTTAATTCTTTGTCTTTCGCGAGAATCTTCTTTTCAAACGGTTTATAAAATTCGCGGATTACCGGAACCCACTGTACTTCGCCTTCCGCAACCTTGTCCAAGCTCTCTTCCATCAAGGCGGTAAAGTTGTAATCAACTATTTCCGGAAAATGCGCTATTAAAAGGTCAACGACCACATAAGCCACGTCGTTCGGATAAAAATATCTGCCTTCGCGTAAGACATATTTGCGGTCCTGTATCGTGGAAAGTGTGGGCGCGTAAGTTGAAGGACGCCCGACTCCGAGTTCTTCCATCTTTTTTATTAAAGAAGCGTCGTTGTATCTCGCCGGGGGTTGGGTAAAATGCTGCTCATTTTTTATCTCCAGAAGCTTCATTTTAGTTCCTTCGGCTAATTCCGGAAGAATACTAGGGGTTTCCTCTTCATCCTCTTTTACTCCAACCATTTTTGAGACGGCCAGCCACCCCTCGAACAGTACTGTAGACCCTGTTGCCTTAAAAATATACCCTTCAACCGAACCTATAGACAAAGACGTCTGTTCATATATAGACGGGTTCATCTGGCACTCTAAACTTCTTAACCAGATTATCGAGTATGTTTTAAACTCATCTCCTACAAGCCCTATACTTTTTGAGGGCAGCGCATGTGCCGAAGTAGGACGAATTGCTTCGTGTGCTTCCTGAGCATTAGCTGACTTTGTCTTATATAGGTTAGGGGTCTCCGGCAAATAGGTGTCTCCGAAGCGTTTTTTTATCAGTTCGCGGGCCTCGTTGATAAAGTGTGGGGAAAGGCTCAATGAGTCCGTTCTATGGTATGTGATGTACCCTTTCTCAAACAACCCCTGTGCTGCCCGCATCGTTTTTTTGGCGTTAAATCCATATATATTGGCCATTGCCTGTTGGAGAGTGGAGGTCTTAAAAGGTGGGTAGGGGTTCTTTTTTCGTTCGGATTTTTTCAGGGACACTACTGAGTAGATACCGTTCAATGCCTCAGCCTTAATTTTTTCTGCAGCTTCCCCGTTATTTATTTCAACCTTCTTGCCTTTGATCTCGGACAATTCCGCCCAGATCTTTTTCTTGCTTCCGTTTTGAAATTCTCCTAAAACGCCCCAGTACTCTTCCGGGTTAAACGCCTGTCTTTCTCTTTCGCGTTCTACGACTAACCTCACAGCGACGCTCTGAACGCGGCCTGCCGACAATCCGTACATGACTTTTTTCCATAATAAAGGGGACAGTTTGTAACCCACTAATCTGTCCAGTATTCTCCTCGCCTGTTGGGCATCAACCAAATCCAAATCTATTTTTCCGGGATTTTTAAACGCCTTCTCAATTGCTTCTTTAGTTAATTCGTGAAAAACAACACGGGAAAAAACTCTGGTGTCCTTTTTTCCGCGCAAAAGCTCCTCCAGGTGCCAGGCAATTGCCTCCCCTTCTCTATCAGGGTCTGTCGCCAATACAATTTCTTCCGCATCTTTTGCGGTTTTTTTCAAGTCGGTCAAAACTTTTTTAGCTTTTACGGGAACTTCGTACACGGGTGTGAAATCTTTTTCAACATCCACACCGAGACCACTTTTAGGAAGATCCCTGATGTGGCCCATGGACGCTTTTATGCTGTAAGACTGAGGTAAAATCTTGGACAGCGTCTTTGCTTTTGTAGGCGACTCGACAATTACAAGTTTCATATTTACCTTAGAGTAACATTTTCGAGTATAGCACAACACGCATGCCCAACCGTCCTACACACATAGAAATCCCGTAATAGTGGTAAAATATGTACATGGCAATTAGAAAAATCGTAACAATACCCGACCCGGTATTACGGAACAAAGCTCAAAAGGTAAACGGTGTCGGAGAAGAGGAAAAAAAGCTGGCACAGGACCTGTTGGACACCTTAGAGGTGGCAAAAGACCCTGAGGGAGCCGGCATCGCCGCTACACAAATCGGGGTTTCAAAAAAGATGTGCGTGGTAAGGAATTTTTTTCCCGACCCCGCCAAAAACGGCGAGTACACACACGAAGATTACGTGCTTATAAACCCTAAAATAGTAAGCACCTCAAAGGAAACCGAGATTGACTATGAAGGTTGCCTGAGTGTTCCCGATGTTTACGGGAAGGTCGAACGTTACAAGAAAATAAAAGTCGACGCCACGGACATTTCCGGTGACAGAATTAAAATAAAAGCACAGGATTTTTTTGCAAGGACGATTCAGCATGAGATAGACCATTTGGACGGCGTCCTGTTCACCGACAGGGTAATCGGCGGTGTGATATCAGAGCAGGAAATGGACGTGGTTTTCTCGCAGGAGGGACAGTGAAAAAGTTGAAAGTAGCCTTTTTCGGAACTTCAGACAGGTCGCTTCCAATTTTGGAAAATCTCCACAAGGAGTTTAGTCTGGTTTTGTGTATCACTAAAAGCGACACGAAGGTAGGAAGAAATCAGGAAAAAAGGGAAACGGCGGTTAAAAAATGGGCACGCGAACAGGGTGTAAGATACGTGGAAATCAGGTCTTTGAAAGACTACGACCTGAAAATGGTTCTGGATGATCTTTATAAATACAGACCTGATTATGGTGTTGTAGCGGACTTTAGCTACATGATTCCCGAAGACATAATTAAATTTTTTGACGGTAAACTTATCAATATCCACTTCTCTCTTCTACCCAAATACCGCGGAGCCAGCCCGGTACAGTTCGCAATTTTAAATGGGGATGAAACAACCGGAGTTACGTATCAACTTATTAGCAAACGAATGGATGCGGGTGATATCCTTAGCCAAATAGGTTATAAGATGAACCAAACCGAAACATCGGGCGAATTGTATGAAACCCTATTTCACGTCGCCGCAAGTAAGCTTCCGGACGTCATTCTCGGATATTGCTCGGGAAGCGTTAAACCAATGCCCCAAAATGAAGATAATGCCACGTATACCTTTTCCAGAACACACCCTCACAATACTTTTATATTCAAGGAAGACGGTCTCATTAACTGGAAAAACGATCCTAAAAACATCCATCAGAAGATAAGAGCTTTTAACCCCTGGCCGATTGCGTGGACTTATCTTAAGGATATCCAGGAAGCTGGGTGTCTTATACAGGGAAAAATTAAATTCAGAGAACACGTAGATGGGGAATTAACGGTCAAAATATATTCGGCAAGTTTAGAAAAGGATAAACTATCGCTAGAAATGCTACAGGTAGAAGGTAAGAAGGTGATGTCGTGGAAAGAGTTCGAGAACGGATACTTAGCTTAAGCGGCTACCTGAGCTTGGGCTTGTACTAAAGCTGCATTTGCCTCTTTTATATCTTTTTTGAGTCTTTTCAAGCAGGAAGCGCAGATGGTCACCCTGACCGTGCGGCCGTCAATTTGTAATCTTTTGTTTCTCAAATTGGCCTTTCTCTTGTTCGTTGTTCTTCTGGTAACACGGTTACCGACCCCTCTCGGGACCAGGTTTCCTTGCTGATAAGTTTTACCGCAAAAGTCACACATTCTTGACATAACGTAGTGAATTAAATCACACAAGGCGTTGTTATGTCAACGACAGAAAAAATGAGGGAGTTTTCAGTAAAAATAGAGAACTTTTCAGTGGAAAAAACTTCGCCGGAGGTTGTGAATTTATAAAAATTTCACAGGTCCTCCGGCTTTAATAAAGCAATTACCCCTTTCCTCACCTAAAGATTAACTAACAGTGTGTCAAAGCCGTCTGAAAATTCTGAAAACACCTTGCCGCTTGGTAATTTCTTTTTGCAAAGATGGCAGGTATTGTCCGGACGTTTGCAGCCTACACAAACGGCAACCGCGCGGTCTTCCATAAATGAGTTTTTCCACGTAGCTCCCCCACTTGAATAGTCCGGCCCGGAACCAATCTGGTTTCTAGCAACAGGTTTATTTTCCCTATGATCACCATCCTTACTATCCATTTTTGTCTCTCCTTTTAAATGGCCAACTGAGTGAAAAAGGTATTTAACCGATTTTACACCGTATGCTCAGGAATTGTAAACACGGGCGCATTAAGGGTGTAAGAAACAACTCTTTCTTTTGTAAAATTTTTCGTGATAAAATCTATTGGCTTGTTAGGTTTGCCTTGCGGCAAAGGTGAGACTTCATCGCTTATTGGCTCGCTTCGTTCGCCAAAGGCAGTAGTCATTGGCTCGCTTCGTTCGCCAAAGGCAGTAGTCATTGGCTCGCTTCGTTCGCCAAAGTTGTGGCTCCGCCACCCTTTGTCTCGGCTACGCCTCGCCAAAGTAGCTCAATGGTAGAGCAGCTGTTTTGTAAACAGCAGGTTGTGGGTTCGATCCCCACCTTTGGCTCCATTTAAGTTTTACCCGTATTTGTGCTAAAATCCCCCTAAACCTA